>Ga0126342_10023200_pt1 | contig 10175 bp, 6 predicted proteins | sample Cyp1metagenome_FD_92528 | JGI IMG/M metagenome (GOLD analysis project Ga0126342, IMG submission 92528) | Coral microbial communities from Lord Howe Island, Old Settlement Bay, Australia - Cyphastrea 1 metagenome | ecosystem: Host-associated > Invertebrates > Cnidaria > Coral ... | reverse complement strand
TCTCTTCTACTCTTCTTTCTTCTAATCTTTCTCTTCTCTCTGCCTCTTCCCTGCTCTGCTTTTCATCTGTCCATATTGTCGGAAGTTTGACTTCTAAACTTCCTTCGATTATATATATATATATAGATAGTTATGTCATACACTTGTATGGTTGTATCAGAGTATCACCGCTTTTGTTTGGTTGCGCACTCGTTCCTCTCGAATATCTCGGAATTCGGATCAGCGTTGTAACCCTCTTGTAATCTACGGTTTTAATAGGTAGTTCACCTATCAACGGGCCTTTTTCGAAAGCTACGCCAAATTCCCACAGTGGTTGAAAACACCTGCGTTTGTTGGTCAGGCAGCCACCAGTTATCACCATCCCGGAGGGAAATCTTCCACCAGTCTCCTGGGTGAAAACTCAGTGAAAATTGGGCTTACCCCAGTCATGGCAATTTTACTAGCGAAAACATGATTCACCATGATTAACCATCAGATTTTGCGGGTTTCCCAACATTTTCACCTGTTTTTACTAGCAAATAGCTGTCCAGATTGCAGGTCCGCAGCCTTGAGCTTCAAAACCCAGGCTGCTCCCCTCCAAGCCACCAGTTTGAATCGCTTATTGACTTGATTCCCTGAAGTGATTGTGAGGAATATTGGCCTGATATCTTCATGTTGGATCATGTTGGCATGGCAAATTCAGATTTCCACAGTTGTTTTTGTTTAAAGTTAACCCATTGACCCATTGATGTTTTTTCCAGCCCAGTGTCCCTGGATCAACTGAGCCCCAGCTGTGGGCATGAACAAATGTGCGGATGGAGCCTGGTGACCTGGTCCTGGTGCATGGCTTGACCTCCGAGGCAGCCATGCCGATATGATTGGAGTTGATGGGAAGTCATGGGAGTTAATTCAGGGAATTAACGATAAAAAATGGGACACCATAGAAAATACTAATTAGATGTAGTGGGATATATGATATACCCAGCAATATGGGGTATATGATATGGCAGGTTTGTCCAGAAGTGAGGGATGGGTCCCAAATGTTGCCGTGAAATCATGGTTCCCCACCATGATAATCCGTTTTGGATTGTGGGGTACCCTGTTTTGATTTGGATTGTGGGGTACCCTGTTTGGATTCAAACCCACATGGGGTGGATGGAGTTTTTCGTTGGACAGATTTTCCATCCCTCCGGCATGATCCATGGGGTTTGCAGCAAATCTTCGTTCGGGATCTTGTGACTTCCAAGGAGCCTTCAAAAACGGCAAGGATTAATTTCCACACTAATAGTGAAACTTAGCTGGGACGTGGTTGTTTGGTGAACCAACCCTTGGTTTCTCTTGTCTCGTTGTCCAGGCGGGCCAATCACTGAATGGTCAGTTGGCCAAAGTGACTCAGCTTGCCAACGAATCCGGACGCTTGGAGGCCCTGGCGTTTGTGGCGGATTCACCCCCAACAACAACCATTTGGGGATAAGTTGGTAATCCACCCATTGATGGTAATATTGAGGATGGTTTATGGCCTTGGGTTACCACATCACTTTCGCTTGTTGGTGCTGGTATTGTTGTGGTCTCTGCTGCTTCTGACAAGGTTTGAATGTGTATGTGTACGTATATACGCCGGTTCAGCAATCTCAAGAGAATCCAGAGGTTCCAAATTCCATCGACGAGCAATAACCCTTGATACACTTGCAGTGGGAACACATCAATTCCTTGGATAAACCTTGGTTGGTGGGATGGAGGAACTTCAAAAAAATGACACACGCATCCCATCACTCTAAAGATTAACTGTTAATTGCCATGCAAGGTTTCACATGATTTGCCTTGTTCCCGATGGAATCTCGCAGGTCTCCATCGGAGGTTCGCGGTTGCTGCGATTGAAGCCCGAGAATTTGCAGCTTGCAGAGGAGGCTCCGGATTATCCATGGTTCTGGTATGCTTTGGCAATCTAATGGGGGTCCTTACATTTTCCCTCTGGGGGGGGGGTACTAGACACCACCTCTTGGTGGTAACAGAATGGTCAACACATTCAAGGCATTGGAAATTTAAGTATCAGAGGGTAGGCAGGTTTACAGTGGAGATCGATCAATACCTGCCTTAGACCACGTGAAAACCAGGGCACCAAGATTTTGACTGTTGACCCATATACACAGTTCACCATTGAAAATGACCAGATATATCAGGTACAGTATCACCCAAAGGTGCTAAATATACCATCACCATGGATGGTGTGTGGTGAAACCAATTCGACTGGCAGGTGGATGATTCGCAGTGGGCACCTGGCGACCAGGCCAGAGTGGTGGGACTCCACGATGGTTCCGGGGGCGAAGAGCTCCAAAAGTGTCATGGCAGCACCTGTTTGCTGGGTGGTGGGACATGACATCCATGGGATCCCAGAGATTTGGTACATCATGGTGAATCATGGTGCATCTGGGAAGTGCAATCTCAGCAAACCGTTTGCAGTTAATCTAGTTGTACCTTGTTGTACCAATCTTGGCAAACTTCGTAGTCAGGAGATTGATTGTTTGGCTCATTGAATATATTTCCATTGAATGCGGAGATTTCCTGAGGCTCAACAGCTCCCTGGCTCTCCTCCAGGGGCGGATTTTGAAGGGCAAATGGTTGGTGAAGGCGCAACACACAGGAAACTGCTAAGGTGTTTTGGGATGTTTGAGGGATGTTAGGTCGAGTAGTTTTGGCAAGAACAACTCCGGATTTTTGTGAACAAACATGGTTTAAGCAAGACATGTGGTGATTTTCACCAACAACAAGTATGATTGATTCAACCAAAATGGGGGTTTAAGCCAGACAAATAATTTGGGAGAGACCGCCTCGGACTTAGCCTCGCTTTGGGATACCATCTCCAAGATCTTCAACGAATTGGACACTTCGGAATACCCTGTACACTTGCACCCTCATTTGAAGATCAGGGATGCAAATCAATTACTGTATCGATTCTTTGTGATTTTCTTAGATGGTCATCGCACTTGGGAATGTAAACAAATGTAAACAGCAGAATACATCCAAGAAAACCATGTAAAGTTAGCCTTTTCCACGTCAACGTCATTGGATGTCATTGGTTTCCTGACTTCCAATACGGAGGTGCAGAAGAAGGTCTACACCGTGCGCTGCAGAAATTTGAGAGTTTGCACCGAGGTGCCATTGCCTTTTCCCATTGATCAATTCATGAAATGAGGGGTCATTCCCATTCAAGAATCCGTGGTAGATCATGGCAGATGGCGTACAAACCCAGTCCTCTTTTTTTCCTCAGATGACATCGTTGTTGGCTGCTCTGGACATCTATAGCTGTGCCTCCTTTCCATTCCTTCAGAAACATCAGTAGTGGTAACTTGTGCTTCAGTCGGAGAGCGCTCGCTGGGGCATTCTGGGCCCTTGCCCATGGCTCACTGGTGCTGCTGCGCTCGCAACGGCCTTGGCTGCTTGGAAGCGTGCAAGTGTTGGTGGGCTGTTGAACGGGATTGTGGGAGATTAATGCTTTGTTTGATAAGATGTCAGAAGATGTCTGATAAATCACGATATAGATTTGAAAAAACTGCTGCTCCTCCATTCACAACAACCCGAAGTGCCATAGCAATCATAGCACTTTCCATCTTGGTGTTTACAGTGCCATCGCAGTGACAGGTTCTGATTGGAACCGAACTCTCTGTGCGCCGGCGACTTGGTCCAAATATTTCCTTCCATCACCGATGGCGATCGCAGCTGGCTATAAGGGGTTTGGGGTTGAAACCACCAATCAGTGTGTTTTCGGATGCAGGTTTTGCATGCAGCCAACTGGAACTGGTTCTTGCCACCAAATCGATGCATGATTCGTAAAGGGAGCCAGGAGAAATTCGTGGATATTCCCGGTTCCAGACTGCCAATCATCCATTCCCTCAATTGATGGTAAGCTTTTCCCGGATACCTAGGACCTAGGCAGGTTGAGTGGGTCAGTAGGCAGGTTGTTTTTTGTCTACAAACGAGCAGCTAGAACATCCCTCTATATAATATGTACATATATATATATGATATGTATATATATATGATATGTATATATATATATGTATATCCCACTCTTTTTGTTGCAAGGCTGTCCAAGCTTAGCCAGACTCCAGACTCCAGACTATTCTTTTGTTTGTCTTAAAATAGGGCACCGTGAAATTCAATATCATGTTTCCTATTAAATTGATGGGTCCATCCCCCATCCCATTTTCAAATACACCAATAAACCCATTGTATTTGCTTATATCATCCCAATTATATCCCCACTGATATCCCAATCAATCCATGTGGTTGCTTGAATTTACCATCACCACTATAGATTGTACATACCCCCAGTGATTTCGAATGAATAACAGCTGCACTCAGGGTGCGTCAGCTGCATGGCGCGGAGAAAGCGCCGGGCCTGGCTGTGGCGGCGCTGCCCATGCTGGTGCCACGGTGGTGGCGGGTTGCAGCTGGGGGATTTATGGATCCATGGGATATTTGGGATATCTGAAGTTGACTGGATATCTATAAGCGTTCATTATCGGTGACTAATGGTGTTTAAAATAACTATTGGATATTTAATTGGGTATTTACTCGAATATTTATTTGGATATTCATTCACAGTTGAACCAACAATTCATGGTATTTCAACCATTAATCAATGGTGACTACTGGGCAAACCATTGGGACATTTTGACAACAGGGGATTGCAACCCACAGCATTAGCTGCCCCCAGATGGCTCAACTGACGGATCTGCTAAGGCCGTCTTGGGTTCCTTCTCCTGGATTGTGGGCACAGCACCTTGGCATTTCGGTTGTGACAAAAACACGGGAGACCTCCCAGGAAGTGGGGTCTCTAGGTTTCACTTGGCATGTGGATCGCGAACTCATATGCTGTTGTTCCGCCGATCACGAAGGGAGGGGGAAGCGGACTAAAATATACTAAAATCATCAGCATCTTCTGACTCCATGAAGATTCAACTTTCATTTCAATGCCGTAAACTGGTACAGAACAGTCTACATCAACCAGGTCACCAATGGCAGGACATGACACCGGCGGTGCAGTGCACTTTCTCCAAGGTGGCTGGGTGCTATGTGATGCACGAGTCGTTACAAGACCCAGAGGTGCGACGCGAGATGGAGAGATTCAGTGTGAAAGTCTGCCATCAGGTCTGTCGTACTACTGAACAACTCTGAAAAACAATCCTGAATTTATGGTTGTTTTTCTGATTTTCCTCCCTCATACTACGCTATTTTCTGTTGCTTTACTGACTATACATTTCACCCTTGGCTGGATCCTCTTGTTGAACGTGGGTTTGCTGCAGCGCCAGGTGCGGTTTCCACAAATCTCCGAATTGGCCGTGGGGCCCGCGGCAGCGAAGATGCTTTACAGGCGAGGCTCCGAAGGGATTTGGTGATGTTGGGGATTGGACTGGGAACGCAGAATTGTCAGGTTTCACAATTCTAAAATATACATGATTTATACATGTGTTCATGATGTATTTAGGTCTATAAATATTATATATATATATATATAATACAAGATGAGTCACCCTTCAGAGTTTGCGGGTCAACATTCTGAAAGATGTACGATTAACCGACCTATCCGGAAGAACCCTCAAGAATCAATCATTTTTTTGGGAAGTCGGCACGGGTCAAAAGTGCTGGTCAATATTTTGTAGCCCTTTTTTGGAACGTACGGATGAACGGCTCATTTTAGTACACCATCGTTTTTTTTTGGCATCTCTCATTTCTAGTAATGTGGGTAAGCAATGCCATAAACCATCCCCCAGTCATCATTTTTGTGGGATAAAGCATTCCCATGGGTGGTGCAGATGACCTTGTTTTCCCCACATCAATATCCCATCCCATTGATCATATCCACATCAATATCCCAATAAATAACAATTAAACAACCATTAAATAAGCATTAAATAAGCATTAAATAAGCATTAAATAAGCATTAAATAAGCATTGGTTCGACCCCCATGTTTTGGTCGTGCTTAAATTGCGCTTCGCCGAGGGTCGGCTTCGCCAGCGCGGCGATGCTCCTGGCGGCGGTGGTGCAGATGCATTCGGAGCTGGCGCTGCCACAGCTACCGGGAGGTGCAGCTGGCAGCATTTTCAACTGTAAAACGCGTTCTGCAAAAAGAGATAGATATGTTTTTAGCAGATTAAATATCACTTCAATTGAGAGATCACTTTTTTTTGGTAAAACAAATTATGATTTGGGTGTCTGAAAATGGGGGATGGGCCCTTTCATGGCCATCTAATAATAGGGACATTGATGATACCTGGTGGATGGAATGGGATACCTTGTTTTCAGACCAATTTGTGTTGTTGGAAGCGATTTCGGTTTAGATGTTTTTAAATTGTTCAAAGCAACATATTCATTAAGATATGGGTATGGGTCAATACCTATAGATACACTTTAGTGGGATGAACATCCATAAATCCCAGCTATTTTGGGGTTCACTAGGGGTACAAGGTTTTGACACTGCCATATTTCAAAATTATAAATAGTTCTCCTAGCCGTAGGTACTGTCAATACTTGTCCTATTACTTGTCCTATTTGTCTTATGAAGGAATGCCATGTTGACCAACAAGGTTCATCATATAGCTGAAGATCAACAATGGTTAGGGAGTGGCTAACAACTATGATTGTCGGAGTGATAGGTATTAATAAGGCATATCATCCAAATTACATATCACTATCTAACATTAACATGGGAATGGAATTTCCTCATAAACATATCCGTAGAAAGATGCCCTTTTCATCATGTGGACTTGCAAGTTTATCAAAATGTACTACCAACCTTATGGATGGGAACTGTGTTTCTTGCCTTCATATTGGATAAGTTTTGGGGATGAGATGGGGCTACAGTGCTACAGATTTGTCTGGTCTTGATCATTCACTGTCAGTGCATCATCCAACTGCAGCAAATCTGATCGAAATTTAACCTTTATGATTTTTAGTGAGATGACAGATAAAATTTGGATTGCCACCAGTAATTTTCCTCCAAGCACTTGGGAAATCTCCATAAAGTAATAAAGCATTGGTTCGTGTTGCAGCTGCTGTGCCTGATGTGCTGGGATTCCCTCTGGACGTGGCCAGGGCAAAATGGTGACGATGGAGAAAGCTTCACTTTTTACGGCCGCTTGGCGACGTTGCATCAGAGCACAAATTGGTTGGCTTTGGCATTATGAGTACAGTACTGGTGGGTAATTTCAATTATGTTTTCTTCTTTCCACTCTTCGGAATAGGGATCCTCAGTTGACTCACGTTTTTTCAGCAGAGAAACCGCAGGCCACACGACTCCTGTGTTTGTTTGGACACTTTGTATGGCTTTGTGAATGACCTGAAACCCTGTTGTTGTCAAATTGAAATGTGTACGAAAGCCTTGTTCCATTGCCACTACTTACCTTGAAAACACCGTCACTTCTCTACGGAAATTCAGCAAGACTCCTCCAGATCCAAAGTATTTGGAATCCCCAGCGCTCCCCAGGCTTCATCGCCGCCCTGGGTGTGGGCTTGCAGGGTGTGGCCCTGCTGGAACCAGACTTGTCCTTACAGACCTTGGCACACCTTGGAGGTGCCTTGGCCTTTTTCTATGGTGCCTGGTGTCATATGGGTGCGGCACAGAAGCTCTACCTGCCTACGGTGCCCGCCGAGGAACGGCCGGATGGGGGATTTGACAGCCAAGGAATAGGGAGACACTAACCAAAACCGTGGATCCCAGGTCCCAGGGTATTGAAATTCGACCCAAAGCCAAATAGAAGTCTTAAATCAGTTGGATTGATTTGGCTTAGTATCTTATCTGGTAAGGTGATCATCGAGCTTGGTCCGACACTCCCACACTTCCCCATTTGCCGCAAGGACAGCCCAGGCTATCAAGAGGCCGATGGCGCAGTGTGCTCAAGAGATTATGATTAAGGGAAGACCCGCAAGACTTGTCTTGTGCACCTTGTCTTTGTTGAATGATGCAACATCTCCGTAACCATTTTGACATTGGTCAAGCTTGGGTACCTACAACATGTGATGTTCTAAGCCCGAACATCCGCAAATATATGTGCATCTCAACTGTAATTTGTTTTGTATATCCCCAAAAATGGAAAAAACGGGATGATTATAGTTATATATCCATATGTTATATTGTAGCTACCCCCTTCATTGCTATCTGCTTGCAGATTCCACCAGGCCCTAGATGCCTTGGAAGCTGCAGAGGAGTCGAAGCTGCTGAACCTTCCTGTGCCTGGGCGGCGTGAAAACTGCAACAAGGGTGGGCATTTTATGGTGAAATGCAATAGAATCAAAGGCAGTCACCATTTTGTTTTACTGTTTACTTTTACATTCTGTTCGTCCTTTCTTAGGCAACATATATGTACACAGATAGATGAGCCAACAGCAGTTGTCATTTTGTTCACATTATTTTGGAACAAAAAGATGACCTAACATTCCCAATCGTTGTTACTGTAGGAGGTTTCGAATGTATTTAGGATTTTTGCATCCGACTTGGGAGAATGATTGTCTTGTAGTCTTATGACAGGGTGAAAGCACCAAATAGTGAATACTTGAGCATACTTGTCATGTTGCAGTAGGAGTTCTTGGCAGAGAAGAATGGAAGGTCTTTTCCAAAGTAAAGAATGAATTCAGCACCTCAGACACAAATCACTCAAGACCCAGTAGGACTTGAGGACCTTTCGCACTATCCCCCAAAATCCTGAACTTCATGGACTTCACGGACTTCACTGAAGATTTAACCAAAATTTTACCAGCTTTGGTCAATTTACCGATTTCCATGCTTTCCCTCTCGGGTGTGTGAACAGCTGGTTCTGTTGGTATTCAAGCTCTGCAACCTTTCACTGCCAATGCCTGACCGGATAGCTGTTGAATTTTGGATTGTCCCCTGACACATCGAAATGCTGACACGTGTAGTTGACACTTTTTTTGGGGATTCTTCACAGAGCATGACGTTACTTGGAACAGCCAGTCTTTGAAAACGATACTATCCAGTTCAAATTATACATATATTTACATATATATATACATAAATAGTTTTAATCAAATAGTATAAATATACTAACGATAGTTCAATCCTTCTTGGTTCTTAACATGGGAACTATCTGGGACTTGGGTTGGTTGGATTGGGAGTCCAGGTGGTTCACTTTCTTGTCTTGCTTCGGCACAAGGCTGCGGCACGGGAGATTGTGGAGTGAAAATAGTTCTGGATGATCAAATTAGTTCGACATTAATGATGGGATAATGATGGTTTATCTATCCATCTACTATGAATATGCTTATTTGGACGCGGTAGTTTCACTTGTAGACCTATGCAGCCTCAACACATTTTCGATGACTGTAGCGATCAAAGAAATTCATTGATGGAAACTCAGGCACTTAGGAACGGGAGGCCCAGATTCCCCAATCTGTCAACCCACTCAACATGAACTGCAGTCGTGCTTTGCAAATCTTGAATTGATCTCGGGTGAGTGGGCTAGCATTTTCCCAAGCTGCCATGGTTCAACAATCACTACATGATCCTGCAGAAATTTCCACATGGCCGAAGCACACCCATTGGCTTGCACTCCACTCCCAACACGATGTCTGAATATTGAATGGTGTGCATCACCCTTGACAGATTCTTCCTGAATCTTCAGTCCAATCACCACTTTTGGATGAGCCCTACAATTAGTAAATATCATAAGGATTCATCAGGGGCTACCCTCCTCCATACATCCAAGTTGCACATGGGCACCACGAGATAGATCCACTTCTCCCCATGGCTGGATCACAGATTCTCCCAGAAAAGTTCGCAGGTGTTGATGCGTGGCCCCATCTTGATCTTCCTTGCGCCCATCATTTCGCAGTTCATGGAGCGCACCGAGAGTTCCAGCGGTGGCCAGTCGCCCAGGAGAGGGGGCTGCTGGGTGGATCTGTCCCTTTCGGTTCGGAATTTGCGCAGAATGGAATAGTATATGATTATATAAATAAATATATACATATATATATATATGGGTTATATAATGTTATATATATATACTATTATGAATATACATAATATACATATAACTATTACATACTATTACAGTGTATATATATATATATATTACAATATAACCCTTCATGCTTAAATCAACCAAGATGGGGAGAAAACCTGCCAACATCAGGGATTTTCGCGTGCATTTCAGTTCTGATCCGCAGGATTCGCAGCTTG
>Ga0126342_10023199_pt1 | contig 10175 bp, 11 predicted proteins | sample Cyp1metagenome_FD_92528 | JGI IMG/M metagenome (GOLD analysis project Ga0126342, IMG submission 92528) | Coral microbial communities from Lord Howe Island, Old Settlement Bay, Australia - Cyphastrea 1 metagenome | ecosystem: Host-associated > Invertebrates > Cnidaria > Coral ... | reverse complement strand
GGAAGCATAAATTAGGAGATAGATGCTAATTTAGATGCAAAACTCGCTTCCAGGATTGGCTTCCACCAGCTTGAGTATGGGCTACTGTAACTTTGTGGATTTCTCCAAGAGTTTAATAGATACTACGAAGGTGTAAAATGGGTTTGAACCCCAAAAATTGCTCATATCCATTGAAACCCCCAAAAAGTGCGCAGACCCTCAAAAAACGCTCAGGGATGGCAGAAAGTGTATCCAACCAGGGGGTTGCCAGAAAAAAGTGCTACAATGGAATCTCCAGGTAGATTGAAAATCCCTGGATTTGGAATTGTGAGCCAGCTTTTGAGCCAAACTTGACTTTGTCATACTTTGTCTAAGACAACCTCACTGCTGCAGCACGCGGCAGAGACTTGGAGGCGCCCTTTTCGGTGGGAGTTACATTATTTGCTTCAAGCCTTCTTGATTTCAGGCCTGTGGGTTTGTGAAACATTGTGAAATCATGGATTTGGACACCGCATTCTTAAATACATGCTGCTAAACTGTGATAACATGTGATAACATGTGATAACCTGTGTATATTGGATCCATAGAATCTACAATGCATGGACCGCACATCAACCTTGGAAGCCGACTCTGTGCGCAGGTGTGGGCCACAAATGCCACCCACTGGTGTAGAACTCAGCTATTTGTGGAAGTAGAGGTTAAGCTCCACTGGTTAGACCTTGGTTGGGTCGTTTAACAATTTATGTAATTTATACATATTTAATCATATTTATGCATTTTATACCGTCTGAATTGTTGCCATAACATGCCATAAGATGCCATAACATGCCATAAGATGCCATAACATGCCATAAGATGCCATAACATGCCATAAGATGCCATAACATGCCATAAGATGCCATAACAATTCAGAACACGGGGCTACATATATAATACCCGGGCACCCAGCTACAGATCGCGTTTCTGCTTGATAAGATTGCCCATGAGATCGTATCGTCCAGAGTTGCCACATGTTTTGACCCCGTTACATCCCAGAACCTACGGTGACTTGCTCATCCTTATTCATCCCTATATCACCGGTGCTGATGGCATTCCAATAATATATAACAATATTATATATACAATATATATAATATATATATATATTATGTATGTGTACCCTTAACATCCAAAAACCTTGTAAGTCCGGGGGGGTTTCTACAGCAGTTTGTAGCAATGACGGTGGAAATCCCACTTGACCCCAAGCCATGCCGTCAAGGTTCCGGCGCCTCGAAGATCTACGCGTGGATCCGGAAGGAATCTTGAGGCAAGAGCGGCCCAAGTCGAATGGGTTTCACTGGGGGGTTTAACCAAATCAAAAATGACAATGACAACGATGAGAACATTCAGAATATATATATGAATATATATAGGTGAACCTTGTATATTCATATAATATCGTATAATGTTATATATAACAATATTACAGTATAATACATTGTAAGAACTATGTAACATTATGTAACACTAAGCAATGTTGAAGAAAGGAGGCTCATGGGGATTCAACTAACCCTCGTAGCTGACTAATAATTTTGATAGGGCGGTTGAAATTCTGAAACCATTTGCCAGCTAGCATATGTTATGTTGTTTGCAGAACCCATTTTGGGAGGTTGAACAAAGACACAGCAACACTGTGATACCTTCTGGAAAAAATCCATGGGGAAGCCCTAGGAAAATGATCTATATACATATATATATATACATGTACAAATGTTGTTTCTTGTTCCATACGTATCTTACTTGAGATGGAGATCATATGTTTATCGACAGATGGCTGTTTTGTTAGCATTTTGGGTGGTGGAAGCACTGCATTATGGCTCTTTGATGGTTGGTAAGGTACTGTAGTGGTTCACCGCTGGTAAACATCCCCGTAGGTGTTTTCTTAAAGAACAGAAGGAACAGTAGGAAGCCTGGGGTTGGCCACCCCAAGTGCGGAGGTAAATCAACCTATCGAACATGGTTAGCCAGAAAGACTCGTGACCAGCAAAAAATGGCAAGTTTAAAAAGGCAGAAATCGAGATGCGGATGGATTTTAGGGGGATGAACATCCACTTAGCAGCTATTTTGATGTTCACCAGGGGTACAAGGTTTTGACCCATCCCCATATGTCATATGCATGCAAGATGTTGAAACCATTGACATAGTCATGAGAGAATCAGGGAAGTGGGGCCCCTGGCGGTCCCATTGGGGCCCCTAAGGATGCGATAGATCGATTGGATTTTCCCTTCCTGGACCTGACATAGGCCTTGATAGAATAGATATCTCCAGTTTAGTCGAGTAAGTTGGTTTATAAACCCATGTAACTCTATACACCAGTTGGAAGCCTACTTTGTTTTTTGTTTTAAAAATAGTCATGGAAAACTATCACTGTTTTCAGGTAAATATAGGTAGATCATCAATACATGGACCATTTTCCAATGCTATGTTAAATTACTGGAGTGTATCCGTCAACAATCCATCCAACTGCAGGGTCTCCGCTGGAAATCCACAGGATTTCTATGGAGGTGGATGCCATTCTCACCATCAGCACTCTGCATGAGGTGCCAACCCTGCGCCATGCAAATGTACCGGGGGTCTTTTTTAAACATATGTGTTGTTGTTTCTTCTGGAATAATTACTCGGATAATCCAACATGATCATTTTTTTGATCCAACAAACATGGGATATCCCAAAATTGATTCAAAACAAAAAACAACTACCCTCTGGTAATTTAACATAGCTATTGAAAATGGCCATTTTTAGTGAGTTTTCCCAGTAAAAATGGGGATTTTCCATAGTTATGTTAGTTTACCAGAGGGTATATACTCGTGGCCAAAATGATCGATGTAATGTGTCCCAAAAGCAATCCCTGAATCCACTGCTTGATGATTGGCCACTGCCCGAAGGCCACAAAGCAAGGCCAAAGAGCCTCCAGTCCGAAGGACAGAAGTTGTGTCGGGTGGGTTGCCTATGAAATCTCCCCAGATTTGGGTAGAAATATCTCCAACTTGGAACTTTATATGAGAAATATCATGGGGAGATATGAACTATGTACATGTAAACTCGGTAATTGGGCTGCAACAATGATAGGAAATCACGGGTTCAGCAAGGCCGATGAACGGGTACGAAACGCTAGAAGATGGAAACTTTGTACATCTCTGTACATTTTTTTAGGCGGTCCTGCTAAGTGCATCCATTTAGTTACAGTATCTAAAATGGGCCTAATGATTTGGTGATACATCATTCCATTAAAACCAACATTTCAATTGGTTGAAGTTGCAGGTGAAGTTTGAATGGAGAAGCGTTTCTTTCTTGTCAAGGAGTGGATAGCCAGCCAGAACGGTTTCCCCTAAAGGATTCTAGATTCTGATGATTCTGAAAACATCAGAGTGTGGAATGATGTTTTGGCTGCATCAAGCTGTAGCCCTCTCTCTCTTTGGCGTATACCATCGTATACCCATTGGCGGTTCCCAGGACGCGCCTGAGATTCCTCAGCCAGCACCCTTTCCGCTTCCGTTTCAGGAGGCTGGGGCTAGGCCGGCTAGGCACAGTTGTAGCCAGCTAAACCTCTGAAATTCTACATGCAACCGGCATTGACAAGATGAGTGTGGAAAAGAACCTTCAAAATTTGCTACACCAATACCTCGGACTATCAACCCCATGGTCGGGTTCGGTTTCTAGCTGTGGTTTCACGGTTTCACCAATGGCAGGGGGCACTAAAGAACGAGTGTCTTGCTTTATGAAACTACCCAGATAACCACATACAGCGCCAAAGTGGCAGCAAAAAGTAACTTGGGGAGCTTCCATCATTTGTTTCTTCCAGTTTGTCGATATGTTGGGCATCCTGGCTGGTTTCAACCAATGGCATGATGATCCTCAAGGACCACACCTCCCACTCCCACCTTAGGAGTTTGATGCTGTGGAGCTGCATCGATCGCCTCCGTTCTTTGCAGATCAGGGTGGGACCTTCGAAGTCGTTGAGGCGCACGGGGAAGCTGGGGCCGATGGGCACCAAATCAGGGCTAGCCAAGCAGCCAAGGAGCCCAATGCTACCATCATTTACCCATCAAGATCATCAAGATCAATGGGTCCAAAATATGTGTTTTAAATATATGTATATAAGTATGTACATGTATTTATTTATTTGTTTGTTTGTCTATTTTATATTGTGTTCAGATCAGTTTGATGTACACGTGTTGGAGCACCATTTGACAGAGCCTTTTTGAAACTAATTCTTTTTACCATGATGTACGGCCAGCTTCCAGACCTTAAAGCTTGTTTCCATATTCCCAAAAAGGGCCGAAGCCTGTAAGCATGAGGTCAGTTGAAAGGTGAGATCACCAGCTTGATTTCAAGCTTCAAAACTGTCAGTACTTGTCATCCTTCAAGACTTTTTTTTCGCTGGACCAATCGCAATCCAAGGATATCTTGAGCATTGCATTTTGGGCGGTCATTCTCGGAGGAAGTCCTTTCCTCCCCTTGGAGCCAGGACATGGATTTGGTGAGGGGGACCAGGCAGGATCTGGATCTGGTGTGGATGACCCTTGGAGGAAACTTGGCCACCAGAAAAATGCCGATGCCGTTTGAGCCAAAATGTCAAAAACTGATACTGCAGTACATGAATCCACTTCAATCCACTCACCTGTTTGGGATACGAAGTTTTGACCTGTCCCTGTCCCAGGTCTTTCTTCAGATTAAAGAAAGCGTGTTGGGAGATTCATGCTTCCCTCACTGTTTGAATTGGCAACATCAACATGACGAAGGGAATTTGCAAGAAGAACTCGTTGTCGCATTCCCACATGTTCCATCATTGTTCCCTTTTGCATTCATTCTGTTGACCTTCCGATTACCCTCTGGTAAAAACTAACATAGCTATTGAAAATGACCATAGAAATAGTGGATTTACCCATTCAAAATGGTGGATCTTTCCATGGTTACATTAGTTTACCAGAGGGTACAAAGCCCTATTTCCAGTAAAAATTCCAATTGCCATGTTTGATTACTGGATGGTATAAGGCATATCAGCCCCAGGCTGAACCGAGTCCTTCAACAGCAGGCGCATCTGTCCGAATGTGCGGCCAGTGGTACTTGAAAACACACAGTTCAAGTGTTACAACCCACAAACAATGGGATAAGTGGGCTTGGAAGCTGTGTTATTTTGTTCGATTCGATTACCGTTTGTGCAAAATGTAGTATCGAGTTGTTTCACAACTAGGGCGCACAGCCAAGTTGACCCCTTCTCTACTTAGTTCGATGTATAGGTCTTCCATGTTCTTCCGAAAGGTGATCCAGTTCCGACCTTCGGCGCTACCAGGTGTTGCAGGTTCCAATCGGTTGGAGCGGTGCAGCCCCTGAGCCTCTCACGCTCTTTGGAGGTGGGGAAGATAGCTATGGAAAATGGTCTGCTTGTAGATTTGCCTATGAAAACATGTCGGTTTGCCATAACTAGATTACAAGAGTCTTAAGAGGAATAGAGGGTACCTCCAACTAACAGTTTTGCATCACCCTGGGCCTGGAACTGGTAGGACTAATTATGTTAGTTTCTGAATGGCGGGTAAGATCCAGCATATTGCATTAGTATATTCCCCATTGTGAATAGGTTTTGTGGTGAGGAGATCCACATGTTACATGTTTCTTTTAAGGGATGACCGTGACCACCCCCTTCCTGGGTGAGTCACTCAGATCTTCCCAAGCAGGCACCAACTGGACAGATGTGGACGTGGAGGTATCAGCACGTAGCAGACCAAGATACAAACCTGTTGTTTCCAATGGCCACTCAGTAGCTGGAGTTCGTTGCTTCCAATTATTCAGCGCAATTCTTCAGTCAGAATCCCCTTTGTAATTTTGCAGATGTTCGAAGAATTTGCGTAGTGTTTGTACTGCTATACCTCTGTCTTTCGTGGGTTATAGCATGCTCCGCCCTCTTTGAAGCTAGAAACGAGGTTTCCCTTGAAGCCAAGGGGCATGTATTCCAGTGCCTCCCAAGGCTTTGAAGGACCAACATCAGGAAAGTTTACGCCTCTACAGCCGTTTGGTCCGGAGACTTAATGGCTCAGAAGGGGCTCAGTGACCAATGTAACCATCTCAATTTCAGCATCCCCTACTTGATGGTAAATTCCGTGGTATACCAGGTCTAAGCTTTTTTTTTGTGTTACAGCTGGTTGACCCATCCATTATCCACCTGTATCCCAGTTCTGGGGATTGCAAGACTAAGACATCACCCATTTACATCACATTACATCCATTTATCATTTATCGGTTTCCATTGTTTTCCGGTTGAATCCCTACATTTTTTGCTGGCAAAACCACCGGAATGTCCTGGTAAACACCATATCGTGACATGGATGAGAGCTACCATGGAGGGATCGTATTGTGCCCAAGGCCACCAGACGGTCCTCAGTCTGTTGGAGGAAGGCAAAAAGCGAAGTCGCAAGGCGACGCGGGAGGGACCTGAGTTCGTTGGGTTTTTGTCAGGCAAGTTGTCTTTTTTATTTACTAATATTATTTACTATTGTTTGCGTTTAATTTACTATTATCTATTCTGAATTTACTATTGTTTGTTCTTATTTTACTATTATATGCTATTATCTATTCTGAATTTGCTATTGTTTATTCTTAATTGACTATTATCTATTCTTAATCGGCTATTGTATTACTATTAATTACTATGTTCTATTATTCTCTTGTTTATGCATCTAGTCTTGTGTATTTGCTTCTTTATCTACATGTTATTTTTGATGTGTTGCCTTGCTTCTGCACAATTTAGATCTTCAGGTATGACGCTAGTCTAGCTGGTAGATTGGAGTCATACCTGAATATCTAAATTGTGCGCAGGGATTGGAAGTATGTTTGAATCCTGTGTTCCTCTTTGCCGGTTTAGTAATGAAAATAGCTCTACAACCAAACTAACATCACAGGAATTATACCTAAGAATAATGGACACATTGCTGCCAACTAGTTATACATATATATATAGTGCATATATATATATTGTTTGATTATTGTTCCATCACCAAGAAAGTTGATTTTTTGGTGGTGAAGTCAAGCAGCAAGCGCTTCTTGTTTTTGTTGTGGAAGCGACCTAGCCTCCAGTAAACGACTAAGAATGTAATGGCTATGGATTCACCATTTTTCAATGGGGAAATCGTCTATAGATTGGCATTCTCCCATAGCTATGTTGAATCACGAGGGAATTGCTGTTTGCTGGGCCAGAGGCGTGTTGAGCATCAGCCCTGGAAAATCCTGGAAATCACATTGACATGATGAAAATACCCCGGCTGGGGACAACAGGCTCGCTATGTGGGTCTTTGCGCCAGGGTGCGACGCTAAACACAGATCTGTCTGCAGCTACAGTTTTCAGCCTCTCATCTCTGGTAGGTTTTATGCTTCATCTTGTCAGGGACTTGACAAGAGCATGTCAACCTCCCTGATAGCAACGACATTTTGCTCGATGTTAAGTTGTACCCATCCCCAATCATCCCCAATCATCCCCTCATCCCATGCCCCAATCATCCCACTTCGCCATGTGAGGTTCTTCGCTATACCTTCTTCAACACCGGTGGCAAGTTGGATCCTTGAATTCTCCAGGATCCAGCAGGTTGGTCGATGGGCAAACCCACTGCATTCACAACCAACCCTTGGGATCTCCCAGTCATCCACTGCCAAGAGGACCACTGAATGAAGAAAGAAAACATAGTTTGGGAAAAACAACTAAATACATGTAACACGAATATGATGAATATGCACAAATAACATTCAGTATCATTCAACAACAATATCTATATCTATATCTACGTCTTTATATATATATATACATACGCTCCATTTTAAACATCACGTCATCACCAAAAGGGACACGGCTCCCGGTTTTTCATCTTTCGACCAAGGCCTCAAGGATATTGTCTCCAGGCCTGGATCGGTCATAAACCACCCACGACTGGGGGATGGTAACCATAGCACCATATATAGCACCTATAAAAATGGTGATGACTGGGGGATGGTGTATGAAATTGTTTTACCCACATTATATGTTTACTGTACTATACTGTACTATATACCATAAACTTCCAGCTACCGATCACAGGGTGCAGAAAAGGGACCTAGTCACCGGGTGTACCTCAATTGGATCTGCATCCCAGTTCGGAAGTTGTCAGCATATAATCAAGCCAAGTTAGAAGGGATATACCCAGCTATACCCAGCTATACACTTGCGGACGCGCTTGCAAACTCTCCTAGACTTGGTTGAAGGGACAAATACCGGACCCACCAGCAAATTCTGACATGAAGAACCACGCTTTCCTATAAATGTTCTCTTTAATCAATCCAACTTTTGCATTTTTTGTTGACATTATTGACGTTAATTTATTGAAAACAACACTAATTTGGTTGATAGTAAGTCAATGGTTGCCTATCTTTGGTTAAACCAATAAATTGTTCAATCCATGTTTAAATTCTTTTGTGTTGGTGACCTTCTGGTAAACCTTCACATAGACCTGGAGAAGCCACGATTTGTAGATCACTTCGGAAAACCATGGGATTTTCCACATCTATGTTATCTGTTACCCTCTGGTAAACAGCCATATAACTATGGAAAATCACCATCGTGCTATTTTCATGGGTAAATCCACTAGAAATCGACTGGGCCATGGCTTCAATAGCTCTATATTCTATGTTTACCAGGCCGGTTAGCCATTCTTAGGGGCACCTGGAGGCTGCTCGGGTTTCGCTGCTCGAATCCCCAGTGGTCAGGTGACGGATGACGGGCTCAGTGCCATGTGGACACTGACGGCCTCGTCGGAGGTGGTGGCTGCGGGAGCGCTGAGTGCCTCGGTGGTTTCCACCATGGGATGGGATGAATTGGGGCGGGTTACTGTACCCCCAGTTGGATGAATGGAATATATCCCCACTTATTTAAGTGGGATTATGGGAATCACACACATACACACACACACATATATATATACATACATATATATATATATGTACATATAAATATATGGATCAAAAACCACTTACTAAGTGGGAAGCAATGATCTGGGTAAATGGTAAATTATAACGACCTCACTGCGACCGAACCCTGGAATGATGGTTCGGAGAGGGGGAATTATCCCAATATAGCCAAACTTTTCAGGTGAGTGAAATCTTACAATTTAATGGATTATTCTGGGATATCTGATATCTTAATCATTTACGATGATAGCCATTATTCAACCACTAACAACAGAGCCCCCAAAACATTATCTAATTGGCAGCAAAGGTGGGTTTCTACAAGATGGGGCCCCCAAACGATAGCAAAGTTGGTTTAGTTCACTCGCTGAATTCAATGCTTTGTGGTAGATCTATCAACCTATGGGGTTTATCAGCCAACTCACTCGGGGAATAGTAACTTAACCACTATGGGAATAACATGGCCATGGGGACATAGATGGGGAAACATATGAGAATATATTTCAAGGGTCCTTGTCGAAGCAAGAACCTTCAAGTGAGAGGTCTCATCCTTGAATATGTATCGCAAACTATGGAGAGCGATATGGTGAACTTGAGGTGAAGCCAAAACGTTTTCTTGATCTCACCAGCCATATGTGGATTTCAGTCTGTGTGAAGCTTACTTAAATTAAAGCATCGGGAATTCGCAGATCAGCCGAATCAGAAAGGCTGTTTGGTACCACTCCAAATTGGGAAACGCTAGTGGTTCCCACGAGACAAACAGAGCGATGCCAAAACAGTAACAAGAAATGGTCAAGAGTAGTCTCGGGCAGCGGGTGACCCAATCAATCACAAACACAAGGCTGTGGAAATGGTGGGAAAAAATAGGTCAGGTGGGAGGCTGTTATGTTCTGTTCAATCTTGTAATCTGAAATGTTTGACTGTTTCTTTTTGGTTATATTGCTATATATATGTATATATATATATGTTTTAGGTTGTTGTAATAATGTTTGGTTTCAATGAGGGTAGGTTTTGTTGACGGTGTTTTGCCTGTTATGTTTTTTTTATGTTCTTGTTCAATGTTTCTTCCTTCCCTTTGATGTTTTATGTGTTGTATGTTCTGTTTTTTGTTTGTCGCTAACTTTTCTGGGGCTTTCTGTTTGAATGTGGTTAGGATTTGTTGAGGTTGTTGTGATTTAACCATCTGGATATGAGGGAAATGTTGCGTTAAGGTAGTCTATGATTTCTTGGTG
>Ga0126342_10023198_pt1 | contig 10175 bp, 12 predicted proteins | sample Cyp1metagenome_FD_92528 | JGI IMG/M metagenome (GOLD analysis project Ga0126342, IMG submission 92528) | Coral microbial communities from Lord Howe Island, Old Settlement Bay, Australia - Cyphastrea 1 metagenome | ecosystem: Host-associated > Invertebrates > Cnidaria > Coral ... | reverse complement strand
GTTGCCTTTCGGCGGGTCGCACTTGAGACTCCCGAGTGGACCAGCAGGGATTCGAACCACCACCGGCAGTCTGTCAGCGCTGGCAAGACCAACGCCATACCAACTGAGCCATCGGGTCGCCCATGTCGTATTCGGTAGCTCAGCATGTTGGTTTGAAGTTCGGGCAAACAGCAACGGGTTCCATGGCTTGATGTGCTTTGACATCATCCTAAGCTAGAAACTACTAGTTTATAATAGTGTCTATTTATTAACCCGTGCCACCCCCCATTCCAATCTTCTTCTCACTCCTACCCTTGTGTGTAGTCTATTAAGTGCATTATAATTCCGCACCACCTCAGGAGGCTCGCTCCTTACAGTGGTACAGTGGAGAGAAGCGGTGGAAAAGTGTGCAAAGAAAAAACCATGAAACACTTTGGCTTCACAAACGAGGCAAATCATGGAAAAACCAACACAATGAGAAGAACATGGCAACAGCGACGACACGCAAATCTCCCGGCCAGATTTTTGCGTTTCGCCAGCAGAAAACAGCGAAATAACAAAACGGGGGCGGAGCCACAACCAAACAAAAAGCACAAATCCATGGGGATGCCTCCAACACGATAGGGTCAAGCCCACCGTGCGGTCCATTGGAGCATTGCGGCCGATACCCGAGGAAAAAAATGTTTCTGTTGGTGTCATTGTGGGTGCTGTTGGTTGCTGTTGTTGGTGCTGCTGCTCCTGCTGCTGTTGTTGTTGCTGCTGTTGCTGTTGCTGTTCCTGTTGCTGCTGTTATTGTTGTTGTTCTTGTTGTTGTTTGTTGTTGCTGGTGTTGTTGTCGTGTTGTTGCTGTTGCTGCTGCTGCTGCTGCTGCAACTGTTGCTGTTCGTGTTACTGTTCCTGTTTGTTGCTGTTGTTGTTGTTGTTGTTGCTGTTGCTGTTGGTGTTGTTGTTGTTGTTGCTGTTGCTGTGTTGCTGTTGGTGCTGTTGTTGTTGTTGTTGCTGGTGTTGTTGTTGTTGGTTTGTTGTTGTTGTTGTTGTTGTTGTTGTTGTTGTTGTTGTTGTTGTTGTTGTTGTTGTTGTTGTTGTTGTTGTTGTTGTTGTTGGTTTGTTGTTGTTGGTTTGTTGTTGTTGTTGTTGTTGTTGTTGTTGGTTTGTTGTTGTTGTTGGTTTGTTGTTGTTGTTGTTGTTGTTGTTGGTTTGTTGTTGTTGTTGTTGTTGTTGTTGTTGTTGTTGTTGTTGTTGCTGGTGTTGGTGTTGATGTTGGTGTTGGTGTTGGTGTTGTTGTTGCTGGTGCTGGTGTTGGTGTTGGTGTTGTTGTTGTTGTTGTTGTTGTTGTTGTTGTTGTTGTTGTTATTGTGGTTGTTAGTTGTTAGTTGTTAGTTGTAAGTTGTTAGTTGTTAGTTGTTAGTTGTTAGTTGCTAGTTGTTAGTTTTTAGTTGTTAGTTGTTAGTTGTTAGTTGTTAGCTGTTTAGTGTTAGATGTTCGTTTGTTGTTTGTTTGTTGTTTGTTTTTTGGTGTCTGTTGTGTTTGTAGTTTGTTTGTAGAAAGTAGTTGTGAGTTTTGCGTTGCAAGTTGTTTGTTTTTTGTTTTTGTTGTTGTTGGTGCTGCTGCTGCTGCTGCCGTTGTTGCCTTTGTTGCCGTTGTTGCCGTTGTTGTGTTGTTGCCGTTGTTGCTGCCGTTGTTGCTGCTGTTGTTGTGGTTGTTGTTGTGGTTGTTGTTGTGGTTGTTGTTTCGTTGTGGATGATGGTTTGATAGTTGTCGTGCATGATGTTTTGTTAGTTGTTGCGGCAATTGCTGTTGCCGGTGATTGTTTTGGTGTCGTTGTTGTGCTGGTGATCGTGGTGATGGTTGTGGATGGTTCTCTCCTGAAACAGTGTGTCCACACTGAGGGTTCTTACGGTAGGTGTGGAGTCGGTGCTTGGTCAGGGTGCTCACCTGTAAATTTCTGCATAAAGTGGCTCTTGTGAAATGTTGACATGCGTTTCGACTGCGCAAGCTCGCACAAAGTCTGCGGCGCGGTTTTGGGCCGCGGCATTTTTCTTGAAAATTTCCGTATACAGTAAAGTGGTTTTTGTTAAGTGTTGACATGCGATTCGACTGCGCGCGCAAGTCTGCGGCGCGGTTTTGGGCCGCGGCATTTGTCCTGTAAATTTCCGGATTTAAAGTGGCACGTGGCTCTTGTGAAATCTTGACATGCGATTCGACGCAGGCTCGCACAAAGTCTGCAGCGCGGTTTTGGCCTGCGGCATTTTACTTGTAAATTTCTGCATAAAGTGGTTCTTCTTGTGAAATTTTGACATGCGTCTCGACTGCGCAGGCTCGCACCAAGTCTGCGGCGCGGGTTTGGGCCGCGGCATTTTTCTTGTAAATTTCCGTGTGCAGTAAAGTGGTTCTTGTTAAGTGTTGACATGCGATTCGACTGCGCGCGCAAGTCTGCGGCGCGGTTTTGGGCCGCGGCATTTGTCCTGTAAATTTCCGGATAAAGTGGCACGTGGCTCTTGTGAAATCTTGACATGTGTTTCGACTGCGCTGGCTCGCACAAAGTCTCCGGCGCGGCTGTGGTCTGCGACATTTTGCCTGTAAATTTCTGTAAAAAGTGGCTCTTCTGATGTTTCTTGTGACGCGTGGACATGCTTTTCGATTGCGCAGGCGCGCGCAAAGTGTGTTTCCGGTCTTGGGATCGGTCTTCCTCCTCAACATCATCCTCCTCAACATCATCGTCTTCCTCACTTCAACATCAACATCATCATCTTTCTATCCCTTGACATCATCATCCTCAACCTCAGCATCTTCCACCTCATCTTCCGCAACATCATGATCATCCACCGCATCTTCCTCAACATTTTCATCCTTGTTATCACCCCCCTCGACATTATCTTCCTCAATATCATCATCTTCATCCTTCTCTACACCATCATCCTCCACCTTTTCATCCTCCACTTCATCTTCCGCATTATCATCCTCATCATCGACATCAACATCATCATCATCATCATCATCATCATCATCCCCGTCCTCATCCCCGTCCTCATCCCCATCCCCACCCTCATCATCATCATCATCATCATCATCACCCTCATCATCCTCATCATCCTCATCATCCCATCCCATCATCATCATCAGCATCAGCATCATCATCATCATCATCATCATCATCGCCATCAACACCAGCATCACCATCATCACCAACATCATCCTCAACATAAACATCATCACCAACATTATTATACATTTCCTTTTACTACCCCCACACTGTTTGGGGTCTTTGCCGGGATAATTATTTTTTGGGCTGGATGTTTGTGTGGGTTTTTTGCCCACGGTAGTTTGTTTACATCTCAGCCAAGTAGGTCAGCATGCCATGCACATCAGAGATTGGTTTAGGATCCCGGTGCAACCAAACACAATTTTTTTGAAAACACGGTCGTTGCATCTGGAATCACCATTTTTATATGTTTGATTTGTTTGCATCGCTTTTGGAAATCCATGCAACATACTCAAGCACCGGTAGTTGAAAACAATTTGCAATAATGTTTTGCCTTTTGTTTCTGGCGATGTTTCTTTGTGCAGATTTGGGCACGTTTCGCTGGGCATTTGTTTGAAATTACTGTAAATGTAATTTTTGCTGCTGTGATTTAATTTGTGAGTGTGTTCTTAATATTTTTTTTTTTCCTGTGCAATTTTTGGCCTGAATAGCTGCCGTTTTGGATGGTAAAATTTTCCGAAATCATCGAAATTAATCTTCGCTTGTACTATTCCAAATTTGGTCAGCTGTTCAGCAAATCTCTTGTTTAGAATTCAAATCTAATGCTGTGGCTTGCCAAACCAAAGCCGCCAATGTTTTGATGTAAATCAACTTATTGGTGATTTCCAACAATACGGGTACTCCACACCATTGGTTCTCCCATTGACGATGGCAAAATTCCGTGGCAATGTCTTTCACTTTGTTAACCCCAAAATTATTTTTTTGCATTTTTTGTGGCCAAATCAATGGATTACCGCGGAAATTTCGCACATGCAAAAATTCCACACCGTGTGGGTCTTTGTGATGATTGAATGTGTTCCATCAGTTCAAAATTCATCACTTAATGGTGCATGTTGACGATGTTGTTTGATGGACCCATTTGGCCATGAGTCAAATTGTGTCAAAATCATGTGTAACGATGTGTTCGTGCGCCAAACTGGTCATATTTTCCTTGTGGCTCGAGTTTTAACGTGCAGTTGCTTGCTGCATAGGCAGTTGTGGTTTTGGTCGTTGCTGTCATCATTGTTGTTAAAAAAATAAACAACGGGATCTAATTGCTTGTTGTTGGGTGTATTATTCTTATACTTCTTTCAGATATAATCCCATCCGCAATATCGAACACACCCATTCTTTGGTCCGAGTCATATCTGGTTTCATCCCTTACTAAACCAAGGTTTCTAGGGGAATCAAATATTAGGGGGATGGCATTATATATATTATTATATTCCATTTTCTATTTAAATAAAGTGAGGCCCCCCAGTTATAAATTAATCTATATTCAAAAACCCATTGAGAATGGTTACATTCCCCTGAAAAACCTTGGTAGTCACCAGCTTCCCCCTTGAGGCCACGTGGCGCTCCCAAATGGCGATGGCGTTGAAAGGCAGGCCGCAACGGCGCAACACGCTTTGTTCTGTCCACTGCCGGGATTTAATGGGGATTTATGCAGTAAAAAAAAATGTGTTGACCCACCAGAAATTCGGATTTCACCCAGAAATAAGAGATTTGGGTGTGTCTGAAAATGATGGGGCTCGATTTGCTGCCCATTTGAAGAGGGAACATGGTGATAAACCCTTTTTTGAATCAAACCAGTTTCTACATCGTCCAACCACCGAATATTCAGTATTCCACTCGGAGTCTTCCATTCTTTCAGCCATGGGTTCAAGATGTTGGCCTCAATGTTGAAGTGGCAAGATGAACGTTCCCAGAATTGGTTCAGACAATATTTACAGAAAACCTCTGTGTTCAAAGGCAAAAATCACGGTTTCCTGTGCATTCTTGCTGCATAAACCAATCAAATGAAATGTGGTCCCTTGATGAGCGACGCTCTCAGCCACTCTGATGTAGCGAGTGCATCATATCAAGCAACCCACAACATCATGATGATACGCAAACATCAGATTTTAGCTGAACCCACAACAAATTTGAGGCAGCGGCAGTCCAGATAAAGCACCGACTCATAGGCCGCTCTTTGGCACAATATTTTTTTTGGAGGTCTCAGCATGGACATAGGGCCTGATGACACCTGGGAAGGTGCTCAAAACAATTGCTATTTCAAAAGCATTGCTGGAGACTCTGCGAACATTGTCAAATCCTGAGAGGCACATTCCCTTGGATCAAGCATGGCTGGCTGGGAAGCCCATGCGCATGGGCAAATCATCAACGTGAATGTTTGTTGATTAAATTACCCAAAGGAACCTCCCACAATGCGAGCAGAGTCCCTTGATTAACCTCGCCATGGCGCGGCCAGCTGCCAGCGCAGCCAGCGCAGCCAGCGGAGCTGTGGAGTGGGGGGAGGAACTCCTGGCAACACCAGAGAGGCAACCAAAAATCGGAGGGTCATGTGGTAAAGCCCGTCGGATTTCTATTGGATTTATGGGGAATTTGTAGGGATTTATGGTTGTACCAGTTGTACACGTTTTAATTTCATGCTATAGCTTGTTTCATTCAACATGTCGAGATTCGGACCCTTCTTGTGGAGATTTACTGTAGGGGAATATTCATAGATTCATAGATATTTATGGATTTTTTCAGGGGGAAAATCAAGAGCGGACAATTGTGGTGATCATAGCCAACAGTGCTTCAGTTTGAGAATGAACAAGGAAACATGATATAAGATTGGGTAAATGACCATTGCTACATCCAATCTTATCATTTATTGGGATTATCATGCATTGTTCCAAAGGTAAATTGGTATAGGAATTTCCTAATAGTAGGATTTTCCCTTATAAACCATCCATTTTGGGAACCACCATTTTCAGGAACCCCCCCATATAGTTATGATCAAATAGGACAAACCAATCCATGTCGGGTTGCGGAGCTGCGCAGTGACACTAGATATGTACAATGCTGTACATACCTGTACATACAATATACAAACATCTTCAGAAGTTCAGAAGTAGAATAAATCAAAATAAATGATGATAAGTTTAATGAATCATCTACATGTACATTTTGATTCAAAAGTTCACTTCTATGAGAAAGACCTGGTTTCTGCCCAGCCTTGCAGAGGTGCTTTGCTGACTTGAATCGCGCACGTGCGGCCTACCACAGGGGCCTGGAATGCAACTTTGAATGGGAGGTGCCAGTGATGCTGACCTGCTGACCTCTGGCACATTTGATTTGAGAAATGAATGGCACTCCACCAACAGAGAGGTCACTTTTAAGTGTAAAAGTGTCTAAAACCATACAATTCAAGGGTGAAGAAGAAATAGAGTACAACTTAGAGCAGCATGCATCTCCCATAGGGCATAGATGGAGTACATGAGTACAAAATGTGCCTGGACTTGGGTGCAGAATCACGCTACCCTCCTGTTCAAAAAGATCTCTTCTAGCGTTTTTGAAGGGATGAGCCCTTCCGCGAGGTGCTGGCAGCAACTGTTGGTTCGGAGGAGCAATTGCGAGTGCTGGGACAGGCGCCGTTGAATGTGCAAAATTAGATTCTGAACCATGGGTTTATTAGACAAATCCGAACCATACAGTATGTCACCCTTCACTATCCATTCACCATTAGAGAACCGTTGCCGTGCAAACCATGAGATTTTTTGACATGGAAGCTGGGAGCTTCTGCTCTTGAAGTTTGGTTCAATTTGCGGTCGAGAATTTCACATTCCCTTCGCATCAGAAGCTGGCTAATGATTTTAGCACCTTCTCCCCACCAAACAAAAACAGCCCCTCCTAAGTCCTAGCAAACAATATTCCTGGACTCAGCTGCTATGTCGTCACCGCCTCCCCCAGATGAGGTTTTGCAGGCGCATGATGCGTCGCTGCCGGACGTGCAACTGATCGTTCATCTTTCCTTCCGAGGAACGGTGGCTTTTTTTCGAATGGGGGCAGCGGATGGGTGGGATGATCAAACCTGTCTGAAAATGAGAGATTAAGCGTCAATATATTTGGCACTCTTGATATATGTTGATGGGGAACATGATCATACACAATCCAACTATTGGGCTACTTAATCTTGAGCCATACTCAACCAGACTGTGTACATTTTGCCTGAGTTCCGAAACAGGGCCCATGCAATGGCCTTTCCAGCATCTGTTTGGTACATGGGATCGGTGAGACTGGCTTTACACCTCAACTGTTTCTTCAAAAAGCATACCCAAAAAGAATGTCGCAAACTTGGGATCCCTAAAAATTTCCCAATTAATGGATCGCCAATTAATGGATTGCTCTATTTGAACGGGAATACCCATTTTTTTGGGGTCCCTGTGGCACAGTGGATATACTTTTTGCATCCTTTTGCATTTTTTTGCTCCTCTATTTTTTTGTTTAATCACAGTTTTTGATTTTGAATTCACACAGACAACTCAATCAGCACCACATATTTTTCTTGGTGAGGTCCCTCACGGAATCCCTTCCAAGTCCGAAAAAGATCTAAGGTGAGCCAGGAGAACATGGTGACCAACCTGCAGGCTGAGCTGGTACCTCTGACCTTGGGTGCTGGCACGGGACAGGTGCACCGTGGCTTCCAGGACTGGGCCGGAAGGGAAGATTTCTGGATGGAAAACTGGTGGAAAACTTGTTGAAACATGTTGAAAACTGTGAAAAATTGGATAAGCCTCAAAAAGTTCTGTCAAGGTTGGAAAATCAAAGCTCTTTTTGAGGCAATGTTGGAAAAATCTATGGAAGAGAAACTGCTGGGTCCTCAGTTCTGAAGGGGTGGAACGGACACCTGCAGGACGCATATCTGGCGCTTCGGAGGCCATTGCTGGAGAAGCCACCTGGATGGCAGCTGCTTTTTATTGTGAAATTGGTGACTCATTCGCTCCTTGAAAATTGGTCAGGTAAAAGGGTCGGTTGGGTCCTGGAACCTAAAAAAAATATGAGGATTATATACATTGGTAGACTGTCGCTGTAGTGTGTTTGGAGTAGAATAGGCTCTTTCAGGTCACTTTCAGTGGGTGGGGGAAAAATCTTGTAAAATCCACCCAACATTCCAATAGAATCTCATAAGACCTCATAAAGTACCAGTAAAATCAAAAGAAAATCACCATAAATCCACCATAAAACCTGGCGCCTCGGCCCAGCAGCGAGGCTGGACGGCCTGACCATTGGGCAATCCGACCAGCTGCAGCCCTCCGCCGTGTTGGTGCGTGCCACCGGGCATAGCCTCGGTGGTGCACTCGTGTCTCGGTCTGGGATGGCTGGGACTGGGAGGAAGAAAAATGGGGATTTAACATTAGTGATTTAACATTAGTGGGTTAGAAAAATTCCTGTTTTTAGTAATGTTAAATCACTAATGTAGTCCTAATCCTTTGGATTAGAAAAAATGGGGATTTGTGATTAGTGGTGATGTAAGCCAAAGAAATCGGGGAGTCTCTGATGGCTTTCACTGAGATTCGGTGTTTCAGAATGTGTTGGGATGACCAGTTTGGCTGGAAAAGGTCAAGATGACACGCTGGACGTTAAACGGTTCAATCCCAGGCCGCTTCTGTATCCATGTTTCTTCATTCACTCGATTCAAACTTTTCTTGATCACAACATCAGATTTATTGATGTTCAAACCACATGGCAACTCCCAGAAAGGTAGAGTCAAATTTCCAACTTTTCCTTTCCTATCTTCATTTTCTCATGAAAAGTCTCAGGAAAATATCTTTCCAACTTTTCCCAGAAAGGTAGAGTCAAAATTTCCAACTTTTCCTTTTCTTCATGGCAAACTTTTCCTGAGACTTCACTTTCCTATCTTTCTGGAGATTGGTATCGTTGATCGCTCCTTGTTTGCGAAGTTCCTCCCGAGGCGATGATGGCATGCCGGGGCCCTCATTCCACTGACGCATCCCACGAATCGTAGGTGATATGCCTGGTTGTTAGTGGGGATAAGTATAGTTATATCAATGGTTATATGAAAAATAAATTAATAAATAAATAAATGAAAAAAATAAATACATTTAAAAACATGAATAAATAAATAAAACACATACCAAAAAAATAAATGAATAAATAAATAAACATATAATATAAATAAGTTCATCCACTTCTGACTGGGGTGACCTCACCGTTACCAACGCTTCGAGGGATGATGAACCGAGGCTACGACCTCCGCAGCTGCCGCGGCTTCGGCTGCGAGTGCGTGACCTTCGGCGCCCCGCGCCTGGGCGACGCCGTCTTCGCGCAGCTCTTTCGGGAGGAGGGGATCAAACTGGCGCGGATGGTGAACAGGTGGGAGCAAAGGATGGGGAAAGGGCGTTTTAGTGGGGTTTTGAAGATGTTCCAGGTTGGTGGGGAAGGATGATGGGGTTTCAAGGTGGATACATAGACAGTGAGGATAGCATACATCTATGTACATCTTTAGTTATTTACAGCTGTTTTTTTTGAAAGGATAATGGGTTTGGATGGGGTTGAAGGTGGGGATACTTTTTGGTGACTAGATCATAAGACAGATCCCAATCGTTGAGGTTTCGAGGTTTCAAGGTGAGGTGTCAAAGGTGGCTATAGATGCCGGCGGATGTATGCCAATTTTTGAGGGATTCAATATGGTTTGAAAGTGATGATCTTTTGATGTCCTTGACATTTGACAATAGCTCGAAGGAAAGGGAGAAGGGCAGAATCGAACTGCAACGTTGGCATGACCTGACTGACCTACCCATGATGCAGGTGTCTATATACAATCGACCCACTGTCCTTGAATGTGCATCTCAGTTGGCAAATGGTTCATATATACTGTATTCCATGTGTGTGTATAATATATATATATGGGTTCGGCGGAATAACCGTGCCCCCTGTAAATGGTTCAGAAGCAGTTGCCTTTGTGTCCATGCCTTTGAAGTCCATTCGTGTAGTAGCAGACCTGGCTTTTTTGCATAATGAGCAGACAATGCACTGCCAAATTTTTTGACGTCAGCCTTGACATTGATGTGCTGTGTGATACTGCATGATGCTCTGATTGCACTAGAAGACAAGAAGACAAATCAACAGACGATATCGCACCATTTGTGTTTTCCCCAGACGCGTC
>Ga0126342_10023197_pt1 | contig 10176 bp, 7 predicted proteins | sample Cyp1metagenome_FD_92528 | JGI IMG/M metagenome (GOLD analysis project Ga0126342, IMG submission 92528) | Coral microbial communities from Lord Howe Island, Old Settlement Bay, Australia - Cyphastrea 1 metagenome | ecosystem: Host-associated > Invertebrates > Cnidaria > Coral ... | reverse complement strand
TTTTTTTTTTTTTTTTTTTTTTTTTTTGTTTTTTTTTTTTTTTTTTTTTTTTTTTTTTTTTTTTTTTTTTGTTTTTTTTTGTTTTTTTTTTTTTTTTTTTTTGTTTTTTTTTTTTTTTTTTAATTCGCTTTTTTTTTCGCTTAAAAAAAAAAGGTTTACAGGAGTTAGCTTGTATAGCAGACAACATAAAATTATGTCCTCAATCAATGATTCTAGTGCCATTTTTTTCAGGAGAGAGCCTCGTGGATATAGTTATGGTGAATCTTAGAATCTTAGATTAAGTTGTACTAGCTAGCTAGTGTCTAACCAGTGGTTGACCCAGTTATAAGTATCACAAACAAGAGTTAAATCATCCATCTTAATAGGACGTTCGATTATGTTCCATTATAAACAATCCATTTTGGGGTACCCCCCAAGATGGTATCTTAAGTGGGAACATGATGATAAAGAAATGGAGGATGCTCCGAAATCGCACAAGGTGGTACCCTAGCTTGGGACCGATAGATTGGTGCACATAACTACATTTTCACTAGAGTTGAAGATAGATATATTTTGGTAGAGTATATTTAGGTAGATAAATAGATAGATCAATAGATAGATAGATGGGTAGGTAGGTAGGTAGATAGATAGATAAATAGATACAGTAGATAGATAGATATCTGTAGGTAAGGGTGGTTATAAACCGGCTATCGACTTTAATTGATTGAAACATATCCCTTGCCCCCATAAAGTGAACATTAAACCCATTTAATCTCCATGCCCAGCGGGGAAATTTGAGGATCCTGGCCACAGGAAGCTCCACCTTAAGCATGGAGCTCGACAGTTGGCACAAAAAACCATGGAAATATCTTCAGATGCTCCAGAATTAAGACTCTTTTGCTCAGTAATATATATAGATACAGTATATTATGTATATACATATATCATATCCTCAAGTATCTATGGTTTCTTCACTAAAGCAAGCAACCATTGGCCCCTGCCGAAGCAAGTTGTGTTTCTGGACATTCCAAGATCTCCCGGCTGGATCATCTTTTGCATCCCAGGAATGGTACGATGTCCATTGATAGTTAAATAAATATACATAATTCTATATATATATGTATATGTACATCATTATATACAGTACATATATTATACACAATTGGGGATATTCCTATATAATTTTAAAAAAATATATATTTATATTTATTGTATAAATATGGGAATATATGAGATATAATTCCTTCTCAGGTATCCAACATTCCCTCCAAAATCATCGGGTGTCCAAGTGATAACACACCCATAGAATCCCATAGGTCTAATGAGACATAAAGCCACTATAACCATTATGTACAGTAACTTATCTGGTTGGTGGTTGGCCTACCCCTCTCAAAAATATGAAAGTCAGTTGGGATGATGACATTCCCAATATATGGAAGAATAAAAAATGCTCCAAACCACCAACCAGTTACAGTAACTTATGATTAAGTATTCAACTGAGCAGTTTGGTATAGATATCCAAGATGTCATTTACATCTAGGTCCACCATGTATACATCCAATCCAACATCCAACTGCGGGCCTTGACGTCAACAGGGGAAGCCACCTGAGGCCCGGTAGTACGGTACAGAAGTTCATTTAGTTAATTTGGGGAAACATGTGCAGGAAACCATGGTATTTTTCAGTAATTATACCCTCTGGTAAACTAACATAACTATGGAAAATCACAATTTTTAATAGGTAAACCATCTATAAATGGGCCATTTTCCATGGCTAGGTTAAATAACCAGATGGTATAGGAGGTTGTTGTAAATCATCCTTCATCGAATTCAAGGGACCATGGCAAGACTGGCCAACAGGACCTACGCTTGGATCATGCGCGGCGTCCCTAGGCCACCAGAATCTATCAATGTCGGTTTGAACTGGGCGGGTCATAATGCTCCATAGGTAAACCTTCAAAAACGATCAAACTACCCATCTAAGGGTTCCCCAGTATCCTCACTTCTTCTTGATAAGGTCCACAAACTCCGGGCCTCTCTGTTGGACATTGGAAGAACCTAAACTCCCCGATAATGCTATCCCCTGCGCTGGACCTCAGAGACTTCGGCTTTCTCCTGGCTATGGAATGATGTTCGAAATGTCTTGGAACTTCATGCTTCTTATTCCGTCGCTCGCAACACTTCAGGGGTCGGTAAATGTCTTAATTACCTAATTTGTTCACATCACCCAACTATTGGGGATGTAATCTCCAACAAATACTTGAAGGTGATGTTCAAAATTCACAACCCCCAAATACCGAGTTTCCCGCCTACCTGTGTTTCAACCCATCCTCGTCCCTTTTACCAAATTCATTTCTATATTTGGGAGGCAACACACACCGGCTACCGGCTATACAGGCTATACCCCGAAAACACATATGTTTGTCACAGTCTACATGGATTCACCTCATGGATAACCCATGATTCAACCCAACCATCTCTACAAATTCAAATTTGCGTACAAGAAACATGTCGCCATGGTATAGACAATATACATACACTGCTCAAACACAGATCTATGTGCGTTCAATTTCAGTTTTTTTTGTGTCTGTTCACCGAAATCTTAGCCCAAAATGAACCAAATGCTGCCAAATCTATAGGTAAATACGCATAAATCAATGGTTATGAAAGAAGGATGGCCTCGCAATTTCCCAGACACTGTCAGTTGCAACGAAATCCGAGAATTTGACGTCGCCAGGAGTCCCAGAGGCCACATGTTCATTGTCTAAGTGCAGTTAATAATATCTGGTTGGTGGTTTTAACCATCTTGAAAAATATGAAAGTCAATGGGAAGGATTATCCCATATATTATGGAAAAACAACATGTTTGAAACCGTAGATTTCCTTCAGTATTCAAGCATGGCAATGGAAAACACCCATCGACACTCATTTACAAAATGTGTTCCTTCGAAAAAAAAAAAAGGATTTTCCATGAAATCACAATTTCCTGCAATCAATGGTCTTTCCTATTTCAATCCCAAAGGTTTCTAAATAAAACCACCATTTTCACGTGTAGGGTTGACTCATCTGCAAGGATATCATCCCACTTCGTACAAATGATGATCTTTAGCCATGGTTCAAATCACAAACCTATAAAGGATCCACATATATACAGTGTAGTGTATTCAAAACATACATTTAGAAGAATATAATATATGTATATCTGCATAAATACATCATCCTGAAGTAAATAGAATATGGAAACTTCGAAACATCTGCACTAAATTGGGAATATCAATATATTTGAAATTGCCTTATTCGAGAAAAACTCCAAGATGACTCTATAAAGAGGCTTGCAATCCATGGAGATAGCCAAACATAACCCTTTTTTGCTCGGATTTTCCATTATAAACCATCCACTTTTGGGTGTCCCTTTTGTGCAAACCCCTATATATATATATGTATGTATATACACCCTCTGCTTCTATAAACATAGCAATTGTAAATGGACCATTTATGGATGATTTACTTGTACCGCTTAAAAATTGTGTTTATCCATAGTTATGTCTTTTTTAAAAAAAAAAGTGTATACATATATATATATATATATACACATATGAAAATGCCAATGCCACGTTTCATGATCCCATCGACCCTGATGTCCCCACATCGTCCTCAAGCTCCAGCACCTGCAAGGTTCTGTTCTCGAGTCACCATTCATCAGTGTAAGAATTACAATACAATAAATATAGATACAAATACTGCCAGTATATGGCATATAAAACACATACTGTGCATTTTTTGTAATGTTTCAATAAATTTACAAATATACTATATATATATATGGAGGTTTCCGGAAATAGGGGTACCCCTAAATCATCCATTTTAAATCATTTTAATAGGATTTTCCATTCAACCATCCTGCCATTGGGGTACCCATCATTTATGGAAACCCCCCCTATACAGTATACAAAAAACATCAATTCACGTGGGGATTGGTCAAAGGCTACGACATCAAATTTGGACATCAACATCCATCTGTTGGCCTCCCAAATACCGTGGCTGCTTTAACACAAGGTGGCAGCTGATAGAAGGGCTGCTAGCATGTTTTGAAAATCACACATCGATTTTGTGTACAAAAAAGGAGTTGCCACCTGTGTTTTTTGAACCTACAAAGCGCTTTTTTCTGTTCTTAAAACATCTTCAACATATTAGTCCACAATCATAAGGTCTTTGAAGCATCGCACTTCCAACATGACATCAACTGGGATAAAGGTTAAGGCCTTCTCTTGAATGGAAGGGCCATTTTGGCAAAAGCTTGGGCATGCCACCAAATCTCAACCATCGTAAGAGCCATCCTTGGCATTTTGATACCATTCTTGACTATCAAACCACTGCGCACAGCGATGAAAGAAACAGGTTCCAAACCAATAGCCGCGAAAAAAAAACAATCAAGAAGCATCAGAATCTATACAAAATACTGTGGGCACGCAGACGTGATACGCTTTCACGTCACTTGATACGCCTTCAGCCTACCAGCTAGCCGTAGATCAATATCATTATAATATGTTCCATCACTCACAAAATTAAGCAAAATCATAGCGCTCAGTCCAAAAATATAAATTTCATATCATCTTGAAAATCCCCAATATCAGTATATCAAGTGTTCCTATCTATTCGCGGGTCTCAGCCGAAGTGATGACTTTCCACCAAGAGAAGCGCGACCCACTGCACAGCCGGCCTCTTCCGAAGGCAAGGACAGGACCTCCTGGTCGGCCTCCTGGCTGTCAACACTACACCCATTGAGACATCAAAAATGGATAAACATTGTTATGGGATAAACTGATAAACATACCAATACTTGGTTAAGGGATGTTAATGGGTATCTAGTTGGATAAAAATTCATAAAATGGTGTATGTTATGGTTACTTTACCCAATAATTCTGGTACCTTTACCTTTTTCTATGGCTATTTTGAGTGTCTTAACATGTCAAGGTACCAGTGATTTTCTTCATTTCCCGGTCCGATCCCTCAATGTTGATCCACACAAAAATTTCCCGGTGGAACGGAGGTGAAACCCCTCGTTCTTTTCGGTGTACCGAGGTATAACCATTATTTAAACCCATAGATAACAAACCCATAGAATCCCATAGATCGGGACATAAAGCCATTATAACCACTATTTACAGTAACTTATGATTATCTGGTTGGTGGTTTCAACACCTCCAAAATATATGAGTCAGTTGGGATGATGACATTCCCAACTGAATGGACAGTCATAATCCAGTCATGTTCCAAACCATCAAACATCATACGTGTCCTTAAACATTTTTTAAGGAGGGTATACCATCTACATCCATCTACCATCATCCATCATAGCCCCCATTTAGTTCGATAGTGTTCCCGTTAAAAACTAGCATTTAGTTCCGGGAACCCAGCCATTTGATTGCCCAACAATAATGAAATGTCATAGAATCTATATAAAATATACCCTCTGGTAAATTAACATAGACCCTGGCAGTCATCGGGGTTGGAAGACTAGTTTCCATTAAAGATTGGTGATTTTCAGGGTCTATGTTTATTTAACAGAGGGTAAATCCCATTAACCCCATTAAAATCCCAAGAGATCTCCATACAATCCAATGAAATCTCCATAAAATCCCATGCACATACCCATGTCCATCCCGTTATTTCCCATGCACATCCCATTGTGTTGCTTAGTTCTATTATTATCTTCCCATTTTGTTCGATGCTGTTCCAATGATTTCCCATTCCAAACGCATCCGAGCTGCACCCGCACTGACCTGGCGTGTGTGCCAAATGATGGCCCGTTCAGATGGCAAATCATCGAAAAACCATGGGACTTTGGGGGCTTTCCTTGGTCTTTCGGTCTTTCCCTTTCAAGTCTCAGGAACTGGTGAAGGTGTTTTACCTTGTTTTACCTTGTTCAGGAATTCGGAATCTTGAGCCGAAATCTTCTGGTGTTCATTTATGATATTTTATGATATTTCTGGTTGTGCAGCTACCGTACCGCCCCGAAGTGTGCAAGGCCTGGTTGATTCCCATCAGGCAGTGAAGCCGGACCAGCTCTGGTGGAATGCGCTTGCCGCTTTGAGTCAAAACTCATGGTAAAAAATCACAGGTAATTCTCAGCAAGGCTCCCTTAGAATCTATACCCATGTCATCTTTCAGATCGTTTTCTGAATCCTTGGTCAAGAGCTATCCATTTTTACACCATAAACCATCATAAACCTGTGTCCGCGTGAAGGCTCCTTCACCGCAATTCCATATGATATACCCTCTGGTAAACTAACATAACTATGGAAAATCACCATGTTTAATGGGAAAATCCATTATAAATGGCCATGTTCAATAGCTATGTTAAATTACCAGAGGGTACCCTCTGGTAATCAAACATAGGAAAATCACCCATCTGATGATGTTCCCATGGAAACCTCTGTTTATCAGGGGCGAAACATCTCTGTTTCTAGGGGATTTTCCAGCCACGTTTGATTCCCGGAGGGTTAAACGACCGGCGAGCCGCTCTGGCGATCCCCCAATGCCATTGATGGTTTATTATATGGGTATGGATCAATACCTATTAATACCATTTTTAGTGGGATGAACATCCATTTACCAGCTATTTTGATGTTCACCAGGGGTACAAGGTTTTGACACACTGCCATATCCGGGTGAAGATGGTGTTACATCAAAACAACAATGGAAATGGTTTGAATATGTTTGAGCCACAAGCCGATAAAGTTGTCGTTTTCGCATCTCAATCCTCGTGTTTCTTTTCACGGCATTTTTCCGATCTTCACGCCGTACTCTTGGTACCTTTTATCGACACTTTGTTAGTGCCAAGAAGAACCACGTTTGTTCCTGAGTCACCCCACTGGCTTTTCTATCTCCATCCTCAGATGCCGTTGATGCCATGAAACCAGGATGCTTATCCATTGGGGTGCTGCAGATTTGGAGCTTTATTCTGGACTATCCATTCCTGACGTTAGCTATACGAGGCTATACCCATAAGATCCGAAGGATCACAGTTTATAATGGCTTCACCCAGACAAACATCACAGGTTGTCTGGTTTCCATATGGTTCTTGCCAGCTATCTATACACCACTGAGCATTGGTAAATCATGATAACGGCTAGAATCCACTTGCTGGGGACTTGCAGTTTACAAAGATCTTGCTGAATTGTGGTAGTGGTAATTCACCAATCCGAAAAGTCCGGCAATTTCGGGTGATTCGCGTTACTCATCATAGTGGCGCCGTCTGTGTAAGGTCATTGCGATTCACTCATATTCGCTGTTTCGTCAAGTTTCACAGCGGGAAGTGGCTCTTCATCCTTGGGCAACTCAACCTTCACCTGTTGCGAACGATGAGCCATGATGAGCACCCTAAGTTCTGGCATCGGAAAACTCACAGGAAAGGATGTGCAAATGACCACTAAGTTGACTTACTTCCCTAGGCTAACGGCGGCTAACGATTGGATTTATAGGCACAACTGGGAGACCCTTCATGTATCCCATTTTGGGACAAATGCAGTTGACCGGAAGGGATCAACAACAGCATCATTGGGTATATATAGATGTACGTAGCCCATATCATCCCAAACTACTCAGTCACTACTAGTGTTTTAACCAATCGAAAGAGGCATAACATTGGGTCAAAAAATGGATACTGGACCATGTTATGCCAAATCTTCCGCAAACACAACTAGTGCACAATCCCATAGTATTACCATGAGATGTAACCTAGACTAGGTGAATAATAAGATATCGAGATAGACTATGCAAAAACAATTCATCCGCAACTTGCATTGTTTTAATGATCACAATCTCACAGCAAAAGAAGTCTCTCCTTCTGACCACTTCCCAACTTGTTCGATCACCTAGGATGTGGTGCCCCAAACGTGCACGTCGCCCTGTATAGTGCTACAAAATGATGTCCCAGTTTGTTAGATAAGTTGGTTCATTAATTTCACTCCTGGATCGATGGCAAATATTCATCGAACTAGTTCACGGTGGGATATGACTCAACCAATTTCGCAAAGCCCAATGGGGGACACCACCTTATAGCTAGCCGTTCAAAAATATTCGGAACTTCCAGGTTCATGACCTACATAAAGTGATGCACGATGTACAGATCCCACCTTAAAGTCTGGAAAGCGATTGGCCAGCAACCTTTGACGCTTCCGTGGTACCGGCTCCTGCAGCTCCGACACTGTCAGACAGGTCCCATCCGCAAGCCAGATCCGCCAGAAGTCCCGTGATATTTACTGTATATACGGCACATTAGAAGAAGAAGATTTCAGAAGCCTGAAATAACATACTTTAGGGATAAGATGGGATAAGATGGGATAAGATGGGATAAGTCACTGGGGTGCTTGACAGTGCTTGATTGACCATTGTCCATTGAATTCGCGCTAGTGGTTTCTGTTGATCTGCCTCTGCCAGAAGGCCCCCACCAAACAGCTTGCCGGTATTTCCCGCAAGTGAGACCTCCCAAAAACAACCTGGCTTTGTCTGAAAATTAGGTACTGCAAGTCAAAAAAAGGGACTAGCCATTTTTTGGGTATATATATATAGATATATATATATATACGCTCCAGAAAACTCACCCATATGAAAATTCCAGCCCAACATCCACTATTGATCATTTCTCTGGGGAAGCACATGGCTTTGGATACCATCTGGTTATGACATTCACAGTTTGCCATGGAAAATCACCATGCTATTAATAGGGGTAAACCATCTATGTCGATTAGGGCCATCTATACCATGGCTATGTTAGTCATAACCAGAGGGTAACTCTTGTATGTTGACTGGAGGCTACTCCATGGACAAATCCAGTGTGACCACAACAGCCGCCAGTCCTGCACGGCTTTCGGCCTCTTTTTGAGGTAGAAAAACCTTGGAAGTTGCGAAGCGATCGAAGCGTGCAACGGATCAACATGGATAAACCGCTGGCTGGGGCAAGTCATTGGCTGGCTAAACTATCCATACACTTGGCTTCCCATATCCCATCATATTCCATGATATTCACATGTTTATTTTGGTGTTGTATATGCATTTAATTAAGTTATATCCCCGATTCTTGATGGCAGTCACTGCGGTCGCCCGGGCCTTAAAGTTTCACCCATTCTCATAGTTTGTCGGTTAAACCAAAGCATAGCTAGATCTCAAAATATTCTTGTTAGCTATTCTTATGGTAAACTAGATACTGTATAATATGAGAAGGGGTCAAAATTGGGTAGCCCAAGACTTGGATGGTACAAGAAGTAGACTCAGCAGATTAAAATCTGGGGTCCCCCAGGTCCTTAATTTTGACCCAAAATCATCCAAAATCAGACCATTTTAGTATTAGCCATGATAAATCAGGGTACCTCCATGTCTTTTCGGAAACCTCCATATTCTTTATCAGAACCCAGTCCGTTTGGTGGTAGCCCATTCCTGGAATTTTCCGCAACCAAACTCCGCTCCAAACTCGCCGCGCTACGCAGGGTCATGCAGCAGACAGTTCAAGACGGCATCCAAAGGGCCTGGGATCGGTGGTCGATTTCACCAAAATGCTGGCTACAAAACTGCTGGGCGATCGCCAAAAAAACTGGTCTAACCAGCAAAAAAACATGGAATTCAGCAACACACATGTTGATTTAACCAGCACAACTGTGAAATTAACCATCAAAAACGATGTTTTGACAACCAGAAAAAACAATTTTAAACAACAAACACTGGGATTTATATGTGATTTATGATAGACCCCTCCAAATAGGTTTCCTTGGGGAAATGATTAAAAAAGGGGGGCGTAAGACCCATGGGATATGATGCGGAGGTAGAGATGGATGGGGTGACATAAGGCAACTTATAAATGGAGGGGCCATCCATGTTAGTTGCTTCTGTACTCCCCTGTGTCGGATCTCAAGTTTGGTTGCTCAAAAACCCATTTTCGGATCCTTTTGGTCCAGTGAAAGTGTGTTCTAACATGTTTGGTTGTGTTTTTGTTGTGCAAGTCCACATTTCAAGCCACCAAAAATCAGATAAGCCTCGTCTGTTGCCAGGGGGGGGTGGAACCCCAAAAAAAATAAAACAAAATGCAGGGGCCTAAGGACAAAATGCCAATAAAATGAGAGGGCATAAGGTAAGATAGGAAAACCCAAGCAAAATACAATGGACAGGTACAAAAAGAAAATGACGTCAGGCACCCTCCACCT
>Ga0126342_10023196_pt1 | contig 10176 bp, 12 predicted proteins | sample Cyp1metagenome_FD_92528 | JGI IMG/M metagenome (GOLD analysis project Ga0126342, IMG submission 92528) | Coral microbial communities from Lord Howe Island, Old Settlement Bay, Australia - Cyphastrea 1 metagenome | ecosystem: Host-associated > Invertebrates > Cnidaria > Coral ... | reverse complement strand
TAATTGATATCCAATACATAACGGCGAGAATTCCATGAATTCCGTGGGCTGGCCCCCCAATACCCCCTAAGCTTGTGCTGAAGCACGGAGAACTCAGGTAGCTGACGCTACCTTTCGTGATTACATCAAGTACACTGTGATACTCCAAGAAGTTGAATCGGTTTGAGGCCCAGCCGCCCAGCCTAATCCGGCCATCCAAAGTCCACCCTTCAAAGGAATTGCCGAGTTAAACGTGGCTTCTCCAGGCTGCATCCCATGGCTGAAGGCCAACCTGGCCAACAGCTGAAAGGCAGCCTGCCACATGTGGCCTGCCTCGGTGCAACATAGTACAACCGCAACAGCGGTGCGATATGTTCACGTTTGGTATCAGACAGCTTCATACTGCTTCAGAGACCACAACTGTGCGACAACCTGCAGTGGTTTCATTTCACTTCCCGGCCCGAACTGAAACCATTCGACAGTATTCGACAAGTGTCCGAGCTGGATTTCATAGAAGCACCAAGCACAACTGCGCTCGGAGATAGAAAGCGACCCCGCATGCCGGCCAGCACAGCTACCTGGGCACGATTTCATTGCACACCTTGCTCCAAGATGCTCCATGCTGATGCCACTGAAACTGCAACTTCAGCACAGTCATGTCATGTCTGTGTGTATCTGTGTGTGCATGGTCAATATCTTGCAGTTATCTGCAGCTAGTCTCACACCACTCAGTGCCCTGCTGCCCTTTGCCATTGCCCTCCAATACAACGGACAGCCTTTGTGCACGGAAAATGGCATAATGCCTTGGGTTTCGGAGTCCCCAGGGGCTCTGAGTTCATTGCAGTGCTGTAGGTCCACTGGTTGGGCATGAGGCCATGGCACACCTTGGCGACTTATACGCCATATCGGGCCATATCGGGACCAGTTCGACACGTGAGTTCGACACCACCCGCGCAAATGCAAACAGAAAAGAGCCAGACAGACATGTTGTTCAAAGTCTCCAGGGTTCTTTCCCAGCTAGTCCTTGCAGTGCAAAGCTGCAACAAATTCACTCAAGCATTCTAGTCATCTGTGACATATGATCTCGCCTCCGCGCAAATGCTGCAGCCAAAACACCTTTATGGCCATGCCACCAGCCACTTTGGACAGAAAACGTGGTGAGCTGTGCAAGCTGTTGAAATCCATTGAAATCTACCAAGAAGTCCAGCAAGGCCGGGACTGTAGTGGTACACATTGACCTGCGGCCGACCACAATGCAACAGACTCTGGACAAAACCGCCATGCCGTACTGTACACGTCTTATTTTGATTGTTTGTTGTTTCTTATGTGGTTCACTCCTGGCAGCCTGGTGTGTTAAGCGAACTTGTTTAATTTGCATTAATTTGCCACATCTGTGTAAACCACTAGTTCACTAGTTTGATGTGTTTGCGTATTCTTGAATGGGCTGTTTTGCGGCCTTCATTCCGCACTTCAAGGAGGCCCCAGCTTTGGCACGAACGAAAAGAATGTGCGAAAATCATTATATCCGCGAGTGTAAAACTCCAGATATGTCTTGGGTGCCAGTGGCTGGTGCACGGAGCACGTGACTCTCACTGGGATAACTCTGAGATCAGCAGTCGCAAGTATGTCATGGGTAATGTCGTTTCGTTTTACAGTAAGTGCGCACACGATTGCCCTATGCTAATCTTTTGCACTTTGCTGAGGCTACATTACACAGAAACCATGTGGCCCCATTCAATTGCCATGGGTGAATACGTTGTAGAAGGAATCATTGTGGAAACATGTGCAAGGACGCTTGTCAGCACACACTTCTCAGTCATTTTGCAGTCAGTCGAGTGCATTTGTTGCATAGGTGTGCATTTGCCGCTTTACACGGCTTTACACAATATATTATCATTATTGTTCTATATTTGGTGTGCTTGCTCTGCTTTTACTTTCTTGATTTTCTTGTACTAGGAGCTGCTGAGGAAAACCCGTAGTCACTTGGAATCTATGGATGCGCTGCTTTCCGGCCTGCAGACTGGCTTTCAAGAGGCTTGTCACCGCATTCGCCGCAAGTTCGATCAAGCCGGCGTTGGCTAAGTTGCTCAAAAAGGAGGTCACATACTTGGGATCGCAGAAACGTCTGTCTCGAACATCCTCCAACTCCTCGAAACGCAATCCAGTTGCCCCAATCCGAACTGCACACGATGCAGAAAAAGCCAGCACTTCAGTAATATATATAATTATATATATATATTGTAATGAATTTAAGCGCCTTCCAATGAGCCAATGACGAAAACCTCTCACCCCAATTATCTCTCGCGTTACCATGTCTTTTGTGTGTGTGTGCTAATGTTACTGATGTTACTAGTCACCTGCCATACAAAATCATACAAATAGATTCGAATGTTGAACTAGCAGTATCCTCTCTGGCTTTGGGCTGTTCAATCTCGCTCTTGTCATGTCATGGTAAGTCTGTCCTCAAGCGTGGCCTCTTCTCTGAAGGCGACCAACCTCCCACAAGCATGCGGTATCATTCAATGAATTGGAGAAAAAACACAGGTCAAGTCACCAGTCAAAAAGATCCAAAAACGTGGGATGTTTTCTCAACTCGCGGCGCAGCTCCCTTCAAGAAACACTCTTTTCGGTTCAGCAGGACTGATCTCACAGAAGCGCTTCAGAGGTCTGCCGAGAAACTAGCGGCCTGCGCATTCTGCGTTGCAGCTGCCCGCGCAACAGTTGGATTCATAACTGGTTTATGCCTAGAAATGCCTAGAATCCTTCATCACACTCTGTGCGAGAAACCGTGGAAACAGAGCAGCTGATGCAGTGTCTGTGCCATGTCGATCTATATAAATATATGTTATGCCAATGAGTCATGCAACCTTGAGTGCTGCTCCAGCCCCAGCCCTGCCTTGCCATGTCTCGTCTGACAGAATGACTTTCAGATTTTGATCCCAAGGCATTCTCAGGCACCTCGTCAGCTCATCTTGGCTCATTGCTGGCATGAAGATCAGGCTGAAAAAGGCCAAAGGATGCAGAAAAAATGGATCTTCTGAACATGACGACTGGCAGACTGGAATGAAACAGCCGTCGCGACCTGGCACTAGTCCCACAGGTCCCACAGGCAAACCTGGCACAATCTCCAGTGAGTCATTGGGAATCCTGGCCAGCCGATCTTGCAACACAATCATGCACAATCTGCCTAAAAAGATTTTAAAAGCGTGTGAATGCGTGTGAAATATCTAAAAATGATGAACGATGGCTGAAGCCCCTACTCCGTCACTGTTTGGGAATGTTTGGGATATCCAGCTTCATTTGGTGGACTTTGAATCTCAATGGCCATCAGGCATTGTCCACTTCCACTGTGTTGGCACATGCAGACTACATAGGTTGAAGAGCTCAAGCTCTTTATTCTCTGGATTCTTTTGGCAGAAACGGCAACATCCTTGCAAGAGAAGCAAGCGCACATACTTTTGGAGCATATCATAGCATTTGCTATGCATTTTCCCAAGATGTGATTGGGCACTTCGGGATAATGTAAATTAGCGTTTGCTAATTGTGGTCGCGTCGGATGGAGGTCATGGTTTCACCATTCCTGTGGCATTCTTTGAATGCTGTAAAGAAAGGGCTCGAAAGGGCCCAAAGTAAGTCACCAAAAACATCCAAAAACCTACCAGTCTCGAGCACCTGGAGGACATTCCACATTAAATGGGTAATTGCTTTTCCGTTGCGTCCGCATCTTCTGGTTGAGAAGGGCCTTTGCTAAGACCTTCATGGTCATTGGGTACCTCTAGAGACTCTAGAGTTTTACTTTCGTTTTGAATCTTCTCAATTTCGGAGAGCATGCTGATTGTGCTCCTGACCCTGTGGACTCCTCGTTTGGCCAAGCGCAGCCCAACTGCAATGAGCAAGAAGACGGTGAAGAGAAGACAAACTCCTGCCATGTCCAAGGCTGTGAGTTGTCCCTCCTCCACTTCTGACACTTCGTCCAGGCATGTATCGATTTTCTTGTATCGGAACTGTTCATATGTAGAAGCAAAGATGCCTTGGTACACCATGGTCAACGTGTAGTAGCTGAGGGCATTTACCAAGTCCGGTCGGACTGCGAAGCCAACATAGACGGTGAAAATGGCATCACCGACGAGGTGAAAGCCATTGGCACACATCGATTCCTGAAAGTCAGATCGTGCTAGGACGTCATGCTCAGGAACAATAGCAGCTTGGCAGTCACCATTTGACAAGCCTGCGAATAAATCCCCTGAGTTGGGGAATGTGACCACATCCATGGTGGGATGCTGGGCGCCTACCAAGCTCAACTGGATCTGGAGGACACAAACCTTCTGGCAGATTGCAGATGGAGGGTCACAATCCTTGACACTTGTAATACCTGTTGTCTGCTGTGCATTCACCACCAGCAGTTGAGCCAGGTTGGCCGTGTAGGTCGCAACCATGACCATCGTGAAAACGGCAAAGCCTACACGGATGGCACTTCCGGCCCTCGTCTTTGTGTCGTCAACCTTGGCGCCGCCAAGGTCACCCCCAGCAAAGAAGGCCAAAGTTCCATATTGCAGCCCTTCACAAATTGCACTGAGGCCTCGAAGTGCTCTGCGGGGATGCAGACAACTGCAACTGCAACTCCCATCTTCCTCCTCCACCCAGTAGAAGAAAACTCCAGCAGTGGAGACCAGGCTAGCCACTAAGAGCCACAGCATGGGTGAGAACGGCTTCAAGAAGCTGAACCAAACAGACTCATATCCCAAAGCGGGATCCCAGCGATTGTCAGCCACCTCCTTTTTGACCATCAACTTCATGTTCCCTGCAAGGATTGGGCTGGTAAAGGTGGCCATCTGTCGACGTGTGTCTGTCTCCATGACCACTGAAATGCAGAAATCAATCAGCTGCATCTGGACATCGTGTACACATGCATCCCAGGGGGAAGCAAATAGGCTCAAGGATGCTTGTGAAACAGTCTTCTGGACAGTTTGAAACCCTGCTGTCGTCGAGAGCTGTTGGAAGAAGCTAGCTACTGATCCGGTCCATCCGCCGTACTGCTCGTAGTGCCAGGGCCGACTACTGGCCGGATATGCGAAGCGGAAGGTCTGGCCGGTCAATTGAGTGCGAATCTGCTTCACAAAGTCCTCCTGGCTCTCTGAGTCACCACAAGTCAAGTATGAATACTGCAAGCCCAGTTGAGGAAAGTATGAGGTCGGGTAGCTGGCAGTGGAACAGTTCGAGGGATCCACATAGCAGTAGGACTGCTGACACTCTCCTAGAGAGGCACACAAACCAAGAAGTCTGGCATCCCAAGCTGCACAGTAAGATCCGAAGGTCTCTGTGTGGTTGTAGACCAGCAAGCCTTTGGGCGTTGGAACCTGTAGCATTCCTAAGTTGCTCCAATAAGTGCTTGACAAAAAACTCGCCTCTACGCATGGGCAACCAGGAAGGCCCAGTACTTGGCACTGAACCTGCACAAGCTGCCAAAGCACACCCATGGCGAGGTGGGCTTTCATGTCTGCCACGCGCCGGCTACGTTGTCAAAGCTGTGGGATTTGAGAAATCTCGCAATCAGGATCAAAACAGGATCACACACACGCAGGCTCACTTCTTTGGCAAGTTGCTAAATACGTCATGCAACTAGGTATCCTAAGCAATGTGGTATGCAACTTTCACTGCTCACTTCAGAGTCCTTGATGTTCCTGGATTGTCAGCCCGTTGCGATGCAACCACTTCACCTCTGGCAAAAGTGCTTTCACTAAACGCCCCAGGAAGCTGCTTTGCGTTCTTGACATGATGCTTTCAATAAACTGCAAAACACTTGGGTCGTGGACTCGCATGGGAGAAAACAGCAAATCAAAGACTGCAAACAAGGGCAAAACCCTGCTGGTCAGCACTGCACATCTCCCTCCCAACCCTCCCACCTCCTTACGTGGCTACAACTGCCAAGACAAGGTTTTCGACGAAGTAAACTCCCGCGAAAAGGTGCCATTCTTCTTGGCATGATGCACCAATACTAAGGCCAACAAGCAAGTTGCTTCACAATGTTTGGAGCATTTTGGAGCCCACGGCTACGAGTCGTGGCTATGGGCACGGCATGGCTATGACTTGTTGAGTCAGACGAGACGGTGAACATGCATCAATAGTAAATAAATAATGGTCCCTCCAGCCCCAACCTGTCTTGGAGCTGTCCCCCCTCAAGCATGCACTGGACGCCATAGCAGCTCCAGCAAGGTTGCTCTCCGTTGTTCTGTCGCGATTAAGGTTTTGAGGTCACTTGATTCTAGGCCTGTTGTTTTAATTGCAGCTTATGACTGCTCCACCATGGTTGCTGACAGTGATTGCGCACATACAGTAGCACCCAAGGACACCAAGACAGAAACATCCACTCTGTGAAAATGGCTAGATTCTAGAGCAAAATGTGCGTCTGTGACAGCCACAACCTCTCAATACATGCTGCATCATGTCGCAATAAGAAAGTGGATGAGCCTTAGCCTACTCTTAGCCTTGCACAAGGTGGTATGACTAAAGACTCAAAGCAGTCTGGCACAGCGCAGTATCGGAGCATGTACATTCCCAAAACATGCCTCAACCAAAGGGGAATAATTGAACCACCCCAAACATCATGTGACTTTTGTGTTTCAATGTTGACGCCGCTGAGCATTTATGAACATTTTGCGATGTAACGTTGACAAGCATTAACAATGTCCGCAGAAGGCTGGGGACAAGCCGATTCCTCTCTGCTCTGCCTCCCAGTCCACAACGTATGGTACAATGATGTACAATTAAAGGCAACCAAGCTGGTGCGACTGATATATACAACAGACTCCTGAGAGCCATCTCATTCATGAGACAACACCGCCATGCATTTAGCTATGATAGCTATGCAAGCACAGTAGGCACGTGTTGCCTGCTACGGCAGTTTGAGCGACACCGCGCAACCTTAGAGGTTGCTCCGAGCATTCCAAGAGCCACTGCTGCATGGAACCGAACATCATCATCGTCATCCAGTTGGGATGCAGCCAGTAGTGCCTGCACAGTTGGGATCAGTTGGGCCACCAGGCCCAGGAGCGACAATTTGAAACACAAAATCAGAAGGAAAGCCTGGCGCTAGCGGGAATGAAGGGCGACCAGAAGTTGGGCCCAACGGTTCTACATTGAAGAAGGCACAACAATTGTTGAAACCGGTTCAAATCTAAGTTTAATGAAATCACATAAAATTGAGATAAGTTGAGCTGAAGCTGCATCAGCATGCCCAACAGCTCTCTGCCCAAGGTTGCCCAAAGCAATTGCAGCTGCCCTACGAACTCCAGAATCCACGTCCTCGATGAGGCTGGCCAGTTGACGAACATGTTCCGCAGCAACTTCTCCTAGAGCACCAAGGGCTGCTGCAGCAGCTTGGCGCACCACCGGCTCGCTATGATGGAGTCTGGAGGCCACGTCCTCAGAGACGACAGAGACGGCGGACACAGCTCGCACAGCTTTAGTCTCGGTCTCCACGCGCTCCATCGCTTCCATGGCCATGGCCTTCTCTGTATCAACCGAAGTCACGAGTCTTGTCTCAATTCTCGGCCCCACCTTTGAAGCTTCATTCCGAGGGTTCGCGCCATTCAAATGTCCATGCGCAAAAGCCCGAGCGAGGTCCACTGGGTCCTTGTGTCTGGCACCCCGTGAATTGCTTTGCAAGTCCACGCGGGGAGATGCCAGGCACATTTGTGGCGATTGCGGCGATCGTGTGAAGCCCGGGCTGTGAACCTGCACGTCTTCACGAGGCTTCCTCACCTCGACCCTCTGCCTGCAGGTAGTGAATGGTAGTGACAAGACCGTTTCGAAACATTTCAAAACAGAGTGCAGCGATGTAGTGAAAAATGAGAGTTGATTTTCCATTGATATTCTTCAATAGTCTGGTCTCTGTTTTGAATAATGCCATCAAGCCGTGATCTGCAAGACGGACCTGAACTTTCTCTTTATACATGCAAATGGTCAAATGGTCTTCACGTCTGTGAGTCAAAACTTCTTTCATTTCCACCAAGTTACCTTTCCACTTTGGCAGTTGCACTGTCCGTGCTTTCTGCCATAGCAACAGCTCCCATCTGAGGCAAGGTCCTTGACAGCAACTCACGGTAATGAAAGGTGTATCATAAACATTCATAAACTGCATAAGACTTCTCGTCCAGATTGGCACAGCATTGCCCAGGACTCATAGACACACACATCACACACACACACACGCACACACACGCACACACGACATGTTGCAGGTGCGTGGATGCGGTAATTAGGTCCCTTTCATGCTGACTTCAGAGTGCTGCTTGTTTGTCTCATCAAGTCTTGCGGACCTATTGCTGGTCATCCGCTGGCATGCATGATCAATAATTCAATAATTGGTCAGGCAGCACTATCAAGTCTAGGCATGGGCACTTGCTGCAAACTGCCAGGTTGAAAAATCATGCACAAGAAAATGCTCGACTACTTTCCTGGATGTGTTTGTCAACTTGCACTGCGTTTGCCTCACAGAGACAAGGGGCAAAAAAATGAAACATCTCGCAAAGCATGCATCGCCATGTTTCTATCAACTGAGGCGGAGATAGAGGATCATAGAATCTCAAAAATGCCACTTGGCCGTTGCAATGACGCTTGGTCTGACTATGGAGACCGGAGTCAGCTCGGAAAGTCTTTGAAAGGTGAGCATCAGAAGAGAAATACCGCCCCCCCCCAAAAAAGAAACATCAAAATCAATGACTTCTGCATCTTCTGCCAAGTGTCAAGTTGGGTGTTCTGGGACTTCGAATGCCTGCCTTTCCACTTGCTGGCAGAGTGTCAGCCATGCTCGCCGCTGTGTCGAGGCCTCCGTTGATTCTCCGCTCTAATTCAATCTAAGGCAAAGCATTGTCAAGTGAAACTGAGAGTATCTTGGAGTGTGTCAAAATTTGGCACCCAAAAATTATGTGGGTTGTGTGTGTGCCTATAAATCATCATCATCATCATCATCATCATCATCATTGTTTATGTTTATATCATGTGAATAAAACGGTGAACCCAGTCTTTACGTAATTTGATTAGATCATGTGTCGTACAACGTTCCCAGTCAAAATGCAGGGGTATCCCCCCGGTTCTCAGGAGCTGTCCCAAGCTGGACATCGTGCTGACGCAGCTTTGAGCCTGGCTGTGGGTCCCACATGACGAAGGGCTTGGAAAGATATGGAATATGTATTGAATATGTATGAATATGTTAGATAGATTTAATTTATATATAGATTATATATATATAATTATATATATATATTTGGATAATGTAACCACATATATCTCGGAGATGATTCGATCATCAATTACAGGTAACACGGGTTTTGAACACTGCTCAATCGAAAAGGTCTTCAGTGGAGTCACTCTAATCTAGTTCTTTATCAAGGTCCTGGACAGCCACGTCCCTCGAAGCTCGGGAAGGTGCTGAAGACTGCCTGAATGGTCGCTGAATGTTGCTGCTGATGGCATCTGAATGAAAGCTGCTGAAATTTTCCATGAAGACGGCAGGCACCTGATTAAACCTGACAAGGCGGCAGGCGAGTGTCCCCCAGCCGGCCTCGCGCCCATTCCCCTCATTCGATCGAGGTAACCGCGCGAAAGCATAGAATGGCTTCCCGAGCCGCCTGATTTCAGTGATTAAATGAGTACCACATAGTACCACAATTCTCCTTCAATGAAGGTCTTCCCATCAATCTATATTGGTGCCTGCAGAAGACCTTGAAGAGCAGCTGAGGCGGTCAGAACCCCATCGACGAGCCTCAAAACCAGGAAACAAGATGAAACAAGCACATGCCAAACGTGCCCAAAAATCCAAGCTTGTTTGGATGCCAACATGTTGTAGGCTTCGAATTTTCTATGGATTTGTGCACTTATTCTTCAACACCCCAAAACATGAGGGGACTGAAAAGGCAAGAAAATGCCAAGGAGTGGGCCCGAGCTAGTGCTGCACCAAATGATTCTGCCCTCAGACTCGTTTGCCTCAGCTGATCGGCAATTGGCCAAATCGCTTACATCCACATTTATGGCATTGGATGTATGTTAAATATTGTTAAATCTCTGGTTGTTCACGGGACGGGGGTCACATTCGCCCCTGAAAGAGGGTCACATTCGCCCCTGAACCAAAAGGGGTCACATTCGCCCCTGAACCACAAAACTTTCAATGTGGTACTCAACCCTTTAGGGTTAAACCTG
>Ga0126342_10023195_pt1 | contig 10177 bp, 9 predicted proteins | sample Cyp1metagenome_FD_92528 | JGI IMG/M metagenome (GOLD analysis project Ga0126342, IMG submission 92528) | Coral microbial communities from Lord Howe Island, Old Settlement Bay, Australia - Cyphastrea 1 metagenome | ecosystem: Host-associated > Invertebrates > Cnidaria > Coral ... | reverse complement strand
GCACACTTTACACTCCACACTCTACACCCCTCACTTTACACTACACACTCCACACTTTACACTCCTCACTCTACACTGTACACTCCACACTCTGCTTTACCCTCTATACTTTACACTCTACACTTTACACTCCACACTCCACACTCCGCACTCTACACTCTACACTTTACACTCCACACTTTACACTCCACACTTTACACTTTACACTTTACACTCCACACTTCACACTCTACACTTCACACTCCACACTCCACACTCTACACTTTACACTTTACACTCCACACTCAACACTTTACACTTTACACTCCACACTTCACACTCCACACTCTACACTGTACACTCCACACTCCACATTCTACACTCTACACTCTACACTTTACACTCCACACTCCACACTGTACACTCTACGCTCCACACTTTGCACTCCACACTTTACACTCCACACTCTACACTTTACACTCCACACTCTACACTCCACACTTTACACTGCACACTCTACACTCGACGCTTTACACTTGACACTTTACACTCTACACTTCACACTCCACACTCTACACTCCACACTTTACACTCCGGGCTTTGCAGTTGACACTTTGCACTCCACACTCCACACTTAGCACGCCACTTTCTTCCATGCTCCACAGTCTACGGTGCACTGGTATGGTAACAGGGGAAAAATATACAAGACTGTTCAAATAAACTGTTTCACAAAAGTGTTCTCCGTGACTGCATATCCATGTGCTTCGACATCTGTACAATTAACATACGTGTGAGCATTCGGGTTCGTGGGCTGCATCTTGTTTTTCCATTAATTACCCTTTCAAGGTTTCAGCTGCGGTACTGGTAGTCTCGAGCTTGCAAGGTACCCGTCAACAAAATGAGGAGTAATCATGAAGTAAAAATGTAAAACAGGTTCAGTGGTCTAATTTGGAACATGCACTAAGCCATCTGTTCAGGCAGTCAAATCTCTGAGAAATCTTGAATAGTGTTGAAAACCTATTGCAGTTGTATTGCAAGAGTGCACTCATAGGGCGGTTCTGAAAATCTATTGGATCCCCTTGATCCCCTTGATCCCCTCTGAATTTTTGAGCAGAGGTAGCACTGGTGTGCAAAACGATGCGATTGATCCTATCAGATCCTATCGGTTCATGGTCATTGTGGTCATTATACTCACAGTCGCCGTGGCTCGTGTGTAGTAGGCATCGCCTGGCTCTCGGCCTCTTGAAACAGTTATGACGGTGGCTGGGCTCTCAAATACCATGGCTCCGCGTACAGGTCAGGAGTTCAGCAATTCTAGTCTTTCTGTGGGTTGTCAAATGTTGGCGCATTTGGTTTTGAAATTTTGACAGTCCTGTAGTAGTTGCTAGTACTGACTTCTCTCTTGCTTTTCAAAAATCCACCCAGCCCATTGTGGGCTTGACATTCAATTCGCAGTGGCAGCATGCCATGATTCTGTCGGCAGTGTTAGAGCTTCACGAAACTTTACAGATTTTACAGTGCTGGTTGCGGATAGAAACGAAGCACCTGCTGAAGATCTCTGAGGTCTCAACATTGAGGCGACCACTTATTGAGCAGTGGATTCCTAGCAAGGCCGGGAAGTCACTACGGGAAGTCACTAATGAGGCTGTTCAACGGTCTGTTGCAGCCTGGTTGTGGGGTTTGCATTCATTCTGCTGACACCGACTCTGTTGCCAACATGTGTAAATTCAACAATGACACACAAGTGTATGAGGTCGTGGTGAAGCCTCACAGGTTGCTCATTCTTGATCTTCAGAACGGTTTGTTCTTCCCACCTTAGCGAGGAGAAAGATAGAATGCAAAATCCGGGAACTCAAGAAAAGGTTGATCCAATCGCATCTCGAGATAGATGCCGCTGGGATCCAATTTTCAGGCCCCCGGCCATGCTTCATCTTTGCCTTTGGGTGGTGGCCTCAAACAATATGGATATCAAGTCATATCAAAGAAATCGATCCTGTTTTACCATTTTACCCCTTCCAAATTTGAAACTTGCAGAATTGAGGTCGAAACCACTGGGCAAGGAACGGAAAGTCTCCCGTCATCAAGTTGTACAAGATCACTCCCGCCTGGTCTACCAGGACCATTTGTGTTTAATTATTTAACAGGGCGAAGGACAGAATCTGAAGACAGAATTGCATCAACGTCTTATGCCAAGGCTATTGCGCTCCAAATGTCTGTCTTCACGGTCATTTGCTGTCGAAAAACCTGAGCACTGCCGATGACTGCGCTAAATTCACCACAATGCCATTGTTGGTCGCTGAAGGACTGGATGTTTGAAAATGTGCAAAGATAAATTCCACGTAATTCCACCGTGTCCTCAGCTTCTTTGGCAGGCTTAGAGTGTGGCTTCCGGGGCCATGTACAAGCGTGTACCACCAATAAAGTTGGCAAACCTCAAAACAGGCTGGTCAACGGTAGGCACAAAATTGAATGGATCTTCTGGCATTGGTCTGCCATGCTGGCAAGATTGAGACAGCAGGAGTTCTTGAATTGCAGTCAAAACACAATTGGCTGATGACGAACGATTTAATATATTTCAATATGACTTGATAACAGTTGATAAAATGTTCCTTCCAGAATCTATAGTAGCCACAGCAAGGTTGCAGGAGTCTTTGCAGCTGGGTGCCTGGCTTTTGTTGGGGGTTGAAGAGCTCTGCAAGTCCAAAATCAATGACTTTGATGGAAGAACTGTCCTTGGATGTGCTGTTACACAATGCCATGCTTCCTGCACTAAATGGTCAAATGTGTTGGATCTTATGCAAACATGGATGTTGTCACTGTCTATATGCCCCTCTTGGTTGGCATATATGGCACGGCCGGAATGTAAGAATTCAGATCTGATTTGGCGACCCTTTGCTGAGATCACATTTTTGATAGGGCTGGTGGATTTTATCTCTTGTATATAATGCCTAGTTCCGGCAACAAGTTGTTTGATGGGGCCGATGGGTCTGGTCCATTATGTAATCACGTGGTGAATGGGCAATCACTGAATGATGTATCTGTACATATATGTATATAGAGTTATATAGTCGGGGTTAGATCACACAACAGCGTTGGGATGCCTTTGGTGGCTGTCTCTGGCGCATTGGAAGTGGAATTCGTTTTTTGGCTCGGCAACACTCGTCCTACATGAAGAGCCAGCGATTGAAATCCAACAAGCACTGCCGTTGGCAGGGAATCAGGTGTTTCTCGACAGACTTTAGAACCAAACGTTTGTTTTTTCGACATTTTCGACTATCCCAACAGGGTCCGAACAGGTTTACAGGTTTACAGTATTTTACAGTTCAGTCTCCATGTCGCATCAAACTAGGTGGCTTGCCTGGAACCCTGAATAACCCTGGATAACCCTGGAACCTTGAAAGCACGGAAGCTAATGGAAGCTATTGGAAGCTTGGACACATAAATCCCGGAACCGCCGGAACCGTGGAATCTTGGAACCCTGAAGCTGTTGAAACTGGATACAAGCTATGCTGCAACCCTTGAAGCTAGGCACCCTCGAAATCTGGAAGCCTTGGAACCTCTGAACCCTGCGAATCTTGCACCCAGAAACCCTAGAAATCCCTAGAACATTGTTTGCAGCTGTAAATATATACTGTAGACTGTAGCTGTTTGCGCGAAACGCAAACAGCTTCGTCATTGCGCAGAGATTGATGTGCGCAAAAAGATCAAAGGAAAAAACTCTGTCTCAAGTTAGGAATAAACTACCATGCAATAAATTGCCATAAATCACACATTGTTTTTCGTCCCCTGCCCTGGTGTTGGATTGGAAAGCTGGATTAGTTCAAGACCCAGCAAAGCCGCAGAAGAAATCAAAATATGTTGGCAACTTTGAGTTACAGTAGCAAGATATTTGAGCCAGCGGCCTGATCCACCAGCATGATGTTTTGGGGCTTCAAGTCCTTCGCACCAAGTCCGGGAAAGGCCGGGGACGGGGCACCGAACAATTCTGAAATGTCCTTGTGCAAGAAGGGCTTCTTGTGCATGAAGGCCAATGCCTTGAGCTCCGTCAGAGGGACTCGCATATACAGATGTACAGCTACAATCAGCTACATATGCTACATGCACCAATCAAGCCATGCCCAAAATAAAACTGAATCCAGCTCTGAAGCACTAAAGTGGTAGCCTTTTTGGCAGCCTTTTGTCATCAAAAAAGCCGTGCCAAAACAGCTGTGTCACTATGTGCCACTTATCCACTTCTTTTGGCTCAGCTGAGTGTCCCGAAGTGTTTGCTTCATGACATCACACACGAATGCTTCATCGTATGGGGCCTGCAAAACTTAGAAATCTGTCAAGAAACAGCAAACCGTCATTGGATATGAAAAGATATGAAAAGAACCAGCTGGACAAAGCCCAAATCAAGGAACTCCACAATGCAGTGTCGTTGGCACCTTGCCAGTCTTTCTCAGTACATTCACCTGCCAATGTCTACAAAAAGGGTCATGAGAGAAACATGGTTTCGCTCTCTCACGTATGCTGGAGTGCCAGCGCTAGTCTCAGTTTCACAGGCAGATGAAAAAGACTCTTTCCCAACATATTCGAAATATCTTAGTGTCTTGGTGGCAAAATCCAACTTGCTGAGAAAACACGTGGTACTACTTGAACCCCTGATCTGGTACATCAAGAACAACAAGCAGTGAGGAATCCATAGGAATCCTACTGTTCATTGCTGTTCCAAAATTTCTTCTCATTTTTTGTTTTTGGAATCGCTCATGGCTGCCTTGTCTTGGAGCTCGCCGCCATAACATGGCTCCATAATCTGGCTCACCTTGCACAAAGTTTGACAGACTAGCTCGACTACCCCTCGCACAAAGAGGCTCCCTGAGTGCATTACAATCTTTCTGTCCAAGTCTTGTGGACTTGTAGCAGCTATGAGCATTTGAGAAAACACTGAAGGCACGGTTGGGAGCGAAACAGCAACACACTCTTCGAGGAGAGCAGAACTACTAGGGACTGTACAAAATTAGGTTCGTCGAAGTACTCAAAGACTTTGATGACCTCATCAGCATGTGCATGGTCTTCGAATCAAAATAAACTCCCTTGCTCTTTGGATTGTGTCATCTGACACCCCATCCCCCCATCCTGTGAGCTGCCCGCATTCGGATGGTCAAGCATAGCCATATTTCCAATTTCTTGGAGAATCTGTTGACTCGTCATATCTGACCTCAGAAAATACAACACTCACCAAATTTGCCAGTTGACTGGACATGTGGCAGTACGACAAACACTCGGAAAAATACCGAAAAAACTACGAACAGTTGAGTGGCTTTGTCTTCCAGATCTTCTTGCAAACTCGGCGTTCTCCAGAGAGCTGCAAGGTCGACGGGCAAGGAAAAAAAAACAAGGCATCAAAAGTAGAGAGGATACTCATGGAATCTCATGGAATCTCATGGATACTCCATGCTAGCCATACCTGTTATGTCTTGCCATATCCGTTGGCACGTTTCTTAAAAACTCAATGTAAACCATGGAAAACCGCGTCTAAGGAACCACTCATGGCTGGTCAATTCCACTCTTTGGGGCCCGCCTTGTGATCCACTTCGTAGACTGTCCCGAAGCTACCTTCACCTTATTAATTTGCCCGCTGCCGCCCGAAACTATATTCAAATGTCCAATGCAACTTTGAGGACATGCGCAATTACATTCATATGTACATATACAACCATATATATATATATGTATACAGTACACTATATGTATATATATGCATACCTGTTTATGGATGTTACAGTCCCTCGCTTATCTATCATCATCTATCATCATCTATCATCATCTATCATCATCTAGCATCATCTAGCATCATCTAGCATCACCTGTCATGATCTATCCTTTTCTATCCTTATCTATCATCATCTACACCTAATCTAATCTAAACTACTCTAATCCTTCCTATCCTTCCTATCCTTCCTATCCGTCCTACTAGCATCTATCCATCTATCCTATTAATCCTTCCTACTAGTATTTACCTATTCTATCTATCCTATCTATCCCAGCTATCTAATCTATCCGACCTATCAACGCTATTCTAAACTATCTAATCTAACCTCTAACCTCTAACCTCTAACCTCTAATCCCCCATGCAATCGATCTATCTAAATCATCTAATCTGCTTCCTTATTTATCTACATGTATCAAGTTGACTGATGGCTTGCAAGGGACCCTAACGCCAGTGAAAGGTTGAGGCGGAGGCCAAGCTTTTTGCCCATCGTGTAGCACTGCAGCAAATGCAAAATGAAAGCCATGGACGCAAAGTGTCGGGCTCTGTACCTGAATTCTTCCTCTCCAACCTATCCTTGAGCAAAATGAAAATGACTAAACTGACCAAACATCAGGGAGTTGGAGGTCTTGCCTCCTCCAGAGGACGACGGTTTTGCTTCACAAAGTTCGCCGTTGAGACCTACAAGCTCGATGAGACTCATGTACGCTTCCCTACTTCACCTAGACCTGTCCATCTTGCTGTCAAACCCTCGTCACTGCGTCACTGAAATCGGGATAGAGGTCTTGTCGGGCGTGAACTGTGTGAAGTCCCACAAAAACAGTGGGACTTTTGATGACTTTGGCCAATGTTCAGTCTGATAGTGCTGTGGACAGGTCGCTCAATGTCAAGCACACACGGAGGCCCTTTCGTACCGGAAGAATCTCAGGGAACCAAGAGCGATATCGGTCCTGGCTTCCACGGTGTAGCAGTTCACAGCCATGTGGACAGTTAAAGCTTCGCTTTCCATAATTTTGACTGTTTCACCCTCGAGGCCTCTTGATTTTTCTGAAGACATTGCTAGGAAAGTTGCAGAGTTATGTTTCAAATTTTGGAACGGTTTCATGAGTTTGCAGTTTTGGCCACAGACTCTCTCTCTCTCTCACTCTCACTCCCTCCCTCCCTCCCTCCCTCTCTCTCTCTCTCTTGCTCTCTCCGTCTCTATCCGCCTCCTCCCTAGCAAACTGCTGATTCCAAAACTTATGCGCCTGAAGCACTGTCTTGCTAAGCGCAAGGATGCCGCTTTTGTCTATTGTGCGGTCCTCCAGAGGCCCCACAGGAAACATCGTTATTTCCGGCAGCCAAGTTTTTGCGGGATAGTTGATGCTTTGTACAGAAGACAATATGATATCCCAAAATATCCCAAAGTCCTCCTCTTGTCCGTGCATTTGACACAAATGCTGAAGAAATTGCTCTTTCACCTCAAGCACGGAACGTGAATTCTGGCGGCAAGTAAATACAGCACAAAAGATAGTCTTTTGCTTCCGCTTTTCCTCACTTCACTTTGAAATTCCAAAGCTGAAGTATGCCGACGTAGCATGTTTCCCCCATCCAGGAGCTTCAGCTTTGCTCTCCATGGTGCTGAGGCCAATCACACCCAAGTGAACACCGAAGGGCTCCAGAAGAGCCTCTGCCGAAGCAAAAATACGGCTGAAGAGAAAGCAAAATACGGAAAGGCTATGGCGGCTATGGGCATCCCGGCACCCCAAATAGTGAAGTCTCAGGAAGTCTCTCTGACACTTTTATAATACTAAAGTGAAGCAGAGAGACTTTCTTTGATCAAATTGAAATACAATGATGCGCTGTGATGCGATACTATGCCATGTGTTCGGATCTGACCCCACCTCCAGAGGTGATTGAAGCTCATCCCAGCTCAGCCTGCGACCGCCACTTATAGTGACACTAGAATCGTATATATATAATTCTATATATATATATATGTAATATTAATAACAGAGACTACACCGAATATAGATCCGCTATGTGATCCACTTGGACTTGGCAAAGCCTGGCTTTCAATTCTCTTCCAGTCTTTTCTGTCTCCCTCACCTATTTAGGGGCTGTCCAGCTCTGGCAAAGGCACCTTTCACCTCGAGCATACGCAGAAGCACATTTCAATGCAATGAGCACTTTAGGGACAAACAGTCAAGTGCTTCAAGTGTTTCAAGTGCTCTGACTCTTTCCTGTCGCTCTCATCTTTGCTTCCACACCGTCTCTTCTAGGGCACTTGGATTGGTCAGCATGGCCTTCAGGAAACTGACCGCAGTCCAAAAAGATCCAAACAGAATATTCTATAGAAGCGTGGCACTTCACGAGAAGCCATCTTCCATGTGTACCCCTAATGAGAGGATGACTAGCTAACATTTTCAGTGCACCAAATCACTGAACACCAAAAACTACCATCACACAAATATTATCGCCTCTAACTCATTCCGAAGGCTGCGCTGCAAATCCAGACCTGGAGACCAAATTGGCCATATATCAAAATCGCGATTCAGTTCACTTGAATGGAATCAACATGAATCAACCAGCTTTTTAGCATTCTTGGGCACATCCCTAATTTCATGATGTGCCGAATAGTCTCATTTGGGCGCTTCTGGACTTGGTCTGCTGCTTGGGAGGCTTGGGCTTCTGTCTGGCTGCCGGCCCCCGCAGTTCCTTGGTTCGTTTGAAATGTCTGGCCTGATTTGGTCACAAAGGTATCCAAGAATTGTCGACACTGAGATGTGAAAAAAACATAAAAACGCGGCTTTGAGTGTGGTAGAATGCATGTCTGGCATGTCTGCCGAAGTTTTCAGACCTTCAGAATTCTCAATGTGAACTGAAGAGTTCATCGCAAGGATGACCGAGGGCTCAGCTCGTCATGTTCGTTGCTTCCCGGGCTCTTTGCGCACCGCTTACAACAAGTGTCATACGGCTTGAGACCTTTCCGGCAGTGCTGCAACATACGGAAATTTGAAGCCTGAGGAAACTGTGCTTCTCTACCTTTTGTATCCTTTTGCGACTTTCTGTCCAGCACAAGGTCAAATAATGATTTTTGTTGATTGGTCCAAGCCTCTTGTGAGTCCGGGCTGCACCGCCCTGCAGGGTTCTACAGGAATACTCAGAAAAAAAGCCACAGACTGCAAAATGAAGGACTCATGAGGAAGGGCTTGTGGAAAACCCAGAAGCCTGCCGCAATTGTTTTTGCCTCAAATTCAAGCATGTGGAAGGCAACAGATTCACCAAACAAAACTGGTTCATCATCGGTTCACCTTTCAGTCTGCAAACAAAGCCAGTTTTGAGAGCTTGGCAAAGTTTGGCTGTTGGACTTTGAGCACCTGCATCTTACCAGAGCAATAAGTTGCAAGATGTACCAAGTCTTACCCCAAAAGTTTGAAGCAAAAACAATGGATATTATGGGATATTTATGGGATATTTGTCTTTGCTTATAGTCCTGATGTAAAAAATGGACCCTTTTGCGGTAAAATAAAAGGTACGCGTTTTTGTGGATACGTATTAGTCAAATTTGGATAAACATTTGGTTAAACTAGATTAAATTCCGAGTGTTTTCTGATCATGTTTGACGGATTTGAGGTCTGAGGTGGCCAAATTCATCCAGATTTATTGGATTTCAGTTACCCTCTATATTTTCCTGTATCCTTGAAAGTCTATCTGCAGTCTATGACGAGTCTGAGATGCCCATGGGTCTTTGTCTTGAGATTTTCAAGGCATCGTCTCTGCCCACAAGCTCAGACACGCTAGAGCTGCTGGAGTAGATTGAGTAGATCCCTTGACACCATTAGATCCTTCGAACAAGTAGACCAAACTTTTGGAAGCTCAAAGGATGCAGCAAGGAGACATTTCAGGTCATTCAAACACAAAATGTAGACTAAGATGACTAAGTCAGTGACTAAGTGAATGTGAGGAATGCGAGTGTGTTGAAAGATGCTGACTCCAAAACTTTGAGTTCTGTGAACTCAGTGGACTCTCACAGCATGCGCCTTTGGCTTCCACACTGGGGCCACTCACCTACAAAAAGTGGGAATGGTAGCGCCAAATAGTGAGAGATAGTCAGAGCACGAGGACAACAAGCCACTGAGACAATAGAAGAAATGGTGACAGGGGAGAGCTTCGGTCAAAACATGTGAAAACAAGCAAACTTGTCCAAACATGATTTCTTGACCATGTGGCACTTCTCCAAGAACACTTGTTTGGTAGGGACCACAGAGCCAGCTTGACAGTTTTGCCCATTGGCTACTGACTGCCAATGAAAAAGCGTTCAAGCAACATCGCAGTGTCAACAAATCATCGAAGGAAGTTTAGAAGTCAAACTTCCGACAATATGGACAGATGAAAAGCAGAGCAGGGCAGAGGCAGAGAGAAGAGAAAGATTAGAAGAGAGAAGAGTAGAAGAGAAAGAGTCAG
>Ga0126342_10023194_pt1 | contig 10177 bp, 13 predicted proteins | sample Cyp1metagenome_FD_92528 | JGI IMG/M metagenome (GOLD analysis project Ga0126342, IMG submission 92528) | Coral microbial communities from Lord Howe Island, Old Settlement Bay, Australia - Cyphastrea 1 metagenome | ecosystem: Host-associated > Invertebrates > Cnidaria > Coral ... | reverse complement strand
TAAGTGTTAAATCCCCGGTACGTTCTAAGTGATGAATCTTGATATTTGGACGTTCTAAGTGTATGGTTTTCGACGTTCTAAGTGCAAGGCTTAGAACGTAAAAAAAAACAGTAATATTCAGATATTTTTTTTCCAAAATACGTAGTAAGTGATTGTCCGTCACTATATATATATATATATCTTTATTTAAAAGTCCCAACCTTTTGGATATATCACCCCATCTTCCTAGGTACTCGTACTTGGAGTGTGTAGGTAGTCATTCCGAAATATATTAACAGTTGCATGTCGGATGAAGGCAAGACAGTATTGCAATATCCAGGTAGCTTTCAGAGAATAAGTTTCAATGTTTGAACAAAAAAATCTCTATCTTTGGAGGATTCTTCAATTACAAGATGATAATCCATAGTAAATCAACCATCAATATGTTTTTATTATATCATGGACATGTTAATACATCTGGATATAATCCCATGACGACAAATTTGGGATGATTTCCTTTTTCGGGGAGCGTTCCTTTGTCACCATCTACCCACTGATGGTGCCGCAATCGGCAATCAAAGCTGGCAAGCTGGGAACTCCGAATAGATGAATAGGAGAACCATCCATAGATAGATAGTTCATGATATTAAAAACTGGAATATCACTATTCATAGATGATCTGCATAAAACAGAACATCTATACGAAAAATCATGATGGTTCAAAGAAAATTTGCCATCATGTTCCTACATTTTCCCAATACATGCTGGTTTATAGTTTATTCTTTCTCACATGTTCCAAGGACTTTTCACCTAGCCATGTTGGTCCACCGTTTCGCTATGGTACCGGCGCCAGGTGGTGCCGGAGAATTCCACGTCTCTCGTGCTTTGCGCTCAGGCCGGGCCGGTTGGTTGAACTCGGGCCCGGGGACGGTAATTCCCAGATGCTCCATGTAAAGAATATTTACCTACATTTGGGGGAAAAAATTGGGGTAAATGTAGCTACATATTCCAGCACCATGGAGCTGGTAATTCAACATAGCTATGAAACATCATTTTTTTTGGTGGGGTAAATGAGCTGTAAATGGCCATGTTCCACGGCTACGCTCTGTTTGACAATCCCATGTGGGTCATGTTTTGCTAAGGACATCCGGGGTTATAACATGTTATAACCCAGTATACCCCGGCTGCAAGTGTTTGAAACTAGCACCTCACACATGATTTAAATGATCATCTACCTCTTGTCAGCCAAGACAAAATTGTCACATCGTCACTGGTACCCTTGGATGAAACCAAGTTCCAAGTGACTAGTTGAAACCCGACTGATCTCCTGCGAAATCTCCGGACTCATCAACCATGCCTATCGTTTCCCCATAATTTCAACGGCTAAATTTCAATGGCTTGGTTTAATGGAAAATCTACAGGAAACCTCAGATTTTACAATATTTTACAATTAAATATATATGGGCCTACCAGTCCATTGAACATGTTCATCTCCATTTCGGGTCATCCATTTGGGTAAATTCTAACGACCTCACTGTTCTCCCCAACCCTGGAATCATGGTTTTTATAGGGGAATCATCCCCAAATGGCCGAACTATTCAGCACAGGTTCGTCCTTGCACATGCGGGGGACGGGCCGCGGAGCGCAAGTGGGTGGCCGAACTATTCAGGTTAGTGAAATCTTAACCGGAAACCATAGATCTTACCATTCAATATGGGGCTGTAATTTTTCCCGAACAAACCAATCCATGATGTTCATCTCCGGGTCATCCATCTCCATTTCAGCGTGTCAGGTCTTTGAGCATTTGCACCAGCCCTTCATCGCCATGCAGCAGATCCATCGCTTGTTGGCACCTGGTGGGTTTCTCTGGCTCCGTATCTCACGGTTTTCGGGGACCTTATGGACCTGGTTCTCCCTGGTTTTTCTGCTGGAAAATCCCGGAACTCAATGGAGGTGTCCATTTTGGGGGGTACCCTAATAGATGGATGGTTTATTTCATGGAAAAATGGAAAAAAAACTATTAAAATATGGATGATAACTAGGGGTATATATTTCATGGACACATCCGAAAATAAAATGGATGATAACTAGGGGTACCCCCATGACTCAGGAAAGGACAAAAAATGATACTGGAGGTCAGTACAGCTGGGGACATGCTGTGACACATTTGTTTGGTGGTCACCAAAAACGTATCCAAATATTCATGAACTTGAATTGCTCCATGTGTACGTTGGGCACAATTATTTGAAAGCCCTAAGCTTCAGAGAGCTTGGCGAAAGTGCTGAATGTTTGGCAGTTGTATCCACCATTGCTTGGTTCTATCCCCAAAACAACTGAACTTTCAGTAGGATAGCAACAGACTGCACCGAAGGTAAATGTCTCGCGTTTTCATGCTCAGATCCCATGTTGGTACATGTTTCATGGTTCAACGCATGTAAATCTTGACTTTTAGTTGCATATGTAGAGTCCCAACATTTCATGCCTTAATTTATGACATGTATAATATGTATATATATATTTTGCATATCTGGACACAGTTCCATGTACACATTATATGCAGATGATATATGATATAGAGTTTATCTGAACATAATTTCAGTGGCCATACTTTGCCCAGATGTACAGATCATGGCAAATGTTTGATATTCTTCTGATAAATACACTAACCGCCCGAGCCATGGGAAACCCATGCGCCGTCGCCGTTTCCCTCAGGTTCTTGGCCTTCACTGTGCCGCTGTTCAGTGAGATCCATGGGGCTCCGCAGGCGTTGTGAACGGTTGAGCGGTGTTCAACTAGACACATTGTATATCTATACAAGGTGGGCACCCCAGTTATGTATGTTGGTTTTTAAACCCTATTAAGATCTATTAAGCATAGTCATCATCCTAAATTCTAGTTATACTAGTTCTAAACCAACGTATATAGCTAACTCTCGGGCCCCGGCTTGTAACATTGTATGGGGGTTCTTGATATGGGAGGTGGTTTGCTCAGCAGCTAGTATTCCGACAATTGTGGACTCCCAAAATGGATGGTCGAACAATGAAGAATTACCAATAGACCCAATGGCATCCAATGGCTGTAAAGGGTGATACATACAGAAATATGTATATATATATACACATGGATAGACATGGGATATATGGTGGTCTAACCCATGAAAATGGGAGGTGAACTGCCCATGGCCGACAGGACTACTGGCGCTACACGCCATCGGGCGCCAATCAACTGGCCATGTCGGCTGGCTTGGAGGCTGCGGCAGGAAAATCCATGGAAAACTCATGAAAAATCTGGGAAACCCATGGAAAATCTCTAGAACATGGGTGAGAATCCTTAATTTTATGGAAGGATTGGGATTTAAATGGGTATAAGACCAAACATTTGTGTTCTTTGTTAATACAAGGTGGCGCCCAAATACAATCTGGTTGATAAACCCATCTAACCACAGAATATTTATACAATAAACCACAAGTGGATGGATTTATATATAGAATGGATCGTTAAACCATAATAAACCCTATGTTAGAATATGTCTAACTATAGATGGAGCTATATAAACAAACTGACCCATCTATATATCGGGCCCCCAGCGTTTCGGAACATGCGCAGGTCCTCGAGCTCTACGCCCCTGGCTCCTTGCGTGAAACGGTCGGTGCTTGGGCGAGAAATTTATCACCGATGTGGGGGAGGGGATGTGCAGCCAAGGATTTGAGGCTTTCCATAGCCACGGGGATACCCGAGAAAAATAGAAAATGTATGGTTTATTTCAGGGAAAATCCCAAACAAAAATGGATAACTAGGGGTACCCCATGACTTTGGAAACCTCCATTTGGACATTTGACCCTGGGCAAGATGGGCATTTTGGGGTTCCAATGAACTTATTGGATATCAAAAAGCATACTTATAGGGGCCCCATACCCGAGCCTTGTAAATATTATTTTGACCCATACAGCAGCTGGGGTCATTCCCCAGGGGTAGAACCACTTAGAATCATTGAAACATACAATAATTTCGCATTATTTTGTATAAAAACGTTTCAAATAGTTGACAAATAGTTTCCAGGTCTTACCCCCCAACAGAACATGCCAAATAAACCGTACCCACTAAGGTAGAACCTTGGTCATAACCCACATGAATGTTCACCACCCCATTGAGGGATTAAGACAAAAACTTGCAATTTCTGGGATCGGTGCCGAATCTTGACTGAAAACCATGCAGATATGAAAAAAATACGGTGAAAATCGAAAGAAAAAACTCTTGATATATGTATCTATGTAATTTTATAGAAATAGTTTTTTCTAGTTTTTCTATATAGGAAAAAACACCATTGTGTGGCTGACCCTCCAATACTCCAATACTTATTGCAGGGGTCAGCCACACAATTTGAACATGAATTGACATGAGCTTGCCAACACGGGAAAGAAACCCATGAACATGAATCAGATATTGAACAACAATCAAAGGAGAGCTCATGCAATGCATAAACCAAGAAGAGGTTGACAGTCTGTAATGCATGTGAAATTGAGGTTTCAGAACCCTTTGAACATGGGAGATATGATCAAGAATCCATGCGGAAATGTGGATTTCAAAATCAAAAGTTCTTGGGTAAAGCCATTTGGGGGCAATTCGTTGAGTTGGTGTCAAATTGGAGGAGTTGTTTCCGGTCGATCTTTCCGGTCTTAGCACATCCCAGCGGTGCATTTACCATGCCAGGATTCACTGAAAATCCTCAGGTGGTTTCCCCCACAAGAATCACTTGGAACATCATTGTGTTCTTTCTAACATGCCCTTGGGTACTGGTGTATGGAGATGAAACACGCTAATTACGTGCAGAGTGATGTAAGTTGGAATCAGAGATGTCTCAGGACACATGTGCTCAAGAGCACTGTATACTCAGTGCCAGTCGCCGATCCTGCCACAACATGGAGATGGGCGCCTCCCATTCCCAGATTCGGATGCAGGCAGCCGTGGCTATGTTGGATGGCCCCAAAGCCGATGAACAGGAAGGCATCCCTGTTGGCGAAGACCACAGAGTCTGGTTTTGGAGAAAGCCTTGGCGTGATCATGAAGATGCTTGAAAATGAGTTTGCTCTTCCAGTTGCGCTTGACCCGCAGGTCATGTGCCTGGATTATCTGTGATGATCCCGCAGCTCGCGGCCTGTAATGAGGCAATTGAGGAACTGGTTTCTGAGGAGCTCGGCCCTGAAATCTCGTATGTATACACAATGTGCAAGTAAATTTTATACTTAAAATGTATGTTCATATTATATATAGGTATAAGTAAATACACACGTAGACATGGAGTACATGCCCATAAGATCCCCAGCAACAAGGGGGGTTCCAACCAATGATGACTGCCACAGATCCCCAGCACATTTCAGCATCCTGATCAGCTCAGGACACATGTTGGGCATGACCAAGCCTTATTGGCAGGAGGAGTGCGGGAGGGAAAACCAAAGGGGTTTGAATGTGGATTTATAGATCGAATGATCGAGATATAGTGGGATAGATACCAGGAACTTGGTAGAATATTTGGGTGTGTCGGAGATATTTACTTCAAACATTTTGCCATGTTAACAGGAAAGCATTCTCAACATTTCTCAACCAAAAAAATGGTGGTAACTCCCGTTCAGACAAACCCTAGCGAGTCCCTGAACAAAAGGTTTACGCATTGAAAGTGGTGCGGTAAAGCCACTGCCATATGCCCATGAAATGCCCCAACAGGAGTTCATGGGTTTCACCACATTGCCCCCGCAATCTGAAAGTGAAGTTGGGATGCCACCATAGTTTGGCTAGTTGAGACTCGGAAGCTTGAAAATGTTGGAGAATTTTAAGTTGGATGACTTTCTTTCAGGCCAATTGTTTTTTAGACCCCCCCAAAAAAATATTCTGTCTCGCAATGGGCATCCCATGGTTTTCACCCATTCTTGGGCTGAAACTGTGACAGAAATTAGCTAGACTGCTTTCCGTCAATACCATATTAAATCATCCTATAGTTAGTAAAGTATGAATCACCATGTTTATCATGTTTGCTTGGGATGTTACCATTATTTGTCGGTCAATTCTGATCCTTCATTACTTCAGATCCCCACTGCAACACTGGCAACGCTGTTGGCGTTGATGGTTGCTGGGTCACCTTCCGATCCGCCATGTTTATCAAACAGGTCAAACTCCAATATCCAGTTGGTGTTTTTTTTTTCAGTGTCTATCCCAAGCATTCCAGGTTTGACTGTTTGAAACTCCAGATTGTTCAAAAAATGTTGCTTGTAGATGATTATAGATGATTATAGATGACTATAGATGACTATAGATAATAGAAGATTATAGGTGATCATAGATGCTTGATCAGTTTCCTCATGTTTTTAAAATCCATTCATTCCCATCGTCCCATCCTTCCCCGCCCAGGAGGACATGGTAGAGGATCGTCAGGACCACTGGCCCTTGCAGGTCTACATGCTTGCGAGAAAGCCGTGGTGAAAAGATGGGGAGTTTGAATTTGCCAGGTGTCCCGCAGATGAATGAACTCTTCAAAATCCAACAGCCACGTACTGAGTAAACATCCACGTTTAAATTACTATCATTTTTTTGGGGGAGATCTATGGCATCTATGTCACGTCCAGATTAATTCTTGCATACTCTTGGAACGTGCCACCAAAAGGTAAAGAAAAGTGGATTCTTTCCAAAAGACATCAACATGTCCATCATATTATTAGTTTCTCCAAACTCCAAATCCATGCTTTATCAACATGTCCTGTTTTAGGAATATAGCAGCCACCACACGTTAGCCCCCCAAAAATAGCAGATTGACGAGGCCAATAACAGCTGGTTCCAAGGCCCTGCCATGCAGCCCTGAAACTGCTACGGCGAGAAACGTTGAATGGTGGGGAAACTCGAAACGCGAAACACGAACGCAGTTTGCCAGGTGGATGTTGGGTGAACATATAAAAAGTAACATACAAGGTGGTGCCCCCGTTCGATAGTGTTCAGTTGGTTTATAACTCCAATAACTATGGTTTATAGATGATGTATCTACAGTGAATGGGATTATAAACCAACTTATACACAATATACTGCTGGATTTACCGCTTGGTGTTTTCAAGGATTGGTCATCTTCCATCGATGATGATCCCATTTGACTCCTAAATCTTTTGATATCGGATCTTTGTATAAGTGGGTTGAAGCCGCGATCCAGATCACACTGCTTTTCTGTGATTATGAAGGCATCCAATTAGCAGGGTGCATGACCTTCAGCAGTCCCCATGCTTCACGATCATATTAATCCCGCATGTTTGATGATCAAATCCCAATTAGTTCTAAACGACTTCTTTGTTTTGTCTGTCAGATATTTAGACGCCTTGGGATGGTGCAGCCTGCCCCATCCCATCGCCTTGTCCAGCCTTGGCTCCACCGAGGTTTAATGGTGTTAGACACCACCAAGGAATGGAAGGCCGGGGTCGTTGAGTGATTTGGCCACCCAGATTCCGACCCAGATTCCTTGACATGTCGGGTATTTTTGGCGATTTCATGGCACATGTTCAACCTGGGATATGTCAGGATTTCCTTGAAGAGTTTGGGAAATGGTATGAAATGGTGGTAAAGATTATTAGCTTGGGTGAGAGGATTGGCTGATTCATATTCATCAGGAAATGGAAATGACCTCTGAGCCAAAACTGAAAATGTCAACACGGGATTTCACAACTATGCGGAGAAATCAAGCGATGGATATAGATGATATAGAGTTAGGATATTGCCCACAAAACCGTGAGCAAACCATCAAGTGTGCTGCTCCTGCGTTGTTTGTTAAATCAAATTATTTGATTTCCATCTCCCTAAATTGCAAACACCCCCAAGAAGTAATGTAGGATTTTAATATTTACACATAATATTTGGGACTATTTAAATTGAATTTTCGGGGTGAGATGAAACCAATCCACCACCTGAACTTCTGTGATGATGGAATTCCCCATCTGGAACCAAACGGGAGCGGCTCCCCATTGAAAATTATTTATTGGATAATTGGATTGCATACCCAATAAATCCAAGTATCCAGTTTTCATGATATTCAACATATATTGACCATATATTCACCATATACATATATGTATATAATTTCTGTGTGTATATATATATATATATCAACATGAGCTTCGTCACCGTATCCGTCACCAGTCTTTTTTCGCTCCGTCGGCACGAGGCGTCTCAGATTCATTGGCACGAAAGTCGGTTGGCCCAAAGCTTGGCCTTCCTCGCCGCACAGGTCGGTTCCATGGATTTCGGTTGGATCTTCCGTGGGATGAAATGGAAAATCTCCTCGGAATCAAGCGGGCCTGTTCCAGCGGGCCCTACCATAGCTTTGTTTACTGGAGGGTAACCAAAACGAAAAGAATAGACAAGGAAAGGAGAGATTGGCTATAATTTGTCACCGCTTAAAATCTGCTGGTTGTAGTTGAGTCAGATCCATTGGGTTGCTAAGCGCAACCCTATCTGGGGATGATGAGCCCCTGATTGCCCCGTATTTCTGTATATCACTGTTTCAAAAAGCAAGAGCTTGTTTCTGTCCTACAGAAATGACGCTCTTTTTTTCAGGAAAGCTCCATGTTTTGAAGCAAAGATATCTGTAAGACTCATGGTTTCCGTTACTTAGAGAGGCATTGGAGTTGGTTTACTAGTTCATCATACCTAACTGACCAAATAACACATCATAGAACTTAGTCATCCACCATATCAATATTCATCCATATTCATCCATATTCAGCGTTTACTAGTTGACTAACTGCAGTCATCCATAATACGCTATTATTACTGAAGTGTTATATCCCTATGGTCAAACGCAAAATCCCATGTTACTGATGTTACTAATATAGGGATTTGCTACAGGGAATCATAGATTGTTGTTAGATTTATATACATTTTCAGAGGGGTTCATGGGATCTTCATTACTATGTTACTTACAAGCTGGTGCCCCCTAGATAGCTAAGTTGGTTTATAACTCCAATAACTATGGTTTTTGTTAGTGATATATCGAACCAGTTAATGGGATTATAAACCAACTTAAAACTTGGGGGGCACCACCTTGTAAGTATTTGTCCATTTCATATATGGGATAGTCCTCCTTCCCATGGACGAACTCATATTTTTCAGAGGGGTAGGTTCAAACCACTAACCAGATGATGCTTAACCATCACTAACCATATCATAACCATAAATTAATCACATATTAACAGTATATTAGCCACATTAAGCATATATTAACCATTATGAATCCCGATGGTCAAATTGACCATAGTGTCTCCGATGAAACCGGCGGCAGACGCACTTCTCCCAGCATGTCCTGGACTCGTTGTGGCAACAGTTTCGGACCAGGACATGGCAAAATGCCTGGAATAAGATGGAAACATGGGTGATTGATATTGAAAAATATGGAAAACATATGAAACATGATGGAAAGATGATGGACAAATATGGAAAATATGGAAACTATGGCAAAAAAAGGAAAACATATCGAAAACATATGAAACAGGGCTGTTGATTGGTAAAGCGTTTCTGAGACTCACAGGTTGTGGTTTGTTTGGAATTGTTGGAAAAAAACATGTATAAGCATGACCCATTCTAGCTATTCTAGCCATTGTAGCAGTGGTTTGGAGGGTTTGTGGGTATGCCATGATTGTATCCATATTCCCTACGAAAAAAGAGCGCCACAAAGAGAGATTCCCGACTTCCCGACGTTTAGAGGTCAAAGTCAGGGATGAGTTTGGACGTATCATGATAGCACTGCACATAAGATGGTGGTCAAAACCCCTGAGGATATGAAACAAGAATCATATGGCAAGAATCTGGTGGCTTGTGAGTAAATGAAGAATTCTGAGAGGACCTCGAAACAAAGGGATGATGTAGGTTATTTAACATGTTATAACGATGAAATTCATGCGGATATTGCGGATGTGATTCAAACATGCTACTGCAGTAGTGTGCAACAGATGGATTCTTCGGAGTGCCCTGTGGATCCTGTGGCTGGACACTCCGCCTGAAAGAAATTATAGGACCGGATAACCCCACATGTTACCAACGTCTTTAGACTTAGACTGAGCATAGAAAAGCCAGAAGGGAAAAGGAAGTATAAGAGTGATGGAGTGGTGATGGTGGGTGAGTTTGTGTGTGTGTATGTATGTGCATGCACAGATGAGTGAGTGAGTGAGTGAGT
>Ga0126342_10023193_pt1 | contig 10177 bp, 2 predicted proteins | sample Cyp1metagenome_FD_92528 | JGI IMG/M metagenome (GOLD analysis project Ga0126342, IMG submission 92528) | Coral microbial communities from Lord Howe Island, Old Settlement Bay, Australia - Cyphastrea 1 metagenome | ecosystem: Host-associated > Invertebrates > Cnidaria > Coral ... | reverse complement strand
GCGCGCGCAGTGCCCCCGGCCATTTTTTTTTTTTTTTTGGCTTCTTGCTGTGTGGGCTTTTAGCCTCTTGGCCCCTCCTCTTTTTTTTTTTTTTTGGGCTTCTTGCTGTATGGGCTTTTAGCCTCTTGGCCCCTTCTCTTTTTTTTTTCATGCATGGGTACACTTCGGGGTTGCCGAAGGGCCTGAACAAGCGGGGATAAACCGACTGGGCGTCGGGTGCATTGGGGCTGCTGTTGCAAAAGGCATGATGGTGTCGCTTACTCAGCAGAATGGCAAAATGCCAAGTGATACATCAAGCCAAAATGGCACATAGATTGAAGCGCCGGCTAGGCATCAGAATGGAGGCACAGTGGCATCAGTGCCAAAATGGCGCGGCTGTGCCGATGTCACTGAGGTCAAAACTGGGGCCATGGTAAGGCCATTGCACAGAGCACAGGTGAAGCTGGTGAAACAACAAAAGTGAAACAGGTGCAGCAATCACTAGTGAATGAATCTGTGCATTTCCATATGATTGTCATCAGGTTGGGTCATTGCGGGGTTTCTTTGACTGCGGTTCTTCCGTAGCATCACATGGCACCCTGGGAGCGCGTCCTCCTTCTCCATGAGAGCTGGCTGCACTTCTAGATGCTGTTGCACTGGTCTCCAGTTCCGGGGCGCTCCCCTCCAATGCGGCAGGTAGGTCATTGCCACCAGGTGCACGGTCCATGGTCCTGACAGCAAGCCATGTTGGTTTGATAAGCCACAAAGTGGTGAGGTTGCAAAGTATTTCATCTGTCAAGTCCGGCAAAGCATCAGGCAGTCTCCCATCATCATACACCAGCCAATGTCCCCGATATTTCAATGCAGTTCTGTGATGTCCGCTGTTTGGACTCACTCCCAGATGGTATGTGATCGCAGCAATCCGAAATGACTCAAAAGCGATCTGATCTGGGGTTTCTGCAAAACATGGAAACGAAATTGGGCCATGTGGGAGGATGATTCTCTGCTGGCATTTTTTGTTTTGACCCTCAATATGCCTGTCAAACATTATGATGATGCAACTGCACGCCTGGTCACCTGCTCGACAAAGACCTGACGGGTCATGCCAGTGATGAATGATGTCATGGAGGCTGCTTTGCAAGTCTGAGTAGTGAATAAACCTCATGAGGATCGGAGCAAATTGGGCGCCCTTTTCACTGTCTAGTGACGGGTGTGACACTTTCGTGTTGTATTGAAACCTTGTGCACCAGCTGCAAGACACAAACTTCGGTTGGAGTCGTTCCAAAAGAAAGGCCGTGAACTCCAAAATGTCTTGCTGGGATGAAAGGTCATCCACAGTGAATGCCCCAAACAACAGCCACAAGAAGGGCTGAAAAACCCGTAGATTCAACGGAAGAGGATTCCATTGACAAAGGCCCCTCATGAGTTCATAGCCACATGCCCAGTGTGATGGGCTCAAGCATTGACACAGCAGGGTGGCCCAGGCAAGAGCCGTCACGGCTGCATTGACATAGCACATAGCTGCTGTTTCGTTTTCAAGAACCCTGATCATGAACTTGGTTTTGTCATCTACAACATCTTTGCCAGCTGCTTGGTCAGTGCCGATCTTTGTTGCGTCTGTGGCCTCAGAGTCAGCCTCACAAGTTGCCAGATGCTGTGAAATGACACGGTTCGCAAGAGATTCCACAGTTCCCCCTGCGTTCGACTGCCCACCGTCCATAAGAATGGAATGGCCTTGCCATGATTGTCGTCCAGCTGCTGCTTCGAAAGCGAGTGGAACCTGAGGGTAATCTCCTTTTCGGACAGGAGGATCTGGTGGATCGTCTGAATGATCCGACTCACCTCCCCAATGGGCAAGGGCTTCTCCTTGCTCGGCACCAACTGCTGCGAGCTCGCATCCCATCGGAGGAATGGCATGTGCTGATTGTTGTCGATGAGGTGAAATCGGATGCAATCCTTGACCACATCCGCGCTCGCTGGTGCCTGTTGCAGCTTGTCCAATCGATCCTTCAAGGTCTCGATCATTCGAAGTGCCATGGTGTGCCGTAGCGTTTGGCTGCGATCTCCCTTCTGCCATGTCTGATGACATTCCATCAAGATCGGCAGCAGACTCCCTTCCCCTGGATTGAGGAACAGCACAAACTCGTGTTCCTGAAGAAGAACATTGAGGGTGTCCTCGTGTCTCAGCAGGACTTTGGCCATCACCTGAACCAAGACTTTGGTGTTGTCCTCTGATGAAGCTGCTGTAGATGAGCCTCTGTCCTTCCTGCGAGGCCTCTTGTTGGGTTTGTCGGTCTCCTCGTCTTTGATCCCCAGGCTTTTGAGTTGCCCTGGGGTGAGCAAGTTGCTCCAAATCGAACTCGCCTTGTCGAGGGCGTCTCCCATTGGTGAGATAAACTGCCAAATTGAGCAGTGCCGGGCACTCGAAGGAAACTGGGTGTGAATCTAAGCCACAAAAGGAGCATGGAATGTGAGAGATCTGCAGTCTGCGCATACACCACAGTGTATTGTATTGCTTGTAGTCATGTTGTCGCAAATGTTTCACTAGCATACCAGGCAGAATACAAAGTTTCTGACAAAGCAGGCATTGGCGAGTGATGCAGTTGCGAATACCATCATCTTGCAATACTGTCAATCCACATGTGATGAGAAGGTCAAATTCCTGTCCAATGGTGTCTAAGTTCCTGGCATTGAACATCAGTCGCTGATGCTCTTGACGCTGGAACGCCGTCTCAATTGCCTTCGGTGTCGGCCAGGCAACAGGATCAAATGGAGGCTTGTGCAAAATTGGGTGCATCAGAAAGGCAGCCAGATGCAAGATCAGTGGACAGCCCGGCAGGTGCATGTCAGGGACTGGGTCAAACTCAAGCACATCTAAGGTCGGCAGCAATTCACCGCAGTAATCACAGTAGGGCTCCTCCGAGTGCTCAATACTGAAGATCCTGGTGAGCTGCACAACTATCAAGTGTAAGTCATTGGGTCCCAGCTGATGTTCCAATCTCAGATGCACAGTGATGTACTGGAGTGATACTGCTTCTCCGCAGATGGCACAGCGACTTTTCAGCATCTGTAGCAATGCTGGGTCCTTCCAGAGCTTGTCGAATTGCCTGGTGAGCAGCCACAGTGAGATGCGCTTGAAGTCATGGAGTGCTAAATGGTCTCCAATGTGAGACAATAGATCATCCGTTCTGTATTGCCATGGAAGCAGCAAGGGCCAGTGTGCCTGAACCACAATCATCGCTGCCTGCAAGAGAGCAGGGCAAACATGATGCGGCACCCCAAAACCTCTGGTCGGGTTGCATACGCAGCCAAAGTCCTGGAACAGAGTCCATCTCAGAAGTTGCCAGTAGGTCATGCTTTCAGTGACCAGCGCTTCATGTCGTTGATGCAAGTGCATCATGAGATCTTCACCGCATTTGCATGCCTGGCCGCACAACTGACACGTCATGGTCAATGCAAGCTTCAGGGCTGGCAATCTGTAGAGAAGGTGACCACAGCCGAACCAGAGCAATTGCTCCATCTTTTCCTGGGGTGTCAACACCAGGTCTGGTGGTAGGCCCGTGGCTTCGGAACATTGCTCTCGTTCCCATTGGATCCTGGCCAGCGCAAACTGTAGGAAAACAAAGCAAAGATGCTTGACCCGATGTTGTGGGGGATCACAGAGACATCGTTGTGTGCATTGCATACTGTGGGTGAGTGCTGAGGCTCTCTGCTCCATGTCTGCCCATTCTGATGGATGTCCCTGTTTCAGATGCCTGGTAAGATCTTGGCGCCTATTGAAACGCATACTGCAGTCGAAACACTCCAGTGAAATGAAGTGAAGAATGTCCGGGTCTGTGATCAGATCCTCGCATCGATTCGTCTGCACCGCCTGATCGAAGAGGCATTGGGCTGTGAAATGATTCCAATTGGAGTCATGTAGCACCTGCTGAGCTTTGTGGAACTTCTGGATGTGCTGAGCTAAGCCATGCTTGGTCGTGTAGACCTTGCCACAAGTATCACAAATCAGCCTGTCTGCTTCAACAACATCACAGTAGGCATCAGTGAGATTCCGTTCAGTAAGAAGCATAGCCAGCTGCCGCCAGATGATGCAACGATGATACTGCGCAAAGGAGACAGAGCACAGCTGACATGGATTGGTCGTGGCAACATGTTTGCAATAGTATTGCAAGGCCGGCATATGATCTCTATACGTTTGCGGATGATCATCACTCCAGTGTCGCATCAGTCCAGTGTGGGTGGTATGAAACTTACCACAAATGACACAGTGGTGCAAGAAGTAAATGAGAACTTCTGCATTGTGACAAAGCGCTGCAATCTGATGTGCTCTGGCATACTGAAGCAGTTCTTGGACGCGAAGTCTGTGTTCCACTTGGTCAATTTCCTGAAGTGCAGCCACACAGACAAATTTAGTGTGATATTGGAATCTGTGCCAAGTACTGAATTTTTCACCACATCTGATGCACGTTGGTATGTCTGCAGTGGGTTGTTGAAAAAGATGCCGCAGCAGGCCTGATCGGTGGCCATGATCAACAGTGCAGTGCCTTCGCAGAGCGGCCAATGTTTTGAAAACCATGCTACAAACCTGGCATTCATATTGGGTGAGAGTGTCCGGCACCTCTGCAAGGTCAGTCTCCTCTGTCACACGGTGATGTACCTTGTCAATGACCTGAATCAAATGGTTGTAGTCCGGCAATGGAGTGACCTGAAGGATGTCATCTGCTGATAGAGATTGATGTCTTCTCAGTGCACGACTGGCTGTTTGAAGGCATATGTCACGTAGCCGCAGGAGAGGATCGGCGATGTTGTGTTTTGTCAGGAAGTGGGAGTTGGTCTCTTTATACAAGTGTACAGGTTCACGGTGAATTCTTCTCAACTGCTTGAGACAGAATCGATAGAATGAAATCAGGGTAGCTTCAGTAAATCCCGTGGCTATGATACCGTATCGAAGACAAGTGTATGTGCATTGATACCACAATTGTGTCTTGTGCACGTTGTTCATACGCTGGGTATGGAGCCAACGGTGAAGCTGTAGTGATGTTTGCACACTGTGCTTGAGACGCAAGTCCATCGTTTCCTTTTCGAAATTGAAGTACGACATCATCACACCCAGGTAGCGAAAAGATTTCACCAGTTTGATCTTTGTAGTATGTCCATTTGCCCTGGGGATTTTGATGTAAGTACCATGTTTTGTACGGATGATGAATTTCCTTTGAATCTTCCCCGCAAGCTTGCCCTTCATGCGCATGGTGATTGTGGTCTTTTCCAAATTCAGTTCCAAATCCGCACTCTCAATCAAGTCCAGCAGTTTCCCAAAAGCCGAGATCAGGTAGAGGAAGGAATCCTCAGAATGGAACATCTGATGTGAGCAAATGTCGTCAGCAAATATGGTAATGCACATGATGAGAAAGGACATGCTGGTTTGTGTGGCATATTCTTGCATCAGGGCTGAGATGAAAACCGTCCATAAGCAGGGAGCGGCTTTACAGCCTTGTCTGATGCCTCTGCAGGTTTTGATTGTGCGTGAATGTCCTCGATGGTCAAATTCATACGTTGTGGTCCGATATACACATTGTAAAAAGCTGATGAGTTCAGGTGTAACTCCAAGCTTAGCCATACCGCTGAATAGATGTGAGCGCCTCACCATGTCGAAGGCACGTTTGAGATCCAGGCAAAGTGTCATACCACCTATCAACAGGGGCATTTCCAATCCGTGCTTCTGATTGTGTATGGTGTAGCGAAAACTATCCAGAGCTTCTCGGACCTGTGTGCAGTGTCTGACCAGTCTGTGGATGGCGTCTTCGGTTCCACGTCCTCTGGCATAAGCAAACTGTGGCAACTGATTCAGGGTTTCCCCTATCTGTTGTTGGATGGCATTTTGGAGTAACCCCATTGCAGTCTTTCCAGAAGGTTCCAACAGCGCAATAGGACGAAGTTCTGAAGGATGTCGGCCATGTTTTCCTGGTTTGACAAGTAGAGCCAGGGATCCCATTCCCCAAACATTAGGGAAAGCAGGGATTTGACTGCAATCACACAGCATCGGCTGGAGAAATCTGGCAATGTTCTCAGCTCCATACTTCCAGAACGGTGCAGGGGAGAAGCTTGGTGCCAGAGCCTTGTGTGTTGGCAGGGTTTGTAAGCCATGTGCAAAGTCTTGTGTTGTAAATGGCCAGTCAAATGGTTGTATCTCACTGTCATCAGCTTGATCAGCATAAATGTCCTGAAACCAGCGTTGTAGCCAATCAGCTGCTGCGTCTGGACCCAGTAAATCTCCTTGAGCAGAGCGGAGCATGATGCGTTTGGAAGGCTGCTTGGGTGCCAAAGCTCTAATGGATTGAAAAAGCTGAAAGTGGTCCTTGGCATTGGCTGCCTGTTCAGCTGCATGAAAGACCTGGTCGAGCCGACGTTGTCTGGAAAGTTTGGAGGCCTGTGCCATGTCTTTCCGTGCTCTGCATCTGTGGATTACATGGTACCAAGCAGTAAAAAGTCCAGCTGTGTCAGTAGATGATACTTGTCGAAGACTTCTGGTGTGAGCCTGGAAGCGTCTGGCAGGGCCCATGTCAGTTCGATGTGGAGTGGTGGTGAGGTCCTGCAAGAATGTGTCACCTTTGAATCGTTGTAGGGCAGCATGCAACGCCTCGAGATCCGAAGGTGCAGTATTCACAAGCTGACAAATGGTCTCATTGATTTGACCAGCAAATTCATGAAAAACACTATCCTGTTGAGTGCAGTGTTGATGCAATCGGAGTCTTTGTTGCCTCGTCCATCCATGTGACGTGGTCAATCTTTCTGGATACCATTCCTTCCTGATCGTCGTCATGAGGGGGACATGATACGCACCAGTTAATGGAACCAATGTGAAGTCCCTCAGCTGTTTGACATCCTTGGCTAATCTGTCTGCATGTGATCTGCGAGTGCATATGTAGTCGATTCTGGAGGATTGATTTCCAAATTCATAGGTAGCTCTGTCACCAGAATTCCAGGTATTGAGGGCCACTAAATTGAACTGTTGTAACAGTTGTTTCCAGTGGTCCAGATCTGCATGTCTTGGGCCATGACATCGTCCTTGATCGGTCCAGAAAGTAGGATAACCAATGGCGTCACTTCGTTGGTCTGCAGTACAGTTGAGATCACCAGCTAGAATAAGGGTGTTCCGCTGTGGCAGTGTGGAGAGAAGTGAAAACATTTGATGCCAAATCTGCTGTCTGGATTCCATGTGAGATGGGATGCATGTGTACTGATAAATGTTGATGATGTCAATATTGCGGTGGGTTCCATGTATTCTTAGTTGCAAAAGTCTTCCAGGAATATGTTCATACCAGGATATATCAGAGGGTCTACACAGTTTTTTGGAAATGAGACACAATAGTCCGGCCTGTTTCGTGGTGTTTCCAGAATGAACCATCATATAGTGATTGGACGTCCAATCTCTTGTGAAATGCCAGTGTGTCTCCTGCAGCATTAAAATGTCAATGGATTGATTCTCCAGCCACATCATCATGTAGTCCCAGTCAGCGGGAGGAAGACCATTGCAGTTCCAAGTCATGCAAGTCAACCGTCTGCGTTGTACTGCTTTGGGTGGCATGAGATTTCTCGGCATGGAAGAAGTGGGGGGTACCTGCATGGTAACTCCCAGTTGTGCTGCCGTGTGCAGTTTTCCTCTGTACCAGGTATGTCCATGAGTGGAAGCTCGTTTTCTTGCACGCAGAAAACTCCTTTTGCAAACTGATCTCATTCGTCTAGTCTGGCATGATTCGAAAATCTTTTGGGGCTCCATTCCATGATTTTTCGCAGTGTTCCAAGAATTCATATGAAAGATTGGGTCATCTGCTCTCATGTCACTCATGGACGTGACACAACCCTCACCCCCAACCGCACAACAGGTGATCAAGCACACAAGGATCAAAACCAAAATTCGCAAAGCAAAATTTGTATGGTGCGGTTCTCGGAATTGGGACCGAGGAGCGAACAAGTTTCTGGCACTGATTGTTTGGCTGCAAGATGTGTCAACTCTAATGCAGCCAAGGTTGATCGGCACACAGATGCTGAAAAGAAATAATGCAGTGTAACAAAAGGGCGCTTTGTCCAGCAATTGTAGAAAGAAGAAAATCACAATTCGATTCCAGCAGTCTGTCATGTACCTGTGAGAGACCACCCTTTGCAATGGCCAGCGAAGTCAAAGTTCTGGATCGTGAGGGGCAATGCCGAAAAATGTTCAGTGGATCTGCAGCAGCACGCCCACACGCAGCAGCTCAGCGCACGCCAGCTGCAAGGCCACAGCGAAGCACCCAGGCAAGGGATGGTGCCGCCAGTCTCCGTGCCAGCGAACAAGAAACCAAAACGGCGTGGGAAAGAACTCCTACCCTGTGGTTCCTCACCACTTGAACGCTCAGGGGCTTGTGTGTGTGTAACCAACAATGTAACCAACAATATGACTAATACGGATTTCTCCGGAAATGGGATCTGCCGCTTTTTTTGCTAACGCCATGTTTATGTGGGACAATTATGATCAACCATTGGATTTTCGTTCACCATGTAGTTCAAGACCCAGCATAAAAAAGCCCCATCGCTGATCAAACCCAAAGGCCTTGACGGCGAATGTCCCAATTGAACAGCACCCAACCCAAAAGAACAGAACATGATCGCAATGCTGGAATATTATAAATATATATATAGACTTGTGATGTATATATATATATATATATATATACTTACAATATATATATATAGACTTATGATATATATATATATATATAATATATATATATATATATGTTTACATAATGTCCAAGAACTACTTTTTCCAGGTGATATTCAAAATCCCAAGAACAGGACATCACTCCGCCACCTTTCCCTCTGGTCATCCCTGGCCATGGAACATCCCCGCACTGAAGCATCAAACAGCTGGGAAAATCATCAAAGTAAATGGTGGGTTTTCCATAAAGGTACTAACTGGATATCTTTTGCGGGATGATATCTCATAAGATATAGAGCAAAATAATGGCCATGATATCTATTATAAATATATATATATATGTGTATGTACATATGTATTTATATATATATATAACTATAAACATCCTAACCACCCCTCCCTGAGCCCCTTTCCGCCGTCCTTCGGCCGGCTGCAGCCTGCTGTGCTTCACCGCTTCCTCAATCGCCGCGGCCGTCGCAGCCCAGTGCAGCAGCCCCCGCTGGGTCACGCGACAAACGCAGCTGCCGTCCGAACGGCGGTGCCAGGTGCCTCCATGGCAAACCATGGGAAAACCATGGGAAAACCCATGGGAAAACCATGGGAAAACCATGGGAAAATGGTGATTTATATATGGAAAATCACCATTTTTAGTAGGTAAATCAACTATTTCAATGGCCATGTTCAATAGCTATGTTAGTTTACTGGAGGAAAAAAAAATTGAGAAACAAAGGAGATATATCATGATATAGCTCACCTATGTTGCCATCAACATGGGGAACCTATTCAAAACTTGGATGTCACACATCAAAATGTGAATCAAACTGATTATAGTGAAATCAACTAAAACTTGGAACTTCAGATCTGAAAACACAGGCTAACACTACGGTAAAGTTACCAGAGCTGTTGCTCGCACACCCAACCACGGATTCTGGATGAAATCAGCCGAATCTGATGGTTGCGTTGAAAAGGAAAAAGCCGTTGCTATCGTTAGCAGTTTAAAATAGATGTTGAATCTGAAGAAATGCGGTGTTCATCCCCTTTTGCACACACTCTTGCTTACTGTCAAGTTTTGAACACCAAAAAGTGACAAAAATCTCCAAACACCTAAAAACAACTTGAAATATAGCAGTATCTCAGGATCTCGAACATCACCAAGATCACCATCCAGCCCTGGAAATGTTCGTCGTTTTTCACCGCCACCGGTGCCTTGCAAATCCTCCCGCAGCCATTCGGTGCCATCGTCCCAAAAAAGGCCCAGGTGGCTTCCATTCCGCCCCAGCTTGCCACGAAACTCCTCGCCACGGAGCGATGGCAGCGTTTCGCCAACAAAATGGGAGATTTCATGGGACCTCATTGGGGATATATCATTGGGATATATACAATGGAAATACATGTTTGTGCTCATGATTAACCAGGGCGTATCGCAACTGTACCTGTTTGCATGTGTGAAGGATTTGAAATTGCACTTGGCAGTCATGTCCTTCATCCATGCCAATCTCATAG
>Ga0126342_10023192_pt1 | contig 10177 bp, 9 predicted proteins | sample Cyp1metagenome_FD_92528 | JGI IMG/M metagenome (GOLD analysis project Ga0126342, IMG submission 92528) | Coral microbial communities from Lord Howe Island, Old Settlement Bay, Australia - Cyphastrea 1 metagenome | ecosystem: Host-associated > Invertebrates > Cnidaria > Coral ... | reverse complement strand
CGGATTGTAAGGTGCACGGCCCTTAGGGTGCACGCGTCATGCCACAAGAGGTAGTCGGATAGTGACTATGCTCAGTGGTATGGGTGGGCAGAGTATCATGTTTCTCAGAGAGAAACTATCCCGCCTCAGATGAAGAAGATTCATCAGGCGAGAGCTTCCGCTCCGCGATGCCTCAGCGGTACCCCGACCACCTGCGATCTTGGTATTGGTGGCCCTGATTTCGGCGACGCCAATCTTCCCACTCCTGGTCAGTCCACTGGCTGTAGAAATCATTCCACTCCTGTTGACTGTAGCCATGCGTTGGACCTTGGTGAGAACCATACCCAGGCCGGGAGGACCTGGTGTAGTCCGGGTTCTTCTGTTTGGTCGCTGGGAGGGGTCGGCTTCCGCCTTCCGTATCTTTGGCTTCTGTGAGAGGCCGCAGAATGTTGTCGACATAGCTGAGGATGTCGGCGTAGACATCCTGCTTGCTCAATGCCAACGACTGAAAGGTGGTGTTCGCCTCGCTGAGAACTTCGAACCTGTCATGGACCGGCAAGACCGCATACGCCGCCGCGAATTGATTCGCCCTGTAAAACCTGTTCCTGTACCAGAAGAGGACGTGGTCGTCGACCACCAGGGTTTGCATCTGGCCTGCTTCGTAGGCTACAAGACACATGCGTGCCTTGTATTGCCTGATCTTGCCAGTGCGAATCTCTTCTTTTGTGCGTTTGATGTTCGGGAGTACGACATTCCCAAGCACTGTGATCCAGTGCATGCACTTGGGTGTCAAATCCTGGACCGCACAATTAAAGGCGTAGTAGGCGTCCGTTCCCAGACGCTGGAGCAACGACATACCAGCTTTTCGCGCTTGTTTCATGTACGAGCGCGCGTGGTTCTTGAGCACGGCGGCTGCAGATCTGATCTGCTTCGAACCTTGAGTGGTTCCCGCCACGTCGTCGTCACCCAGCATATCTAAGGTGAGCTCAAAACCGAGCTTTTCAGCAAGCTCTTCCAGCCGGAACACCTGACATGCCCTGCGCATATCAGACATTGTGGCCAGAGAGAGGCCGCAGGCCAAGCAAATGAGCATCCCTTCAGGGAAGATCTTTCTGCACCGAGGGCACGTGAGTTCTGGCATAGCCAGCATGGAAACGTACCGCCAGCGTGTGAGGTTCCCCTCCGCGGCAGGATCAAATGCCTCCTGATCGAATCGATCAGAACGGCGTTCCCGCGCGTTGTCCGGAGAGATTTCAAAGCCTGCTGCTGTCACTGTCGGCTCTCGAGCGACGCAGAGCAAGTTCTTGAAGTTCAGGGGTCGCTGCTTGTGCTTCGGGAGGAGTTCGTCGACCACTTCATACGGAGTGTAGAACCTCTTTGTAGATCAATGGTCGTCGCAGCGTCACAACATCCTTCCACTGGGCGTACTCGTTGGTGAAGAGGATCTTCAGAGCTTCAAGGTCGGAACATTCGTAGCGCTCCAGGCCTTCATACGCAGGAGTGCCCTTCCGAGCCTCGTTTTCCTCCCAGTAGAGAGCATTCTCCGAGGCCTTCTGCCGAAGGTATTTCTTGATCCCGTTGTAGCCATGGTTGGCCCAAAGGTATTGGGCCTTTTCGCAATCGAATGCGTAGTAGATGAGGCAATGGTTCAGGATCCAGTCTTCGCAGATGAGTGCCCCGGCCAAGGTTTCCACCAGGCGAATACCATAATGCAATGCGCAATCAGTGTCGATTGCCAAGCACAATGGACGATTTGTCCTGACACCAGGATCCTTGCCATCAATTTCCCCAGGGGCATGTCGTGTCATGTACACGTGGCCTTTGCACGACGATGCACCCGGGAAAATGCCGGTGCAAATAATTGCCTGAAGAGAGCTCCATGACGTGTATAGTGGTAGATGATGCGAAACTCTTCAGGGACCTCGGCTTCCGTCAGGTGTGGGTAGATCGGGACCCTTGGGTAGAGTCCTTTGGCAAGATCGTCCACAGAAAAGTCGTAGTTCAAAGAGATGATCTGTTTGACCAAAGGTGCCGTGCCCACCTTTTCAATCAGGGTTTGATCGTGTCCTTGGCATGCCTTCACGTGAGTGATTCTGTATAAGGCATATCCAAGGTTGTCAGTTCCCCGACAACGCCCGCCTCAATCCGACACATGAACCTGTCCTGGGTTCTCAGGATTAGGTACAAGTCCTGTTTCGAAAGATGCGCCCTGTACCTCTTCCTCAAGTAGCTGTACATGCCCTCGAAGTTGAGGTAGAGCTGGTTGTCAAACTCAGGAGGGATGATGCGATGGTGGGGCTCCAAGTATTGTGGTCGTAACCACGCAACAAGCCAGACACACGCTTGGCAAATTTTGAAGTCATCGAAGTTCAAGCGCCCAAGATCGCGAAGGCCAGGCAGGTCAGTGCACCTGATGGTGAAGTCCCTGCGCTCGCCCGTTCCCGGGGAGAAGAAGTACCATTTGGGGTATCCAGATGGCCTCAAGGGCGGTTCAGCCGGAGGCTGAGGTCCACCCGTTCCCGGGGGAGGAGCACTTGCAATCGGCGGCTCCTTCTTGGCAATCTTGGGCGCGGGCTCCAAAGACGGCGAAGCTGCAGATGCTGCTGACTTCTGCGGTGGTGCCCTTGGCGATGCTGCTGTTGACAAAGGTGGAGGTGCCTTGAATGGAAGTCCTGACTTAGCCATAGGCTGGTCCGCAGCTTCCGCTGGGAGCGATGGAGGATCCGGTTTTGGGGATCCCACCGTGCTCTTCGGCGTCGGCGGTGGACTTGGTTTTGGAGACGTCAGTGGTGATGTCACCGTCCCCGTTGATACCTTTGGCAATTGAGGCGCCTTCTTGTAGGAAATCATCGTCGCCTGGTCCTTGGTCTTCGGCTTGATGAACTGGCCGACTGTCTCTCCGATCACCTGCGCGATGCCACTCGAACTTGAAGCTGCTTCCGACTTGGTCGCAGCTTTAGCCTTGGCCTTCGACACGATCTCAAGAGAGGCAGCGGGGTCACCCGCGCGAAGCTTTTCTTCCGCGGACTTGGGCTCCTCGAAGATCTCCTTCTCCATCTGTCGGTGCTTCTCTTCATCTGTGAGGTCGTACCGACGGATGATCACCGCGCCTTCTTCAGTCACTTGGGTCGATTCCTTGCGCAGCTCAAGCTTTGCGGGATCCCTGGTCGCGTCGGTGTCCAGGATGTTGACCACGCCCGATCCATCCAATTTGAAGTCCACAGCGTGAATCTTGTTCATCAGATGGGAGCGCAGCTTCCGCTGGCTGAGGAGAGAGGCTGAGCCACCGACGATGGGGACCTTAAAGACCACCTCTTCATCGGCATCCGGCTCATCGATGTCCCTCTCATCAGACACACCAGGCAGCTGATCCAGGAAGGGCTTCAAGACAGCTTCAATGATCTCGCCGTCAATCTCCGGCTCCTTGACCTCGTGAGGTTCAAAGTGCTCGGGTTCCCCCGGCAGTGCTGCGTCCACAGACTCCAAAAGATCCCAGCTGGAGGCCGCGCTGGCCTCAGCGTCGTCTTTCACATGAGTATAATAGTGAAGTTGAGCACGTTCAGGATCGACCTCGTTCGGAAGTCTTTGGCCCTTAGGCCTGGTCGCCTTGACGTAAATTTCCCATCCGTCTACGTCGACGGAGACGAGGACTTCTTCCATTTCCTCCCATTGAGGATTGTTCTCTGGCTGTGGATTGGCCAGCGATTCCTCGCGGCGCTTCTTCATTTCAGCTACTTCAATCAGAGGTTTGCATGATCGCAATCTGAATAAAGATGGTAGCCCAAAGCGCCAGCCTCGGAGTAAAAACGGATCGACTGAAGACGATTGTGTTCAGTGTTTTCCATGTGTGCTGCACATCATAGCGAGTGGTGCACTTGATGAGGGAGGTGGCGTCCAGAACGCACAGGCCCCTCTTCCGAAGTGCTTCCGCCTCCCTGATCATCTGCCGGTCGAAGTCTGGATGAAGACCATATAGCCTCGACCATACCATGGCATGACCAGGACAATGTTCCCAACGTCGGCTCTCGTGGACAACTTGACCAAGTCGTTCAGCGCGCTGAAGTGAGTGTTCACGCGCTCCTCCATGAGGTTGTTGGCCGCGTCACAACGCTTTTGGGAGTAGCAAGCCATCTCCTGATTTAACCATTCACATTGAATAAACCCGTAGTTGCCAAAAATGTCGTTTCCTGCGTAGGAAATAACCACAATTGCCGGGCGTGAGGTTCCCCTCCGCTGCAGACATTCAAGGGAATGTTCAACTCCTTTGATGATGTCCGGCAGCCCACGGCCCCACTTGAGGTCGTGCCAAAACTGTCTGACGGCCTGGAGGGAGAAGATCAGGCTTCTGTTTGATGTATTCTCCAACATTCCGACGAGTTGATGCAAAACCGTCAACCATGTCCACCAATGCCAGTGACGAGTCCCCGGCAAAGACGAAGTTGGCCTCAGGTTCCCCTGGGCATACCATTCCCCTCAAAGAGAAATTGGACACGCCATCCAGGAGACGAGCATCCTCAGGGCTGACATCCTTCAAGTAGCCCTTCGCCAGCATGGAGTTGTCCGCATGGCCCATCAAAGACGTGAGGTCGGAGATCACGTCCGCCTCATTCACAACACGGCACTGCGTGACCGAACAAAAGATGTTACTGGTCAACGCGGCCCAAGCTTTCCCGTTTGGTCCCATCGTATCATCAGGTTCGGACGCCGGTCCCCCGGGTCGAATTCCAGCAGCATCCGCCGCAGCGGTGTAGTCTGCCTCCTTCACCTCGGCTTCAGGGAATCGTCGGTAGTAGGCCATTGTAGATGCGGTAGAAAGCGAAACAGCACAGAGGGAGGTAGTAGTCGTCGATTTCGGTTTTGAGCTGGTCGCTGCAATGAATGCTCGATGGATCAAGTCTGTCATCTGGAAAGAATAAGTTTCAGTTTCCTTCAAGTCATTACCCCTGCCTTGGACTTGAGTATGACTTCCATCACATGACAATCCATCAAATGCAGTGACAATGGAATTACAATCGGTTTGAATAGCCCATGGTTTCTTAATGGGTACACCTTCTTTGTCGACAATGCCAACCATGCATCCATCAAATGAGACTCTAATGAGTTGATGTTTTCCACAAAATTTCTCGACTCGGTCAAACTTCCAATAGATGCAATGGGCAGGCCACTCAATGGCAATCTTTGGATTTAAATGACGAATAAGATTGAGAAAATCGACCATTGATGACCAAATTTTCTCAAAAAAGTGTCGATGATATTCAACTTTGAGTTTGGCTGATTCATGTTGCAAGTTCACATATGACCATGTTGTGCCACCAGTGCATGGGATGCTGATCCAGATCAAAACAGGACAAGGCTGAACAGTTGAACTCTCAATCGCATGAACAACCTCGTTTCTAATGTCCATTCTATTCGATCTAGATGTAACATCTCCCTCTCTCTCTTCAGTACATCTGATGACATAACAATCTTTTGAATGTTTTCTTGATCGATCACCAAGCTTTGAATCAGGTCCGCAACAAAATTCAATGGGTACCCTGCTATGAGATGCCACTGAAGGGCAAGCAGGTTCCCCTGCGCGTTGCTGAGATCCAGAAGCATCAGAGCGTGCAGGTTCCCCTGCGCAGGCTTTCATCTTTTGCTGCTCCTTCCGCGGAACAGGTTGTGATGAAATACCCATCAATCGCAAAGCTGATTCCCACTTCTCGGAGTTGGTAAAGGGCTTGGTGAGAATATCTGCTGCTTGAAGTGATGAACCAACATAGACCAATCTGAAATGTTTTCGTTTGAATTGTTCAGACAACCATGACAAGTTCAACCTTTGCGTTTTGTCAGTGTGCCTAAATGACGGTGACCTTCCACTCTCAAGGATTCGAATGGTAGCTTGGTTGTCCTCAAGAAAAATGACCTCAAGACTACCAGGTCCTGCCATGTACACACTTTCATTCCCCCGCTTTTCAGATCTAACATACTTGAAATCAGTTAAAGCTGATCTTATTTCCCGTGACTCAACCCCGTAGTCCACTTCATTCGGTCCAGGAATCCTGAAGATAGTTTTCCCGGTCCATTCAAAATCATTGACAACATCGGCATCAGGAGTCGTCCAGTCCCATGTCAAATCAAATTCAACATCACCAGTTTTAGTTTTCATGACAGTATACCTTTGCCTTGCCAATCCCTGAAGGTTCACTGGACAATCCGAATCAATTGGGTTATACAGTTTATTTCGGGGTTTGACATGAACTCTGGTAACTTGGTTGGTGAAAGGGACGTGCTCCCAATAGTAATCTTTTGTGTTTTTGGGGTTCTTGGCACGAGTTTCCACTCTGCGGGACTGCCTTTGTTGAGTGCTATCTCCCCCCGCGTGACGTATGACTGACCACAGGCAGGAGGAAGGTAAACCAACAGCACGCAAAGCAAGGTTCGCCGCAGTGACTTCCGCCTCTGTCGATGACATAGCCGTTGAAGTCTGCTTCTTGGAAAAAGCTGTGAGTGGATAAAACGTGTTTGGTCCTACTAATGCAAGGAGGCAACCACTTGTTGAACGATTGTCGTGTTCCCCAGCATGATCTGAATCTGCAAATAACCAAGTTTTGCAACACTCAGGTGGATCCCCAACGAAACCAACCATTGTACGATCAAGGGTTGAATGAATGTATGTAACACATCAATCGGTGGAGACTTTTGTCGCAATCGGGTGACCACTTTGTAACCCTACTTGCTAAACCCTGAGTAGCACGGAGAAGATCAAACCTAGCCATTCGTGCTGCGAACAACACTTTCATCAACACACGTGATGCGATAGGCTGGAGTTCCCCCCGAGCTTCGGCTTCGTCCATAATGGGACGAGCGATCTTGTCATCTGGGAAAGGCGTTGAAACTTTCTTGAACTTTACATTTGGACCGGCTAGTTCAACATATCGATCAATACATTGTCGTAAAAACTGTCGCATGTCATATTCGACCGTGTTGACATTCTTTGTCATGCACTTGGATTTCTGTTGCTCAAGTTCATCAAGAAAAGTGAATCCTTGTGCCCTAGCTGCTTTCTTTGCTCCTGATTTGTCTCTTATCTACTTTGCCGTTGCCAAAACTTTTGAAGGTTCTTTGATTGATTTGTCCACGAAGTAGGTTGATCCCGTCCACCAAAATGGAAGTCCAGCTGGGTTTTGAGATTCCATATCATGAACATAATCCTTGGGTTCATCATGGTTTTGACAAGGTTCACACACGGCAAGCCGGTGCGTTCCCGCCCGGAAAGACATGTTGTCCTTGGGCTTGTCCTGGAACTTCTTGCGAGGTTGCAGCTACTGATGAGCACACACTCCAAGTTCTGGCATATGCTCCCAGTAGTCCTTTGTTCGGCGGGCCGGACTGGCTGGCTTACTAGAAGGGTCTGGAATGCTGGCATCGAAAACGTGAGCAAAAGGGTGAGCACTCACATCCAATTTGACATTCTGTTTGAATACATGTTCACATCCAAGGTATCTGCCTGCATCTTCAGGAGTATCCATGTCAATCTGAGAAGAAATAAGTTTCCACCCTTCATCAATGTTCTTGGAAGGTCCTGACATCTTGAAGTCATCAACATAAACACCAAGTAATAACTTCAACTTGGGATGCCAAAACATTGACGGCCAACATTCAGGATAGAGAGGATGAAATCCGACTGCGTACAAGGCCTTCTCACAATGACGTTGCCATAGACCCCCCGAATCGGGGTGACCATATAATGCCAAAATAAGAAGAACAACCGGATCTTTGTACACCCCAATCCATTCTTTTGGCCATCTGCTTCTTGGTAGTCTAATCCAAGTTAAAATACCTTGCATCAATGCTTGGGTGTAAGCCTGTTTTCCATCACCTTGTGATGTCCGGTTCCCCGGCATGGAGCCATAAGCATCCAATGCTTTTCCTGCCTCCATGTTGGCCGGTGAACTCCCGAGCTCCGCGAACAAAGCAACATCTGCCGTCTCGTCCTTGACATTGTTTCCTTGAAACACGGTGCGACCCTTAAACTTGCGCATGGGGTCACCCTGCGGTAGCTCACTTCCCTTCTCGACACAAATCTCGAAGATCTTACCTACATGAACTTTGGTTTTGTTCTTGATGGCCTCCCTTGAAACATCATCCCATTCCCTAACCGTGGAATAATCCCATGCACCCTTACTAGTAAGGTTATTCCATTCCTTATCGAGTGCAGCTTGGGCAGCAGGAGTATTGTTGATCTCCTTCTGTCCAACGGGTCTTGCCACGAGTGCATTGGAAAAGTGAAAGCACATAAGCTCTGACTGGTCCTTAAGCTTGTCTCTATGGCAATGGTTTCCACCATGCGAGCCCCCCGGATTAAAGGTGACTGGCATAGCGGGAATGAAATCATCGGAATGACTGGCATTCTTGGGTTCTGGAACAGCTGAAGTGGCAAAATGATCAATAACCCTGTTATACTTACATTCTTTGGCAACGGCAGCATCATGTTTTTCCGTTGCTTCTTTCAACAAGGCTTCACGCTTGGCCCTTTCTCTAGCCGCTTTGGAGGCCCCCCGCCAAAGAAATGTTGGAATGTCCTTTGGTTTGGAGGAACCTTTGTATCGTCTTCCCTTAAAACCACTAGCGTCGTAGTAAGAAGGGTCATCCTTAGAGATATATTCGGTACTACCGGTGATGGGGTTAAAAACCTCAAGTCCAGCTTCCCGCATCAACTGCTCAAATTCCTCTTCACCCTCCACAGGTCCCGGCTCGACGGCTTTCCTTGGAGACACCAGGTCTTCAATCGTCTGAGCATCCATCTTCTTGGGATCTGGAGGAGCTTCAAGGCTGAGAGTTTCATACAGACCTTCCCTAATAGCCTTGTATCTACCTTTCAAAGGGTAAACAAATGGTCCATCAGGTACGGTAAGTTGGTTGACACGAACAACTTGAACAGACTCATTGAATTCTTTCTCCATGAGGTCCTTCAATGATGCTACAAGAAATTCATTTCTCCAAATGAAACCAGGTTGCATGGCATATCCCAGAAAGATACCTGGGTTTGATGTAAGATCAAAACGCAAATCTTTCTTGGGTTTCAACTTTGGTCCAGTCCAGTAATCAATGCGAGCCCCAAAAGGAATGTTGGGTCCCTTGAATTTTTCCCCAAAACGAAGTTCCCAAGGGGATTTGATTTCGGGGTGATCCTGGATATTATGAGCCATACACCAATGTCGTGCAGCATAGCTCCAATAGGAGTGATGAAGCCCTGCCTGTTCAAGGTTTACTCTAGTCCCTTCAAGTACGGACCTGAGATTCCTCTCGGCGACTGCATTCGACTTCGAAACATAAGCTACACTCGTGTTCTGTCTCCACCCAACTTCCCGACAGGCGAGCTTGATGGATGGTGCAGCGTCAGGGTAGAATATTCCAACTTCTTCACCGGGTGCAACATCTTTCATGACCATTGCAACCCTGTCACCATCAATAGATTGTTCGTTGGCATCCCTAGTCACAAGATGGTCCCCAGTGATGTGATCCCCAAACTTGTTGGATTCCACAGTCAATGATTCTCCCTTACTGCGTTTCGTTGGTTTGTACATTTTAGCACACTTGCATGTTTCACAAAAAGGGTTCTTTGGGGTGTGTGTGATCATGTGCCTAAGAGTCCTGGCCTCTTCTCTCAAAGCAGCTTCACCACGATCAATGGCTTTAGGTTCTTCAGGAGCTTTGGCTTCGTCTTCCGAACCCTCGACAACGTCAGGTGTCATAGCTGCAGGAGGTCCTGGTGCAAGTTCACCAGGAAAGAACTCCTCGAGACTGTCGTCACCATGACCCAAGAACTTCATCGTCGTCGGCGATGGAAGCCTCGTAAGGTTCCTCGACCTCTTCGACTTCGTCCTCAGACTCCGTGCCAACGGCTGAGATGCGAGACCTTCGAACAGGTGAAATGATGGGCTTGCCGTTCCCGGCAGCGGAGTCCCATGAAAATGGAATCCCTACTGCAGCGGGTACATGGCCATCTCTGGATGGTAAATAAGGAACATAATCTTTCACTTCAAGTTTGATCTTTGTTCCATCTTTCTTTCTAAAATATGGGCGACTAAAACTCTTCCAAACAAAATCCCATCCATCTTGAATACATCTCATCCCTACCGATATTACAGCCGGGGTATCAGGAAGAACATATGGATGAACTTCTTTGTCGATGCAATCAATATGAACAGAAGCT
>Ga0126342_10023191_pt1 | contig 10178 bp, 7 predicted proteins | sample Cyp1metagenome_FD_92528 | JGI IMG/M metagenome (GOLD analysis project Ga0126342, IMG submission 92528) | Coral microbial communities from Lord Howe Island, Old Settlement Bay, Australia - Cyphastrea 1 metagenome | ecosystem: Host-associated > Invertebrates > Cnidaria > Coral ... | reverse complement strand
TGTATCTATGTATCTATGTATCTATGTATCTATGTATCTATGTATCTATGTATCTATGTATCTATGTATCTATGTATCTATGTATCTATGTATCTATGTATCTATGTATCTATGTATGTATGGTATGTATGGTATGTATGGTATGTATGGTATGTATGGTATGTATGGTATGTATGGTATGTATGGTATGTATGGATGGTATGTATGTATGGTATGTATGTATGTTATGTATGTATGTTATGTATGTATGTTATGTATGTATGTTATGTATGTATGTTATTTATGTATGTTATTTATGTATGTATGTTATGTATGTAATGTAATGTAATGTTAAGTTATGTTATGTTATGTTTTGTATGTATGTATGTACCTATGTATCTATGTATCTATGTATCTATGTATCTTTGTATCTATGTATCTATGTATACACTTATGTACGTATGTACGTATGTACGTATGTACGTACGTATGTACGTACGTACGTACGTAGGTACGTAGGTACGTATGTACGTATGTAGGTATGTAGGTATGTACGTATATAGGTATGTAGGTATGTAGGTATGTAGGTATGTAGGTATGTAGGTATGTACGTATGTACGTATGTACGTATGTAATGTAATGTAATGTAATGTAATGTAATGTAATGTATGTATGTATGTATGTGTATGTATATATTATCCATCAAACTTGTTTTGCAACATCTTTGCACAGAAACATCCCCTGCCACAATACAAACAAGGTTGACTCTGCCACTTGATCCGTCCTTTTCTGCTCATGCATCTTCTGGTCATCGTGCTCTTCATCCCAAACGGTCTCGATGGGCCTCAAGCATCATTTGTTGGGGAGTCACGACTCACCAACCAGCGGCATCATGGATTGAATCCCCATGGCCATCGACTGTGTACTACAACCCATCAGAATGCATCCAACTACCAGAGGTTTCCCATGTTCCAACTGCCGCTTCTATAGATTGTGCAGACGGCATAAGTAAAGCATGATTTTAAGATATCCAAAAAAACAACATGTAGTCATAATATCAGTCATAATGTGTAAAAAAAAATATACAGTATGTAACATCGTCAACCAATTTTAACGATTTCGTGTATGTCTGGGAAAAAATGATACATCTATAAATCATTATATTTCTTATATCCTCTTCTTCTGTCTACAGTAATAAAAAAAAACAAGATCCAACGCTTTTATCTGAGCATCAGCCCCGACCACCTCAGGACGTGGCTTGAGAGTCGTGACATTCTTGTTGGGCAGAATGGTTCTGTTTCCTGGCACATTGGCTCCAACATGCCCAAACATGGCAATATTCTTAATGCATCCTAATATATCCTAATACTTAGAAAACATATTCTTAATGCATCCTAATATATCCTAATACTTCGAAAACAAGGAAATCATCTTCTATTTTTTTGTTGTTAGAATGTGTTTGCCGCGCGAATTGACACATTGAATAAAGACTCGCTGGTTTCGATCACCGTCACTTGGCAAAAATTTGTCGACAGCAGTGCCTTGTGGCGAAAGTTTCATGGTGGCATTGTTGACATAGCCTCGACGCCAAGGTGCCGATCTACTGTGAGCCTCTTCAAAAATGAGGGATACCTCCAAAATGGCAACTTGAATGGGAACAATGGATGAACATAATTTAAATAATGTGATCATCGGCATTTGACTTTCATTTTTTGGGGCATACTCAAAAAAATCGCAGTTGATCGTGATTTCCCCCTAACCCAAATGGCCATAATCCCCCAATTTTTGGACAAAGATTGTGCAAGGTGGCGTCATGACATTCTGGGTGCATGGCTTAAGGTTGGACACAGCATCCCTAAAACACTAACAAGAAGAGATGCCGAAATGTTGTGAAATGTTGAGATCTATTATATATAGGGTATATATATATACTAGTATAATCTATTATATGATATACTATATACCCATGAAACCAAAACCGCCACTTCCAGGCAGCACTACCATCACCCTCACGGAGCATTCGGTTGTCACCATCTGGCTATGTCTGGGTTGTCACTGTACACGGCCATGGCTCCCAAAGTGGGGTACCACAGGGCCCCCATAGATGACTAGCCTGCACCACCCACAAAATCCACCGGTTATTCATCACCCCATGAATTTCTGCATCTTAAAATTGGGTGCATGCCTATATGCACCAGTTTCAGGGGGAAAAACATATAGATCCATGTAGGCATCATGTACATAGACATAGATATAGCTACTAGGTACTAGTAGATCCGAAACATACCTCCCATGTCATGGCCAAGCCCACCTGTATCGTTCAAGGTGGCGCATGCCGCAGCTTTCAAGGCGCTAGCAGACTGGGTGGCCTGGCTCACTGAAAATCCACGCACGGGTGTGTCTAAAAATCCTGGGGTGTACCCAATATCTTTGTGGAAAACAAGAGCAGCAAAGGGAAAAACAATACAGTACCACGAAACTTTAATGCGTTTTATTTAAACTGAATTTTAATATGTTTCAGTTGCAAATAGTTGGATACAAGCAAAAATGGGGTTGCAAGAACACGCATTTTCTGGTGATACAATATGATAAATATACAATAACAATGGGATATGATTCATATGATCAATGGATGTTGATGGGATGTGACCAACATTGACCAACAACAAATGAGCTTGCCGGAAACTTGGGATATGGCATGACCCATAGGATCCATGTATGGTATATATGGTAACATTTACCATCAATATAGCCCCAATGTTAGCATATATACCATACATGGATCCTATGGGTGATATGGCTAACATGATGATTCGCCATGAGTCGTCCGCAAAAGCATGGCTTTTGTACAGCCATGGACATACCATTTCTGCCCGTGAGAGCTCCATGGAAATCGGTGTACATTTACCATCATGTACCCACATGTATGACTAAAACGGGAACAAAAACATAACAAACACATTGAAAAAAACAATATGTCAATATGTAAAAAAACATGTTAAAAAAATATCTGTGTGATGATCTTCCAGACCTAACTGGACCATGTTTGTTCACCACTAGCATTTGCCCAGGGCTTTGGCGCTGTGCCTTCAAAGTATTCTGAGCCACCGGCATGACGGGCTCTGTGCAGAGATGCTTGGACCAGAAAAAAAAAGTTGTTTTGGTACCTTAAAATCATGGGAACATGTATCCAGTTTGATGGTTAATCAATCCTCATCATCTTTTCCATTCAAATTGCTGCTATAAATTGCTACACCGTCTTGGACTAACCCACGTTGTTGCTTGTGCTACCACCAGCTTGGCCAGGGAAGATGCCGCCTCACAGCTTGGTGTTTTCCCAATCGTTGAGTTTGTCGCTTGCCGCAGAAATCTGTGCTATGTTGGCTGCTTGGAGGATGTCCGAATTTCTTTATCCAGTTCTCTGTGACCATTTTCGGTGTCGAAGTGAGCCAGGAAGAACGGCGAGGAATCCAACGGAGGGCAACATGAGAACCTGCGTGTTGGGGCGGGGAATCAGATTTGACCTACTCCCAGGGCGTCACATTGTACAAACTACAGTAGGGGCTAAACTGATGCTACACTATGCTAGTGACTAGTGAAAGGGGAATGTTCAAAAGTAATAGCTGCGTGGTTGAATTGAAGGAGTCTCTCTCACACACATTATGTTTGCGAGAATCGTCCCTAATCCATCAGCCAGGGTCAGGGTTTATTGCACTGACATAACACCTAGTGTCCATCCTTCCAGTTTCATCCTAAAATGACAAGCAAACATGGCTCATGCTTTGGCCGCTCGAAAAATCCTTGGAATCTCTTGTGAGTTCTAATGGATCAAACCATTCCATTGAGATGTCTGTTTTGGGCATGCCTGCGCCTACCCAGACAAGTTCCTTAATGAAAGATCTTAAAGTGTGTTCGAGTCACAAATTCCATAGCTCCATCATTTCTAAAGTGTTGTTTGTTGCAAAACACATTTCAACATTACAAATTCAACCATCTTCAGACAGAAGAATAATGAAGAACCTATCAATTTCTTCAGAATTTGTTATAACATCCCTGCAAAATAGATCGACAAGTTACTTGATCACTATATCTTAGGCAGGATCTTTTCCCAACTTCAATCTTTTTGGAGGGGTTACTATATACCAACCATTAGCATTTCAAGTGGCGTCGCCTACGAAGATCACCAAAGCCAGCAGCATGGGATGAGTGGCGGCCAGCTCCTCCACGTACCTTTGGACGGGGAGTTGGCGCCAAGTCAAAATGGGCCAGTTTTCATGGGGAAAATGATGATGAACCATGATGAACACATATAAACACCATGGATTTTGTTAGATTTACCCTCTGGTAATTTAACATAGCTATTGAAAATGACCATTTATAGTGGATTTTCCCATTGAAAATGGTGATTTTCCATAGTTATGTTAGTTTACCAGAGGGTACGTGGGTTCCAAGTGGAAAGATGTCGAATCACTCAGGTGATCTAAGCGGATAGTTTGGGATGTCAGCATGTGAGGGGTAAATCATCCATAGATGGAGTGGATCCTCAGTTTGGATGACTCGAGGTGCAGCTGCTGCAGTTTCTGCTTGACATAGAAAATGTTGAGTCAAAAATCCACCAACATTTTGCTTTTGGACTTTTGGTGGCTGCTATTGTAGTGACATATGGTTCAGTAGCACCAACAAATCCTCAAAAACCGGTCATGTCAATGGGAATTACCATATAAATTGGGCCATATGAATTGTGGGGATATTCCCTGAAATTTAGGCCTCAACAAATAGGCCAGACATATATGGGATTGGTACCTCCAATCAATCGGTTCCTGAGTCATGGCCATTGATCATGTTGGGGATTGGTGCTACCTTAGCCGTTTTTGCTGCTACGGAGTCCGACGACCGATAGTACCTATTTTATCTCACCATCCCATTTGTACAACCCTCTGAGGTGACGTTTAGCAATTGAAATTTGGAAATTTGATGGCTGTATCTGTATTTTTCAAATTCAACATCCTCCGCCTGAAAAAGGTCAAATTCGGCCATCCGAGTTTTGCAAAGACTTATTTGAATGTTCTTGGGGAATTGGAGACCAACCACACCCACACAAACCAAACAAGACATTCACTTTTCTTCAGTCCCTGCGATGGCAGATCAGCTTTGGTCCCGCTCATCCCAGCTTCCACACACCCAGGGCCGCGGCGTAAAATTTACACCGCAGCGTCCAAAACTGCCAGCTGGTTTGGTTAAATGATAAACGTGGATTAAGAAATCGACCTGTTGATTTAGTTTGAAAGGGTACCATTATTTACCACTCGCGGGCGGTCCCCCGGTGCTCTCCAAATTAAAGTTTCAGAAAATCAAGGTTCATTAAACTCCGCTTAACACTAATTACCAATATTTACCAATTATCCTTAGATTTATTTTAGTTTCAATTGTGGCTGCTATTGAAGTCAAATTTGGCGTTTGGGCAGCCCAAAACGGCGGATGGCGATGCGCATTGATCGCGGAAACTTGGCGACGTATGACGGATGGAGACGGATGGAAACGGATGGAAAGTGCCGAATTGGTCAAAAGATGTCAACAGCAAAAATCGTTTCCATTGAGAGTATAAGATCGTATAAACATGCATAGTGAGAATATGTGAGAATATAATAGCATGAGTAGATATCAATAGGCTATATACCAGAAGGTACCCATCTCTACTTAGCACAAACATCAGTCGAACATACCAGTCGAAGAGTCCGAGGGGCAGGTGATGCGCAAAATCATCATCTGAAATTCACCAGCTGCCAGTATTGCGACGAATTGATCCCTGGTAAAACCTGGTAATCGCGGCAGAGATTCACTTCGTCACTGCTCCTCTGCGCCTAAAAAACGTGATGGCTGGGTATCACGGAACCGGGAAATGGATGGAAACGGGTCCTGGGACTCTCGACATCATACCTGAAACTGCTTGGCAGTACCATCTGGTTATTTAACATAGCCATGGAAAATCCCTTATAAATGGAGGTTTTAATGGGAACATCTTCTATAAATGGGCTATTTTCCATGGCTATGTTAAATAACCAGAGGGTAATAACAATAAACCTGTGACAACCTGGCTAGCCAAGAAGCACAGCTAGAGCTGAAAAAAACACAAACTGCTTGGGAGGTTCGATTATTCACTGGACAAAGGGTAGCAAGAATCATTGAAATGGTCGGCCTTAAAACTGGTTCGTGGCTTCAATCCCTCTGATGAATACTGCGTCACTTTGGAAGCATCATCCCATTTGTATCCATTGATCAGGATAGAAAGTACAGAAATATCTCATAATATCTCTTACACAGCAACTCGACCCCAGGGCCCATCAAGTTCATCTTTACTGGGCCATGGCTGTTTTTTGTATCCCCACATGGGGCCCCATGGCTGGCCCAGCGGGCCCAGCCTTCGACTGGAGTGTTCATGCTCACCTGGTCAGGGTGTCTCCAATCACTTGCCCATCATGGGCGGCGTTGGCAGCTTCTATTGGGATAACCAAATGATTAGGAAGTTTTTTTCCATGTAAATTCCTTCCAAATAGCTGAAACCACCAACCAGCAACGAAGTTCATCCTGAGAGTAACATACTATAGATTAATTCAGATATGGATATATTAACACTATAGATATGGACATATTAACACTATATTAATAGATATGGATATATCTATCATACATTATCATACTATATCCACTACTATAGAGTAACATATTAATTCAGATATGGATAGATATGGATAGATATGGCTGATGGCTCGAAAGCAAGCCATACAAACCAAGAGGCTGGCCCCGCCTTTGTTCGGCTCGCCCTGTCCTGTGGACGTTGGAATGGTGTTGTTGAGGTGAGATGTGATGGATTTGAAGCAACAAACATGAAGAAGATCATACCATGGATATTAAAGTATTACCCTGCAGTACTCAAACATGTCTGGCCAGGAAATCCCCTATAAATGGAGGTTTTAATGTGAAACAATTTCGGAAAATCAACTATAGAACTGGATTTGACCAACAAAATGATGATTTGAAAAACATTTCCAAAAAAAACAAAAAAAACACATATAACTTCACCATCCAACTTTGGTATTTCTTGTTTGGCTAAAAGAAGATGGAAGTGGAAAACCTATACCTTCTGTGGTATGACACCTAGTTAACGACAGTTGATTCTCAAGCCCAGGTCTGTTGTCCAAAGTGCACACAAACAGCTTTGTCGAATGGTGGTGTAGATACACCTGCGTATGATGGAATGTTTGGACAAGATAAATCATGTTCCAAACAGGATATGTTTCAGGATCTTATGGATCTTTATGGTCGTTTAACTCCAGTGCTCTATACATAAATGTATACACATAGTATATATATATATACGTATGTTTGCCATTGGGCTTGGACTTTGCCATTGGGCTTGGACTTTGCCATTTTCTCCCGCGCGACTTTGAGCCCCTCAAGGCTTTTCTGGACTTGTTTGAAGCTTGCTGTGGGAGCATCAACATCATCGCTGGGATGAGGCTTGAAACTCAGCAACTAAGAGCAATGCCATGTTCAATATTGATAATGATAATGATCATCACAGTCACAGACTGAACATGGCATTGATAATGATAATGATAATGATCATCAATGTAATATTTCAATATATTTCAATATATTCCAATATATTTCAATTTTGTGATGATCAATGCCATTTTCAGTCTCGAGATCATCATAGCATGATTTGAAACTGACTCCAGCGAAGGGCGGAAATTTGGCAGTGTCATGCGACCCCACGCTGCAACCTGAGGTGCTGAGGCAGTTTGCCACCAGATGCATGCAGGAAACGAAGAAAAGGTAACACAGGTGATCACAGGTGCATTAATCTCTGGGATGGATTGGGATGATTAATTCTGTGTGGCAAGTCATTGCCAGACCCAATCTACATTGGCGGAATGGAATCATGGAAGTATCTGTGATCATCGAAGTCCAAGTGCTACACTCATGATGTTTGTGGGTAGCGTGTGAACCTGTCCTTGGTCCCTTTTGCACGTCTATGTGCTACGTGCCCAATTTGATCTCAATTCAACAGCGTATTTAAACTACAGCAACCAACCTCTGATCATCAACCTAAACATCGGTCAATTCTCCATGTGTTTCTTCATAATTTCAGAACCTGGAGGCATCATCTTCAGTAGTAATTTCAACCATGCCATACCTTGCCTACTTACTGTAGCCGACGAGGGTACATCTATCGGGGGTCAACATGAGTATTCAAAGTAAACACGTTAACTCTGGGTTATCCTGTGGTAATCCAAACTGGCAATGGAACCTACCATGTATATACACATGATTTCAAAAAAAACATGTATTTTCCACTAGAGTAATTTACCAATTCAAACTTTGGATTTCTCATCGCTAGATTCCATTACTGCAAGGTTAGTCAAAAAAAACATGAATTCACGGAACAGGTTGAAGGAAACAACGGCAAATCCGTGTCCCAACTCCCAACTTCCAGATGTCAAGGTGGCTGAGAAGGCTGCGGTGCTGGCGGCTAGAACTCCTCATCATCCTGGTCGAAAAATGTCACCGATGTCGCATGGGATGCTTCTGGGCTCTGGGATCCTCAAGGCAAACACACATATAATATATATATATATACAATTTACATATCACATTACAATGTATGTTTGTACTACATATTAATATATAGTGAACTTGTAAAGAAAATGTGAACATAAATAATTGCCAATAATACCAAGTATGTTGTGTGCAAAAATCATGCTAAGTCTTTTTTGCCCCCACAACTTCTGCACCCCCAAGTCCGGACCTAGAGTGGATCAGAAACATAAATCCTGGGATGTAAATCTTCAGTTTCTTTCTATTTTAGGTACCACATCAATTAAAATTCACATCAAACACGTATCTTTTTCAATATTTCAACCTATAGTTCATGACCTTGGGCTGAATAGTTGAATAGTTCGGCCACTTGGAAATAATATGAAATAATCACCAAATCCCAAGCATCTCCCCAACACAGTTGACGCCTCTGCCGACGGCGGCTTGACATCCGGAGCTGCTGGCGCAGGCGCCGGTGTCGGCGCCGCAGGAGCAGCCGCTGCAGCAGCGGAAGCTGCTGGCGTCGGGGCAGGAGGCACCGCAGCCGCGCCAGCGGCCGGTGCCTGCATCCACCATTTTTTCTTTGAGGATACGGTTGCCTTGAGGAGTTGCAGTTGTTGATTATATCTTCATGTTGATCCTTTTGGAGGATACGAATTACAAAATTCTAGTATGGGATGGTTTAGTCACCTGGCATAACCAAGTTTGCGCAACCTTCGGGGCATGAAAGGCCCATTCAATGGATTGCCTTGGGGCATCCTCAAGTTGGATGGTTCCAATGTCATCCAATGTCGACAGTTACTCAACAAGTGGACACGAATCTGCGGGTAAAATGGATTTCAAAACAGCAGTAGACTAACATATGATATGGGAAACTTATATGTTCATCTTTGTATCAATGCTGGATTTCCGCGTCAATCATCAATGTTAACCTTGACTTCTCCCCACCAAACCATCACGAAGCCTTGGCTTCTGCTTCGCTCTTGGATTCAGGGGACGCTTTAGCCTCCGCATCGGCCTTCTCATCCTGTGCAGCTGGGGTTTTCCGAAGGCAACGGATTCAGGGAAACGTCCTGTAGATCCTGTATAATATAAGCGCTGCATTAATGTAAGTCGTATCAATATATTAACCATGGTGACATACCAACAGCAGTCCTGCGGCGATTTGTTCTCTTCAGCCACCTTTGGCCTAAGAGTCACTGACCCTTTGGGACTTGCTGTGAAAGTAAGTGTTTGGTCTACTGAGTCTACTGGTATGTGAGTGAATATTGATAAAGAACAACGATATATAGCTCACGTGATGCACACAATCAAAATATTTATCCGCCGACCCCGGCCTTCGCCAAGGCCGGGGCGGCGCCTGGGACCACCGCAGGTGTGGAACTTGTCCTGTCGGACCACTGCACATACGGAACTGGATAAAACCTTTCGTGGCCGCGCAATTCAAACCGTTCAAAACATCAAACCCTTCCAAACCCTCCAAACCTTTACCCTTAAACAGCTTCCCCAACAGGCACCCCAGGGCCAGGGCCACAGCAATGACTTTCTATGGGCTTTCAAAGCTGCCGTTTGCCAGCCCGCAAACGCTTCAAACCCCTCCA
>Ga0126342_10023190_pt1 | contig 10178 bp, 8 predicted proteins | sample Cyp1metagenome_FD_92528 | JGI IMG/M metagenome (GOLD analysis project Ga0126342, IMG submission 92528) | Coral microbial communities from Lord Howe Island, Old Settlement Bay, Australia - Cyphastrea 1 metagenome | ecosystem: Host-associated > Invertebrates > Cnidaria > Coral ... | reverse complement strand
CCTTTTCGCGCACCTGCATCTTCTTTCTTCTGATCTTTTCTCTTCTGACTCTTCTCCCTGCTGACTGCTTTTTCATCTCTCCATATTGTCGGAAGTTTGACTTCCAAACTTCCTTCGATAATGATTGGTATATCCTATATCTGATACCCTCTGGTTATTTAACATAGCCATGGGAAATGGCCCATTTATAGATGGTTTACCTATTAAAAATGGTGATTTTCCATGGCTATGTTAAATAACCAGATGGTATATCATATTCCAAAATTATTGTAAACATATGATTATACCAATACAGCAGCATATACCAATGTCTGATATATCATACTCCAATTATATAGTGAGAATGGTATATAACATATTTTATTCATCAGCATTATTATCAATCCATAACCACTAGTGTAAATGTTGATTGGTGATAATGGAATATATAATGGTTGATGTCAAATATGGAATTATATTACAGACTAGTTGATCAACAATGGTATTTTACAAACCTCACAGATGCATCAATGTTATGTCATGATGGTTGATGTTGATTATAAACAGTTTAATTAATAATCAACCAGAATTTATATCGGCCCAATTAAGTTAATTAGATCATGTAAATATGTGGCATATGTGGTGATATAATGGTATATATCATGTCAACATAATGGTATATCGGTATATCATGTTGATGTTTGATATGTGTTAACTGTTAACACACTTTATAACTGAAAAATATTTCATGATATTATACATATATAAATATATACCAACATGATTAATAACACCGCATCATTACATTGACATTATTGGCACTATGTTGTATATATGATGTTAGTTATAAATCATAGTTATTTGAGATTATTATTACATATTTGATATTAATGATAAACTATCATGTGAACTTATGTGGCCACATAAAACATCATGATGGTTGATGGACCTGAAATGTTTCTATTGGTCAATGATCTTTTCAGATGGTGACGTGATATATACGTGTATGTGTATGTATGTATATATATATAGTCATCCCGAAGTAGATAGAGTATTGAGTTTTCACAGCTATTCCCATCCTAGTGGGGTCTTTTGAGATGTCCATATTCTATCTTCTCCAGGACGACTATGTATCTGTACTGCAACATGATGGATTTCCGGAAGGTCAAATAATTATGGGTTTCAATGCCCCACCTTGTATTTGATGTATATTTATGAGCTGTAATGATCTACAAGGTGGAATAGCGTTGGTGTTTAACTGCAATATCTAGGGTTTATGTCCATGCAACGATTGTAACAGTTAATGTGGTGTATAAACGAACTTATTTATATATAATTACTATATAATGTATAAATTAATAAATAAATAAATAAATAAATATAGGGGGGCCACCTATAGTAAGTATGTACTTCTTATATACATATCATTATAGGTCGTGCATGTGGTAAACCTAGTAATAAGCCCCAAATGTGTGATGATTCATACCCATCCGTTTCTGATGATTGGGGATTGCTGATTGTTGGTTTTATCACATTATATGGGTCTAATTGTGCGGGTGTTATAGCTGAATTTCCACCTCAAAAGCAGACATTCTAATGGGCGGTCTCCACCAGATTGTGCGCAGAGCAGTGGGTGGCTACAGATTCTTGAAATAGGGTGGTGTATTCCACTTTTCTACTGTGATATTATATGTGTTTTATATGGGTTGTATGGGTTCTACGTGTTACTATATGGCTCAATGTATGGGTTCCATATGGTTGTAATATCCCCACCATATGAATTTCTAGCAGATGTTCCCTTCAATTCTGAGACTCAAGGAAAGTGGGAGGTTCACCAACTCTGTGAATTAATGAAAAGAATGAAGATCACACCGGTGATGCATTGGGTGGCAATATCTTGCACCCACCGGATTTTGGATGAAAAAGGGACACCTGAAATTTCCGCCTCGTCGCGCTTGAAAGCAGCAAAGGGCCCCAAGTGCTTCCCGAAAGGCTTCAGGGAGGCATCCTGCAGAATCACCAACAAAACCCATGGTCCGGCTGAACTCACCGCTGAGTTACCACACTCATGATCTTTCAGTCCTGCATCAGGTCGGTCATGATGTTCTTCCACTGCTGCGCTGCCTCTGGGTTGTCCTTCATGTCTTCCTGAACGAAAGATAACCAGGCCCCGCCCACCCAAACGCACCCAGAATCCTTCCCACGTGTCATTCGCTTCAACCTCATATGGTTGCCCCACCCCAAGAATACGAAGAATGAACAGAACAGATTTTTCCATGTCGAGATGTAAAAGGTCCCCAATCTTAGACACTCTGAAAGAAATTCGTGTTTCTTGCCGATTTGTGCACATTCCCATTTCAAGCCAAGAACTCAAGTATTCAAGTACCCATCACCAGTTGGAAAAAAACTGTTTAGCCCAACTTAACTTTGTAAATTCACCGTATCTGCCATATCTCCTGGCTTCATGTTTGATGATTTTGATGCCCAGGGTTTCCCCATGTTTCCCCACAGGATGATACCCTCTGGTAATTTAACATAGCTATGGAAAATCACAATTGTTAATGGGAAAATCCACTATAAATGGCCATTTTCAATAGTTATGTTAGTTTACCAGAGGGTAACATCAACCCATCACCTGGGCAACCAGGGGCAGCTTCTTCTCGCCGTGGAACTTCCTGAGCTTCGCCAAGACTGTCCTCAGCGAGTTGGTTCCACAAGGGCGGCGGAGGTGACGACAACCACCAGCAGAACCACCAATGATGATAATAATGATAGAAATCACAATATATATATACATATAGCTATAAGAAGAAGTAAGAAGAAGAAGAAGTAAGAAGAAGTAAGAAGAAGAAGAAGAAGAAGAAAAAAAAGTAAGAAGAAGAAGAAGAAGAAGAAAAAAAAGAAGAAAAAAGAAGAAGTAAGAAGAAGAAGAAGAAGAAGAACAATAATAATAAATTATGAATATGCGACAATAATAGTAGCCATAAACCCAATCATCATCAGCTATCGAAATAATTCTCATTGGATTAGTTCGAGGGTTTCTCTTGCAAGAAACCAGGGTTGTCCGTGCCAGTATAGGGACTTCCTGCAGGTGTCTTTTCCTCCAATTCGAGTATATAATCATGGGATCATCATCGTAGATATACGAGAAAATACAAGATAGTTGAAATTCCCAACAGACCCTGTAGGAATGAGTAGTTGGCCTGTTCTACCTATATTTTTTGAGTCCACTCTTGAATTGATATTGTATACAGTAACTACGGGCAAATTCCTCACTTTGCCCGACAGACTCTCAAAACATTGCACATAGTGGGTCGTTCTTGCATTCCTGAAAAGCTCAGGTAGGGGACCTGTGCCTCATTTCACAAGTCATCCTGAACCGTAAAACCCTAAATCCAAAACACTAAACCTTGAAACCCATGGAAAATTGAGAGAAAACCGCAACGTCTAAACACCTAAACCCTCGAACCCTAATTCTTAAACCCTAAAACCTCATAAAACTAAAAGTAATGATGGGCGAAATGAGGTGTCTGGGCGTGTAATGATGATTGTTGATTTTGCTGGCTGCCCACTGCTATTTACCACTTTTTTCAACCATGTTCCAGCTGGGCTTAAAGTTTAAACCAATGACTGGTGACCTTCAATCGTCCAAAAGTTGAGTTCTCCGTGGATGGGGTTTGGAGCCAGCCCTAAAAACGGCAGACCTCATGTGACAGAACGCTTCACTGCTTTCCAAGATGCTTCTTCCAATCCGGATATTCCTGCAACATGCCGGGCCAGCCACGATGTTGCGATCCAAGCTGAGAACACATGGATTCTGGGCATCATGATGCTCAATTTGATGGAAAGAATACTTAAAATATCTTAAAATGCAATTTCATGTTGAATAAACATATATCTATCTATTTGTTACTCCAAACACCACCTGAAGCTGCCATCCACTTTGCGCTAAATCTGGTGCAAACCGGACCTTCGCCACGTAGACCACCGCAGATTTGGCAGTTCCGCCCTTGGAAGCCTTCTCTAACCTCGGAAGTGACCCCTGGGAAAAAGGTAACCCCATGAAACCCCCAAATCGAAGTGGTTCAGCATAATTCACTACTAGATATTCCAACGGGGATCGGGTTTTGTATTTCTTTTGGAGGGTTTCCGGCAAGGAGGGTTTCCAACAAGGTTCATAAAGGTGACCAGTTTTCGCTTCACGGGGAGGTTCGGCTGGGCTTCCCGGCAATTTAATAAAGTCATGCGGCACCTGGCGATTGCCACTGGGTAACCAGTTCCCAAGCCACTAGCAGCTACCGCTACGCCCAACGGGTCGCCAAGGCCCGGCACCTTGTTGAACATGTAGTCGCCTTGCTTCGTGAGGGAGATCTCCACTGGCTTTGTTGGCGAAGGAAACCTGTGGAGACATTCTGGACTGCCAGGACATGCAGTAAAGCCGGTTTCAACATGCTTCCATCCGAAATTCGGCACGGGTTGCATCAAAATCTCAGAAAATGATGGGCCATCATAATATGTTTAGAACTACCAGTTTAGAAGGACTGCAGCAGAAATTTGTGACCACCCTGGAATCACAACCACTTTTGAAAATCCCAACTTTAAACAAAAGATGCGTACAAGTATGGAACTAAATCATTGTCGCCACAACATCGGGTTGTCAACGTGAATCTCCAAAAACAATGATCTCCAAAATCGCCAGTGTGCGATCAAAGTTATGGCACTTTCTTCCTCGATACAAGATCCACCGGAGCCTGGAGTCCAGCACGGAACCAGGCTTGCCCAGGATCGACCAACCATGCTCGCAGAAGTGTGGACCTCGGCTCGCAGAAGTGTTGGCATCTGAAACCATTGTTGAAGAGATGTTGGGCCACTCCAAAGTCTCTCTGGAGACACATTTTGATGGTTTATAATGGTTTGTAGTGTATGTTCAGTTGAAGTGTAAATCCCAAAAACCCAACTTTCAAGGCCCAGCACCCCTTCGGCACCACTCCATTCTGGGCATTTGCTCGCCATGATCTACCAAGGAAAATTCCACCGATTTCGGCGCCCCTGAGATCAACACAAAAGGGAGACAGAATGATCATCTGCCATTCCAAGTACCTGCCAGTTGGCAGTGGCTGCCTGTGGATCTCGGTGCTACGCATGGTGGTGCATTTTTCTCGGAAATGGAAAACCTCATCGCGAGTGACACTGCTGGACTGTTGGTCAGACCTGCAGCCGCCCTTAACACCAACTTCTATGAACAGCTCAGCAACATCACTTCGTGACCTCTGCCAAGATGTCACAGTTTGAAACTGGCATGATACTGGGAAAGGAAAAGCCGTGTCCCACGGGTAGATACTCTCCCGCGCAAACACGTCAAATTCAAAAGTTCAAGTTGCAAGGGACCCGTGATAGAAATACAAGATAGCACGTGATAGCACGACAACATGAAAGATCATCATAGATCATCAACGAAAATGCGTGACCTGTTACACTGTTGGCTCTCACGCTTGATACACTAGTTCTATTCCTTCCCCATCACAGGCTTGTTGGCCGGACCGCAAGACTTGGACCCTTTCAAATCTAACGCAAGGATGTCCGTTGCTCATTGTGCCCGCGGCACATGCGCGAAAATTGGGCGAAACATTGGTCATGGCGATACCATGGCCATCATGGTCAATGGTCAAAGAGCATGACAGCATGAACTGCGTCAAATTCAAACTCTTTGACTCTTTACCAACGGAACCCCAGAGACAATCGAGCCCAGAGTCATAGATAGGTCAGTATCTGTCAAATTGCCTAAAAAAAAACAGAACAAACGCATCAATGAATCCGGAAGAAAACAATCCCAGACTATTGATATCCACTGACCATAAATGTGACATAAATTTGGCTCTAGAGGATACCTCTGAACCACCACCTCAAAGATCCTCAAGGTGGGTAAGGCCAGGAATGGAATACCATCCCTGGGGATGAAATCTCAAATTTCGATGGTCCCCTCTGAGTCGTCATCCGAGTCAGCTGCCGGCAGCTCGACATAATTTTTTGTGCAGCACTAAAACCAGCCAACCCAACAAAATCTTACAAAATCCAAGAAATACAAACCGAATTGGGGTGCTTCAAGGATCTCTAAAGCATGTGAAAAACGAAATGGAAATGGTGAATTTTTATGGGTTGCCAAGGCATTGGAGGTTTCAACGCCTGAACCTTATTCCGGAAGAAAGAACGATGCTAAACCTGAAGCCCAAACGGTGAAATGTGTTAAGAGCAGGTAGGTATCGGACGCATGCGAAGTCACATGTTTGTAATTGTTCTTGGTTTTACATCCTTGTGTTTATGGGTCTGCTGTGGAGGTTTTCAACGAAGTCCATGCGCAATAAAACAGCATCCGAAACTCCTAAAGTCCTGTCAGGACAAACGCAATCCAATATCATATTTGGTGCCGCTGGGTACCGATTGCAAACCCGGGGTCGAAGCAAGCACTTGGATGGTACCCCGTGTTTCAATGATCTTTTTCTCGGCCTGCCCAACATGGAGAAACAAGTCGTTAGCTGAAAAAAAAACAGCGTTCTCCGTCTGTAGGCTCCTGGAAAACCATACTTCAATTTATTTTTGGTCAAACGGACTTGACAATTTCTCGGTCATTACGGACTTGATCATCTGGAGCCACGTCTTTGAGAGTTACTACGGGCGCATCGTTTTTTTGAACAAACTGTTGATAAATTATCCTAGAACGAGGCTTCAAACAGTGTGGGGGCGAACATCTGCTAAAGTACGCCGGCAAGAGATCCCAAACAGTTTGGGGGGGAGGAAGTCAATGTACCCGATACAAGCACCAGTAGCTATGAAACAGTAACAGGTGAGGTTGGACATAATCGCAACTGCAGCCGGAGGACCTTTTATGTAGATCTATAAGAGGAGCTCAAATCTTTCATACAGACACCAACGCAGAGGATCTTCAGGATCTTAATGCAAGAACCTCTTGAGGAGGATTTAAACAGGATCTCCAGAGATCTTCTCACAAGGACCTGTGCCAGAGCATGTAAGGACACCGGGAGGATTTAGGACCTGCACGCGGTCATGCAAAGGCCCCTGACAGAATTTCACTAGGATCTCACAAAATCTTCGCACAAGGAGTTGTAAGGACCTTGAGCGAAATCTTCATGCCAGAACCCCTAAGAGAAATTCACAAGATCGTCTATGGTGCTGGAGCGGATCTTACAAGATCTTGATCCCAAGAGCCTCCCACAAGCCAAGAGCCTCACACAAGAGCTTTCATACAAACACCTCTCAGACATGGCATCTGCAAGCTCCTCATGCAAGGACCTCTTAGAGAGGATTTCATCAGGATCTCCACAAGATCTTCTGTCGAGGGCCGGTACAGGATCATGCAAGGACCTGCTAGGAAGGAATTTAGCAGGACTTCCGCAAGAGCCCGTTCATGCGAGAATTCACAATGGAACTGCTGCAGGCCCAGAGCTTGAGACCCCCGCGGCGCAGACTTTGCGCAAACCTGCGCAGTCGAAAGGCACATGGACATCTCACAAGAAGCATTTTACGCGAGAATTCTCGGGAAAAATGCCACGCCCTAGAACTTAGCCCCACGTTTTGTGCGGGCCTGCGCGGTCGAAAGGCACATGGACATCTCACAAGACGCATTTTATGCCAGAATTCTCAGGGAAAATCCGCGCCCCAGAAATTAGCCCCCTGTTTTGTGCGACCCTGCGCAGTCGACATACACATGGACATGTGACAAGAACCATTTTATACGAGAATTATCACGGAAAACGCCGCGCCCCAGGAGCTAGCAAAACTCATGCCGCAGACTTTGTGCGAGCCTGCGCAGTCGAAGTGCGCATGGACATCGCACAAGAGCATTTTACGCGAGAGTTTACAGGAAAAATGCTGGGGAGCAGATGGAGCACCCTGATCAAGCAACGGTCTTTACGCTTGAACCCCTCAGTGTGGACGCGCTGCTTGGGGGAAAAACCCTGACAAGAACCGCTACCACATTTTTATGCAAGGACCCAGACGAGAATCTCAGAAGATCCTCATTAGACCTTCTAGAGGAAGGAACAAGATCTTTAATACCAGAACCTCTTAGGAGCATCCCACAAGAGTTTTCGTACAAGCACCTCTAACAGGGCATCTTCAAGATCTTCATGCCAGGACCTCTTGGAGGATTTCACCAGTATCTCCACAAGATCTTCTCACAAGGACGCCAAGACCTTGTAGAGGATTTAGTTCGCCAGGATCTTCGCAAGATCTTGTCACAAGGACCTCATACAGGAATGATTAAAGGAGAACCCCTCCTACAAGAACCCCCTCAGAGCATGCCACAAATGCTAACGCGATATCTTCAAGATCTTGATTTATAGAAGGAATCTTCCGGGGATTTCAGCAGGATCTCAGCAAGCTCTTCTCACAAAGCTCCAGCAGTCACACCTTAGACCTTAGGCGATCCACACCACTCAAACTCGCGAGCGGGTTGTGCGAGCAGCTTGTGCGAGTGATATCACAATGAGCACCGCCGCACCGCGCAGTGCGATCCAAAACGCATGAAGGGTTTAGAGCCGCGAGAGCAAGGCGGCACAACAAAAACGATCCAAAATTACAAAGTGACGGGAAGGTTGTGCAAGCTGTATCAAAATGAGCACCACTGCCAAACGAGAGTCAAAAATTCGACGTCGGAGGGAACATTGACGCCACAGCCCCACTATAAGTTACAATTGTCGGTTTCGGTTGTAAAAACAACTGCGAGGGCCACTACAAGAATGTAGCCGAGGCGTCTGAAGTACTGCACCTGCCACGCAACATGATTTCCACATGGAATATCCACAAGTGAGGATATTATCATTTAAGACTTTAAGATAACCACATGTCAATACGTTGAAAACCGTTCAAGTTCACTGAATATTGCGGCTGCCACGAAAAATGGCTTCAGGCAGCACCGCTCACTCAGACCTGCCCCTCCCCTTGCTGAAGCAAGAGTAACTCCAGCTAGCTACCGCTAGCATCTGGTTATTTAACAGTTCGCCATGGTATAGATGGCCCATTCATAGATGATTTTCCCAGCTAGAAACCTCCATTTATAAGGGATTTTCCCATTAATACCTCCATTTATAGATGATTTTCCCATTAATACCTCCATTTATAAGGGATTTTCCATGGCTATGTTAGTCATAACCAGAGGATATATCTACCATGATTTGCCAAATGGCTCCCCTGGCGCACCGCAGGGTCAAGGCTTTGTTCGGCGCTATTCCCGCCGCCTTGCAGATGTCGCGGTACCTGCGCTTTTTTCGTTGCGTTACCGTTACGTCACCACCGGGGTGTGACGAGCCATGGCCCATTGAAACGTTGCCCAAACCCATGGGAAAATGATCATCAATGGATTGGTTGATGGGAAAATCAACAGGAAACCATGGTTTTTACCATGAAATATAGGGCTTTCCTGTAGATTTTCCCTTAAACCAATCCAATGAGATCAACAACCATTGGAAATGTGCAAAATAATCTTCTCCAACCTTCCCCAGATGATGCTTAAATTGTTGCATCACTGAAAAGAACATTCAAAAATCCACCCGTTTTGATCATCAAGTGCCGCCCAAGCACTGGTTGATCATAATATATGGTGTAGCATCCCTTGGGATCCATCGCTATCAAGGTGAGACTGCAGCCAGGCAGCTGATCGAACATGGAGGTGAACTCAAAATAGCATGTGCGCAGGGCCTCCCGATAGTACCTCCATTGCACTCCACATCGTTCGGTCGAGGCGTGGAATCCAAATATGGCCCTTGAAAAACAACCATGCTGCCAGATGCTGCCAGATGCTGCCAATACCGGTTTTTGTTGGTCTTGATTCCAGTTCAACACCAACGAAACATATCATGATATATCATGTATACAGCTTTCGGGCAGTTCATCACTTCAACATCCTGTCTGCCAAAAGAGCGATCTGGCGCGCTGTAGAAAGTTCCAAATGCTCCATCCCCCAAAACTGAACCGCCCCATATGGGCGTGTCCCAAAACTTGAGTAACTCCATGAACCCACGGGTTTCGCCACCACAGTAACCAGAAAAGAAACGTATGGGACTCGAAAAATAGAGGAACTAAAGTGACAAAGAAGTTATGTTTCCGCAAATGTCTGTTTTCCTCTGTCCGCTTGTGACGAAGTCTTGTGTTTACCTAGGTCGAGCTCTAGAGCCAGAACAGTT
>Ga0126342_10023189_pt1 | contig 10178 bp, 10 predicted proteins | sample Cyp1metagenome_FD_92528 | JGI IMG/M metagenome (GOLD analysis project Ga0126342, IMG submission 92528) | Coral microbial communities from Lord Howe Island, Old Settlement Bay, Australia - Cyphastrea 1 metagenome | ecosystem: Host-associated > Invertebrates > Cnidaria > Coral ... | reverse complement strand
GATAGATAGATACATAGAAGATAGGCTGGTAGGTAAGTAGATAGTCAGAGAAAGAGAGAGACAGAGAGGAGACCTCAAGCACCTTTCGGTCCATCAGTGGATTCGCTTTGCGATCCCTGATTCACAACAACCAACCTCTCCTATAGGTTTCCTATTTTTGAAACTTCCGCCACCGCCTTCTGCGGTACTTCTGGTAGGCTTTGACCCGTCTCCACATGAGAGCATGAAATAGCATGAACTAATGGACAAAACACACTAACAAGATAACACACCAGACAGATTCGCTCATGTAATCTCAATTTTTTGTATCGTACAATAGCATCCATTGTTGGGGGTCAGTGATTTCGAGCCAATCCCATGAATTGCCAGGGTCTACCAGGAACAGAAAAAGCGAGATATGGTATGGTGGTCTCCTAGGTGCTTTTCATGAAAAAACCATGCACATTTTGATTCAAGGGCCTAAAGCCAACTACTCACGTTGTGTCTAATTGATAATAACCGCTCTTTGCCACCCTAAATTTCTGAGGGTCAAACCATAGCACACCCAGTCGGTATGCCTTCAAATGTGACGCCGACGGTTGCCCTCAGCACATGGTTTTGGGGAAAATGATCAAAAAAACATTGGATTTGGGGGCAAAAGGGGTTCACGGGTTCACTATTATCTTGATGAAATTGACAGCTGGAGATCTTCAGCTAAATCCAGGCTAGGTCTTAAGTGGCGTAGTTGAAACGACAGTGTTGGAGCCGCCTTGAACTTCTACAAAAAGGAATCTTATGGCTAACAATAACTTCAGATGCTCAAATACAAGTTATCTCTTAGCAGGAAAGTAGGGTCCATGGTCCGATTTTGAAAGAGGAACCCAACTTTCATGATGTGGGTTTGTGAATTGGGGGACAGTACCCCACCTACACAATTGTTCATGTTTCTGGTTTCCTCCCAGTTGTAGTTTGTCGTCATTCTTGTTCAAATCGACAAGATTACATCAGTTTAATGATTGTAGCTGTTGTTGCAGATTTCAGCTTAATGATTCATCGAGTCAAAATTGCAGCCTTATGGTTCCCAAACGTTGCAGCCGTGTTGAGCCCATCAGCCCGTCAACTTGAGCCGAGCCACGCTCGGATTACTCGGAATGGGAAGGACAATCAACTCCTTGCGCTCGTTACAATCACCCCCCCTCTCAGGGAATTGATCTTGAGCGTACACAGTTGGCTTCTCGATGCAGACGTTCACCAGTTTGACCTTGCAATGATTGAAACATATTTGGCAACAAGGCTCAGGACATGGTGACCTGAAATGAAGTACCATGGGGTCCTCTTGATCATGACCATGCTCGGGGCTGTGACATAAAGACAATGGCGCAATCGGGGCTGGAAAGACTACTTTCATCTAAGCACGTCATGCTTTTATTTATATATATTATAATTATATATTCTCATAGGTTAAGGTCACTACGTTCAGATCCCCACCCTTGCAAATAATTCTGCCATGGTTTCTGACACATCATCTGGAATGATATACAGCATGTATATTCGGACATTTTATCTGGCATCATTTCAGGCATTCATTCTGGCATCTATTCTGACATTCTATCTGGCATTCTATCTGGCATTCTATCTGGCATCTATTCTGTGACATTCTTTCTGACATTCTTTCTGGCATTCTATATAGCATCAATTCTGACATTCTTTCTGACATTCTCTCTGGCGTTCTGTCTGACATATGTTCTGACATTCTATCTGGCAGTCTTTCTGGCGTTCTTTCGGGCATTCTATCTGAAATTTTCTGAAATGTGTTTGGGTGCAGGCGTGCCCCACAGCATCCGGAGCTGGCAATATAGTGTCCAGGTCCAGGAGCCCTCCACAGTTTCCGGAGCTGGCGACATGGTGTGTGGGTCCAGGCGTCACCCACTGCATCCGGAGCTGGCAGAGTGAGAGGAGGAGAAGAAGGAAGGAGCTGCACCTTTGTCAAAATCTAGAGACCCTCACCTGGCAGGTGGGGAAAAATAGTTACACTTACACACAGTTGAGTCGAGGTGCTCCTCCCTCATGCAAGCCTGGCACCCCCAGCAATGACGGGTCGGCATCTGCCAAGATGTCTGCAGGCTGCGTGCTGCTGGAGCACTGAAGTGTGATGCCCCGGGAGTTCGCCATGGCTGCCAGGAAAATGTCGAATCGAAAAATGGCAGCTGTCATGGAAGAAACTCAATTCGCAGCCGCTTTGTGGAGAAATCATCCCACTTTTTCATTAGTAAGTATAGCAACAACATATTACAGAGAATAACCACGCTGAGGGGACCTGTAGACCAGTAAATTCAAACGTCCTGTCACCCGTGCCATGCCCCTCCGCCACCAAGGTCCAAGCGCTCGGCAGAGAGCCGTTGCCGCTCTGCTTCAGGGTCAGACGTCGCGGCTTCGGTCGCAGGGCTACCGGTGGTCGTGGTGGTCGCTTCCTTGTGACGAACCAAACAAGACTGCTGCCATGACCACTCTGATCTTCTAATCCTCGAAACATTTGGTGAAACATCTGGTAAAAATCTAGGACCCCGGTTCTTGCACTGCATTCTTTGTCCTGCCTCTGTTTGTGGCTTGCTAGAGCTGCTAGAGTACTTGGCCACATTCAAACTTCGGGGAGCCTCAGTGTCTTTGCGGACCCAAAGTGCCAAGACTTTCTACCCACCCAAGGAGTGTGTTTATCCAGTCGTTTCTTGGAATGAGGTACTGAAAAGGTGGTCGAATACGACAAACCTCTGCTGCCGATGATGCTGAACATCTCGGAGCAGGATCTCATCCGAGAGTTCATGCTTTGGTAGTCCTGACCTTTGCATACAATACATTCACAGCCTAAATCAGCAAAAAGACCCTGAGAATGCCACCTGTGGTGAGCTTGGCAGGAAGGCCTTGCGTCGTCAAGGCTTTTGGGGTTCCACTGTGTGTGTCTCGAGCCATGGGATCGGCCATGAAGACGATGAGAAACCAGGGGATGGTATGAGGTCCCAAATTTTGAGACAACCCCGCAACGGAAACAATGGGAGGTCAAAGAACAAAGACAAATCTGACGGGGATATAATCAGCCATGTACAAGGATGCACCGGAGAAACATACGACTGTAAGTGCAGTAACCTTAAGAACAAAAGATCCTGCCCGTACTTAAAAACCAGAGAATGTTCAACTGCTGAACAACACGGTTCACTGAATCGAGAATCTGGCAAAGCCATGCAAAACCCATATCAAAGCTCGTCAAAGAGTCTTTGGGTACTCCTAGTCCCTACTACCGCAAACTCTGTCAACGGTCCCGTCGTCGAGTCTTTGATCCCAAATGCCAACCTGTATGTTGTGGGAAGACAGCATGCTGCAGCAGCAGCAGCAGCAGGAGCAGGAGCAGGAGGAAGAAGAAGAAGAAGAATCACAAGCACAAAACTTTCCAGCAGAAAAAATAACAATCACCTAAATGAAGAAAATATCAGACGTTGTTTTTTGGCGGCACAAAAAACAAATGACTTTGTAGCACCTGTTTTGATTTGAGCAGAGCGAAGACAATGGATTTTGAAGGCAGTGCATTTTTGTTTTACCTTTTTTGATATTTGATGTGTTTGCCACCTCGCATCTTTTCGCTGAATAGACCCAGGGTTCAGGCCGGCGCTCAAGCGGATTGTGCCGCGCACGCAATTGCGTGCTCGGGGTGAAAAAGACTGCTATTGTATGTATACTCTGAGCAAACGTTTACATGTTGAGAGACCAGGCATCCGCGCCAAACATCTCGCACAGCCGATCAGGACCAGGAGCACAGCTGGACGTAGCTTTGAAGTCCACCTGGAGAAAGGCTCCACAAGAAGGGTGGTGCTGACTGGTACTGGGGATCTGCCAGCCATACCCGAGGTTGTCTGAGAGTGGTTGAACACCATATTTGCACCATTAACATTGCAATTTGGGGGTCTACCGGACCTATTCCTGGGTGTAACGGTGTAACTTACAAGCACTACGGGATGTGGCCAAAAATGTGCCGGTGTGCCCCGAATTACAGCCACCAATTTCATTCCCCGCTTCCGAAATGGAACATGAACTGCCACATTTTTTGGGGTCACCCATGTTGGAAAACCATCTCATCGGCAGCCCATCATTTTGAACACGGCATTTTGTCCAGGCAGCGGGCTCTACCACACCTCCTCGACCGGTGCCTGAGCACACCAGGGCGGCCTGCCAGAGGAACAACGGATCTTGGTCGATGTTGTTCATGTTTTGGGGTGAAAATGTGCGAAATTAAACATATTTAGCGCTGATCCATTGCCATAGTCAATGGGTTCTTGGTGGGCCCCAAAGCAACTCGTTTTTGTATGCTGGTGATTCACGGCGCAGACCCGAACCTAGATGCTGATGGGACCCCATGGCCACAGCTCTCAAGGACTATAGCAAAATGTCGTGTGCTTCGACTGGAGATTGCAAGTCATAGCCAAACCTCCTACTGTCATAGCCATTTGATGCAAACGAAATATAGTATGTAATCGGATGAAATTCATGAATTTCTTCAAGCAGTTCTTGTTTCTCATGTGTGCTTCGTTGAGTACGAGCCGGCTGCTTTACTGGAATATTTCTGGCGGTGTGATGGCCACTGGGGAAAACTACGATGCCCGAAATTGTGATTTATCATCATCTTCCCTATCAACAAAGCCATTATTTTGAGCTATTACTCTTGAGACAAGCCCAACTGTCAGCTGAAGTGCCGCCCACTTTTTTCTGAATCCACCTCGCGATGGTGTCTCGCACAGGCCGTCAGGACTTTGTGTGATCATTGAAGCGTTTCCATGACAAACCAACAAGATGTGTTCACATGATTTCGGACTAACCAGGATATGCCACATGATTAGGATGTGACACATGTGACACCCACAGGTTCAACCTATACAAGGATGCTGTTTTCACCTAATCACTGGGCTGTGATGGCCACATGTTGACAGCTGCTGTTGTCGAGTCTGCGGAATCTAACGTTCCTCGTCGGAGAATCAGCACCAGGAAGCCTGCATCGTCTCATGTGTTGCATCACCAGACTGTGGCCGTATTTCAACCATCAGCCACTCAGAATCCCTGCTAAAACTGCTGATAGTTCAGAAAATATGTATCACATGCATCAAAAAAAAACACTAGATAACAAAACATCGCATCTTTCATCACCCTCCATCCCAGGATTTCATCGGTGTCAGCTCCGGCCTAGACCTTCTTGAGGCCCTTTCTGACCTTCTTGGCGCGCTTCTTGAACTTCGCATAGGGGTCCGATGAAACCCGCACCTCACGGTTTCACACTCAGCTTCAGCCCCACTCATCGCTACCAAAAATGGTCGGAATCATCTTCCCATTCGTTGGGATGGCAAGTCAACATCGAAACCAGCCAGGGCAAAAACAAGATGAGGCAACGACTCTGGCAGGACGTGGATCACCAAATGGAAAGCCAAAGTCCTTCATCAGCTTCAAGGCATCCGGCCTCTTCAGAAACTGGTATCCGCCCACCAAATCCCTGTACTAGCGAGGTGGTGGCTTGCAATAGTCTCTGATCTTCAAATGGATGCGGCTCAAAATTGTAAAGAGTATCATCTTAAATAACCCACAATATCCCACAATTTATATTCATTGGCCATTTGTAGTATAATTGTCGTCTTCTCAACCATCCAATGTCAGGGGACTGTGTGAAGCAGTTGTTGAGGATGCCAATCTGGAAGCCATGGACAATCTCCTGCAGCGGCAAAATGCCAAGCCCAAGACGTCTGCTTCAAGGTATGTGGTCCACTACCAGAAAGAAAAAGGCTGATTATAAATCATCCTCTCTTATCCAGCTATAAACCCAGCCATAGAAAGACATGTGTACGTGTCTGTGTGTGTCTGTGTTTGTATGTATACGTACATATATGTATATATATATATATATCGATAATTATATATATATATTTTTAATTCTATATATATATACACAATTATGTATATATATATATATACATATATATATATACATGTATACATATATACATATGTATATATATATATATGAAACACATGTGGGCTATCGCCCCCCCCTTTCATGACGTCCAACCTTGTTGGGATCATGACCTACTACCACCGCTACCCCCCGTCAGCAGCTCCCGCGAATCCACCAACTCATCGAGCTCTTTGAAAGCTTCCTGACGTTCAACAGTTTTGGTGGTTCACCAACGATTGGAGATTGATAATGATTTATATATATATATAATAATCGTTTATACAATCGAACAAAGGGAGGATGGGCCAGGTCAAGTCGCTGGCCCAAGGACCCACAGGGTGGGCAGTTTCAGGATCTTGAACCATCCATGTAAATTCCATCGGGATTCTACTTCCTCGTTGGTGCCGGTCCTGAGTGGGCACGCTGAACCAGTAGTTTCCGTTGTTGTCAAAGGAATTTGGAAACAAACCTGTGGCCAGATGTGGCCAGATGAGGCCAGGTGGCGTCGGTGACAAAATGTGACAAAGGAGTACAGAGAATGAAATTTGGCCAGCCCTGGCCACACGTGTTAACAAGCACTGCCATGCATCTGCACATGTCACCAGCCTTCAAAGTCTCGCACACGAGGAAGAATGATGGTGTTAAGCCTTGCCAGAAAGTCATGCCTTAGGCGCTCAGGATATGCCAAAAGGCTCCCACCCCACCCATCCACCCATCAGTGATACGGATCATTGCCAAGGCCACAGCATCAGCTGGCCTTCCAAGCTCACTTTTGCACCACAGGCATCACCCTGACACATGGCATGGGCTTCTTCATCAGCCCCATCAGCGTTTTCTTCCATGGCTCCACATATATGGGTATGGGTCAAAATTAGGTACCCCAACAATTATGGATGGTTAATACTAAACTAGACATTCACATCTGTGGTCCCCTAGGTCTTCCATTTTGACCCATCCCCATATATAAATTCACCCGTTTTTCTGCTGTTCCCAACAAAAATCCCCAGCATTTTATGGATCCATGGCAGCCATCCCAGACCTTTCGCAATCCGGTCTTTGCATTGTTCACCTTCGCCTTGACCACCTAAAAACGCCGATCCAGCAAGGTCCATGGTATGATTCAACCATGAATCAAAATGGCCCATCTGTCGGCTGAGAAGCTCTGAAATTTGAAAAAACCATCGAGAACCATTCAAAAAAAAACATGCAATTTGAGAATGAATGGTTAACTTCATCAACAACCATCCAAACGTTCATGTCAAAATCAGCGACCTTTAAATCGCCAGCTTTTTGTCAGCTCCTGGGTTGCTCGGACCACGGGGTGCTTGCCGCTGATGTGCCGAAGCTCCTCAATCACCTGAAAGTTACCATTTGGGTCCCTTCTTTCAATGGCAAATCACCCATTTGTATAGACAATTATGTCAGGGTGACCCCATGGGTACCCCATCTACATGTGCAAAATGGTAAAATTCACCCGAATGTCCCCACTGGGGCGCCATATTTATTTCAATACTATGTTCCCATTAGGCTCATTAGGCGAAACTCCCCTGGATTAGATTCCCAGGGAGTATGTGAGTTATGCAGGTTCCACTGCAATGAGAAGCCCTCATTTTTCAGGCGGATATACATCATAGAAAGTCAACGAACGGTTATCCATTTCATGGTGAGCTGGCCATTGCCATGTTGGTCAAACAGGAGAGTAGATGTATCATGATTTATCTAATTCTGCTCACCGCTCGCCCCACTCAATGCAGGAATCTATCAAGAACTCGTCAGCACACTCACTCAATCGGAATCGGCCTGGTTCATGATTTTGGTGTTGGAAGCTTGCTTCGGCATCAATGTTGTGGACATGGAAACCTGACCCAAAATCCGACAACACATCAAATTGATTCGCGAGTCACGGCAGAGCCGCAGCCCGAACTAAGTAGAACAGTTTCAACCCCCGACTGTGCAAAGCATCAAATTTCAATCAAGGTTAGGTATTTCCCAATAACATTTTTTCTTTGGGAGGAATGAGATCGGATCAAGCCTTGGTAAAGCGGTCTGGATCGTATGGCTTTGGACCGCGGTACACAAACTTGCCCTTCAATGACCGCAGCCACCTTGAAACCACCGCAGCGTATGAGGCTGTGTTCCCGGGATGCCGTGGTGATAAGATCACCCGGGTCTGGCTCAAAAAGTGATTGTAAAGGACCCCCCAACATGATTCGTTGTTTGGTACTTGACCATTCCTATACAGATCAATGATTTGAGCCCTACTGTAGCCATACTGTAGCTGGATGATTCACTCTGCGCCACTGAGGTTTCGGCTTGGTCTTTCTGGTCTTGCGGTCATCCTGCTCGTTGATGGTGTACTCCTTTTTACCAATCCTCAGCAGGGTCGACATGTGCTGAGACTAGTTCAAACGTTCAGACTTGAGGACCCACATGGAATACATGCACCATCCCCGCTGTTAATGACTGCTTCCCGCAATGATGTTGCTGAGTATGATGTCATATCAATGCATTATTCATTTGGATAAATATATAAATATACATGAGACATACATACCTATTCCCCCCTTGATTGGTAATCATCCTACATCCCTCCTTGGTGCTGAGGGTAGTACTTCACCTTCATGAAACTCGAAGGTGCCGCCTCCTCTTCCACCTCTACAGGCCTGAATCAGTGTTGATTGACCCCCAAAAGATAGTTTGTTTGATACTAAAAACTTCTAAAAATATATCTAAATGTTGCGGGTCAATCGGTACTTAGAAGTAGCCATACCCAGGAGTTCTGCACAAGAGCATCACTTGAACATGAAGCCACTGTGCTGCGCACGCACCACCAGGCTTCGGTTCTGCGGCACAAATCACTAGAGAAGGTGACCGGGCCTCACGACATTTGCGGCAAAAACCCTGGAAATGTATGTTTTTCTTTGTTATACCATCTTTAAGGAGGCCATAGGCGGCCTTCATTGTCCAGGATCACTTTCGGGCCTGTGTCCGAGCCATTATATCCGCTGGAGAGGCAACAAAAAGTCGGCTACCTGGTCGGAAATTTGACCAGAAAGGCAAGATGCAAGGCAAGAGGCTGCAAGCAGCCGCTTGGATGTGCATCCCAGTGTAATTAAGGTTAATAACCAAGGCCCTTGACTATAACCAACTTAGAAACGGGATTAACTCCAGTCATATATCCACCATAATTACTACAGTAACCGAAGTGCGCCACAATCAAGTGGCGTTTTCACACCTCCGAAGTGAGTGGCCAAGAATGCCAACGCACAGCAGGCAAAGCCTGGCAGAACATGGCCCTGGCTCTAATCTTTATGGTTGATATGTGCCATGTGGATCCACATGGTACCATTGTGATGTTGCAGGCAATATGGTGCCATTCTAATATGGTGCAACAAATAGTGCTTTAGCCTTTAGTATTAGTTGTTATATCTAGGTGCCGTATGGGTTTGTCTGAAAACCGGGGACCCTATTCCATCCATTGGTCAATTGTCATGTTTCTTGTTTGAAAGCCCATTTGGGCTCATACTCTTTCAGACAAACCAAAATGATGCCACTGTGATTCTGGTTGATGTTCTTGCCTGCAGTGAAGCGGCTTCGGCGCAGGGAGGCCTCAAAAGGATCCCGGGCATTTGAGGACCCAAACCCACAAAAACAACTAAAAGCAGCTTTTCATAGATAAATTCCTGATCATTCCAGTGGGGATACATATTCATTTATTTATTTGTTTGTTTATTCGCTTATTAATTTATTTGTTTACTTCCGTATTTATTTATTCATTTATTTACTTATCTATGCATTTATGCATTCATTTATGTATTGATTTACTGAATATGTTTTCCATGATAATAACTAATTGTTATTAGGATTATTATCATCATTAACTGTTATTGTTGTTAGTGTTGTTGTTGTTGTTGTTGTTGGTGGTGGTGGTGGTGGTGGTGGTGGTGCTGTTGCTATTGCTGTTGCTGTTGCTGTTGCTGTTTCTGTTGCTGTGGCTGTGGCTGTCGCTGTCACTGTCGCTGTGGCTCTTGCTGTTGCTGCTGCTGTTGCTGTTGTTGTTGCTGTTGTTGTTGTTGGTGTTGGTGTTGGTGGTGGTGTTGGTGGTGGTGTTGGTGGTGGTGGTGGTGGTGGTGGTGGTGGTGTTGGTGTTGTTGGTGTTGTTGGTGTTGTTGGTGTTGTTGGTGTTGTTGGTGTTGGTGTTGTTGTTGTTGTTGGT
>Ga0126342_10023188_pt1 | contig 10178 bp, 9 predicted proteins | sample Cyp1metagenome_FD_92528 | JGI IMG/M metagenome (GOLD analysis project Ga0126342, IMG submission 92528) | Coral microbial communities from Lord Howe Island, Old Settlement Bay, Australia - Cyphastrea 1 metagenome | ecosystem: Host-associated > Invertebrates > Cnidaria > Coral ... | reverse complement strand
GGCCACTAAGGCCATCTGAGTTCGGGCCAGCTGAAGAAACAAATGGCGTCAAAGTCAAAGATAAAGACAAAGTCAAGCTACCTGATGCAGCGGCCGTTGGACGAAGGAAAATCTCACAATATATATATATATTATATATATATATATATCCATAAATGCAGGTACCCTAATAGCTGGATGGTTTATAATGGAAAATCCATCTATGGATGATTTGTCTAAACAATTGGGATTAACGCTTAAATAACAATTTTAATAGGGACAATTATGATTATTGGGATTAACGCCTAAATAGCAACTTCAATAGGGAAAAAAATATGATCATTAGGTTTTAGGGCTACCTTAGTTTCAAACCCACGTACGAGAAACACGAATTTGAATGGTGTGGCATTGTTCAAGAAAAGAACGCAGCTCATTTACATTTACCCAAGTAGGAAGGGGTGAATGTGAAATCGTGATAGTGATATGGCTATCGAACCCATAAATATTGGCATCCTGTATTTCTGTAGTCTGATGCTTAATTTTTTCCTCAGGTGACCCGGCTGGTGATGACCCCTACCCTGCTCCATGCCACCTTGTTGGAAGCGGAGAATTTCCCTGAAAATCCATGGACATCCTTGAGATTTTTGACCTCTTCTGGTGAGTTATTGACTCGAAAGTTGCTGGAAAAGTTGCAGAAGACTTTGCCAAAAGATTGCACCGTTCTAAATCTCTACGGCTCCACTGAAGTGGCGGCTGATGCCACCTATGCAGAGTTACCAAGGGATGACGTGGCTATCGAGCATCCCTTGGTGCCATGTGGTCGGGCCATTCCCAATGTGTGGCTGGAAATACGCGGTGAAGAAGGGGATGCTGAATGTACAGCTGGTGAGGAGGGGGAAGTCTTCATTTTTGGAGCTTGCCTGTCATCAGGCGGGTTCTAAAATATGTTTCTATGTCTGAAAGTAGTGTATACAGTGTATACCTCATTTATGGCTACTTTAACAGTGAATATATTGATACAGCATCAACATTTTGCCCATATCAAACTTTGGGAGGTTTGAGATGACCTTGGATCAGAACTCATCATTGACCTGATATACTCACTACCAACCATCATTAGTATTATCAGTATTACTAGTCAATATATAATGATTACTAGTGTTATGATGGTCAATAGTATTATCATTATTACCGTCAATATGTCATTACTACTCAGAATTATTTTTGTCATTATCATTATTACTGGTTCTATCAATATTGTGACTAATCATTGGATCATGAGCTGCCAAGTGACTAATGATTACTTGGTTAGTTACTGGCCGTTAATTCCAAACTTAATATTAGTATTCTTACGAATCATTGCCACTCCCCATGGTCATTGGCAATCATTGTATGATTATTTGGTAGTAATAATCATACTTACTGAGATTGAGTAATACTTATTACTCATACTCAATCTCAGTATGATTACTACTTGATAGATCTTGATAGATCTTGATAGATCTTGATAGATCTTGATAGTATTATACTACCCTCTGGTCATTTAACATAGCCATGGAAAATGGCCCATAGAAATAGATGGTTTACCGTTCTTAAAAATGGGTGGATTTTCCATGGCTCTGCTAAATTACCAGAGGGTATATTTCGTATCTGCCATGGTCCCATGGTCAGGATACTTCGAAGATGTTTCCAGCTCCTCTCCCTTCGTGACATTTCCGGGACGACCGGGACGACCGGGACGACCCACTCGCTGCTTCCGCAGCGGCGACGTGGGACGCTGGGCCGTGGCGCAGAACGGCGGGGAGACGTTGCAGATCTTGGGCCGCTGCAATCAGATGGTGAAGGTGCGATTTTTCTGGGGATGGAAATGGCTGGGGGGGTTGGAAATCCTGGAGTTTACTGCCACGAAAAACGATGAAAAACGTGGAGTTTACCTGGGTTTACGAAAAATGATCCTTTATAAGCCATTATTATATATATATCATGATGGGATATATTATGGATATATATATATATATATTATATAATGGGATATATAATATAATATAATTATATATATATATGTGCCATTATATAAGCCATTATGGGTTTACTTCAGCACCCAAGGTCCGTGGACAGCGCGTGGAACTGTCGCTGGTGGAATTGGCTCTGACGTCTTTGCGCTCCGGTGATCTGCGTCTTTCGGAATCTGACAGGTGGGGAACTGTTCCAAGAAATGGGGATGGACCCCACAAAGTGTCATTGAAATATGGGGAACATATGATGGGATTATGATGGGTTTTAAATAGATTTAAACATCACATGTTTTAAATATCCTCTGGTAATTTGTTACATAGCCATGGTTTTTCGATGGCCCTAATCGAAATAGATGGTTTACCGTTCTTAAAAATGGGTGGATTTTCCATGGCTATGTTAAATAACCAGATGGTAGATTTGAACATCACATGTTTGGGACACACTATTTACAAATTTTACAAGTCGTGTCTCGACTCTCAGCTCTCAATCTCTATGTCTGCTGTTTGCTGATACTGCTGTTGCTACGACTATTGCTGCGCCACTATGGCTACTCATGCTACTTGATCTACTAGGCCTACTATTCCTACTGGTGCTATTGCTGTCATGCAGAGATACCAGTGTTTGCTGTATACAACTCAAGTCATTTCAGCCATCTTAGGCTCGAAAGTCTTGGCCCCACTGAGTGGCATACATTGGTTGCTATGACTTGTGGGTCCTTGGCGTTGGTTCCAACAGATGTTGTTTCTTCACCTTCTAGCATCAAACCTTAAGACGTCACCATTTCCATCCATTTCCATCCAAAAAACAATGAACTTCAATGAACTTGAACGTCCTTAGGTCATTTTTCAAGCCAGGTAAGTGTTTGATCATCCCAACCTCTTTGCCGTTTTTTCAACAAATTGGGTGTTCCCCCTGCTTCAGTGAATTTCATAGGTGCTTTTTAAGCCAGGTCAGTTTTCAAGAACTCCAGTTTCTGCTTTATCAAATTCTTTTTCTGTCTTCAGGGACCAAGATCAACAAGATCAACATCCCATTTTCACCGAAGCCGCCTGCTGTTTGGTCGACCACCGCGGCACGCCGACCCTGGCAGCCGCCGTGGTCGCCGCGGCTTCTTCGACGGAAACGGCGGCGACGGCGCGGCGGGCGCTGGCGCAGCGGCTGCCGGCGGTGGCGGTGCCGGGCAAAGTGCTGCTGCTGGACGAAATGCCGCGACTTCCAGGTGGATTTCTATGGGATGAACCAGCCAAAGGTCAAACATATGGGATATTTATGGGATTTTGATGGGATTTTTAATAGGATCTCAATGGGATGTGGGATTTTGATGGGATCTTACTTGGATTTTACTGGGATTTTCATGAGATCTTTCAATGGTTTTTTTTGGATGATAGCATGCTATAGCATGCATGGCTGGACGGAAACATGAAATATAAAGATTTATGGGAAGTTGGGGAAGTATGGGGATGGTAATTTATAGTGATCTATGGCGATGCAGGATGTGTTTTTGATTTTGGGTGGGCTGGGGTAATTTGTGGTGATTTGTGGGAACCCTCCATCTAGTAGCACGTCTTAACCCCCATGGTTTGAGTATGTGAGTCACACATACTGTTGTAAATATACATCCCCAAAGTGAACAAGACAAAACCACAAACATCCAGAAACTAAATGTCAATGTATCTAGTTTCCGGCTGGAACGTCCTCCGAAAGCCTTGTATTGGCCAAGAATCACTTAAAATCACCATTAACAAAAATCACAAAATCACCATCACAACAATCACCAGTAGCCAAAATCACCATTAGCAAAAATGGTGTTTCCTGAATTCAGGCGGCAAAATTGATCGACTTGCCGTGGCTCAGAAGCTCTCAGCATCTTTCGATTTGAAGCATGGCGTGGGTCCAGTGGGTGTGGTGGCTGATGCATGGCACAGTGCGTTGGGCTTCGGTTTCGCTTTCAACGGTGAGGATGTGTCCTTCATGGAATCTGGTGGCAATTCAGCGGGTTTGATGAAGTTGGCATCTTTGTTGCGACAGCATTGGCCCCACTTGGCGTATGATGAGATTATGGAGGCGGCATCGGTCTCGTATAATTGCCTGCTGAAGTTGTGCCAAAGCTCCAAAAAACGAAAGCATGAGGATACTGAAGTAGAAATGGTCACAGACACTGCGGCAGAGGCAGAGGGTGATGTTGGTCCAGCTGAGACAGTGGAGGTCTTGCAACGAGGTGGGGAAGATGTTGCTCCTCTGGCAATGGACAAAATTGGGGTCCAATTTTTGTAGAACTCCTTGTTTATGAGATGGGAAAGGCTCAAGCTTATGACATAAACTAACACGTACCCATTTCCTTGGCTTCCTGTTTTCAACAGGACACCTTGATGTTGATGGTTCAAAGACGTTGGTTTCCTTGTCAATTCTCCCCAAGATCAAGCAAAACGTGAAGGGCAGCCCTTTATCACAAGGATGTTTCATGACGTTTCAGATCTGGTGGTTTCTTAAAATGGTGGATCCAGATGACCCATGTCACCATTTTGGTTCAAAATGTCTTACCCTCTGGTAAACATACAAAAAACTATGGAAAATCACCATTTTTCATGGGAAAATCCACTATAAATGGCAATTTTCAATAGCTATGTTAGTCATAACCAGAGGGTATCCAGGACTTGGATGATTTGGGGTAGCCATTAGGACAGCCCCATCTTCAGATCCCAACGACAGGTGGTACCTGCAATGTTGGAGCCACGGAAATTCCCCGCGGCGAGACGCGAGACACGGAAGTCGTCCTGTCATGGAAAGCCGATGCTTGGCGATGCGGGGCAGGGGGCAGTATGGAAGTATCCAAAAGTGGTAACGGCTATGGGTACCCTCTGGTTATGACTAACATAGCTATTGAAAATGGCCATTTATAGATGATTTTCCCATAAAGAATGGTGATTTTCCATAGTTATGTTAGTTTACCAGAGGGTAATGGCTATGGGTAACTGATGGAGTCACCATAAATCTACGGAGTTACCATAAATCTATGGAGTTGATGATTGGATAACTACCATGATTTGATGGTTCGTGTTAACAATAAACCATAGCCCACGAAGTGAATCTTACCATTTGAGCCGGTCCCAATGCAGTCCGACTCTTGGCTGGTCCAATGGTCCACATGCACACGAAGAAACCTGGGATACCTGGGCCTTTTTCAGGATGTTCAGTATGTTTAGATATTTTTGGTGTATCCCCATGTTGCTCACAATGATATTTCAAATATGTTCAAATTAGTATCAGCTAATTGAAGATATCATAAGGTATTCCCACTCATGAATACTAATGAATACTAATTTGGTGATAAAGAAAATGATGACTGGCTGACAACAATTCTTTTTTGGCCCCACTCATTCCCTTCGTTTCGTTGGCGCACCTAGGATTTGCGGCAATGTGTGGATGCACCTCCCTTGCTGGTGAATGTGCCGAAGGCTGCGCAGCCAAGATGGTGGTTGTTACTGGGACAACAAGGACTGGAGATTCTGAAAACAAGGGGATGGAAATATGAAGAAATGAGCAGTGACTGCAAAACCCCTGTTGGTTGATGATGATATTTATAGGGGATTATACTACCCAATGTATTGAAGATTATAATAATCCAAGAACGGGGAATCCCTATTAACCAACCAGGATTAAGTGGAATGACATTTCGGGATTTTGAACACTGCTCAAATGACTTTGGGAAAAGATCCTTTTGTCAAAATGTCAGGAAATTTGTTGACCAAACTGGATATGAGTTTGGAGGGAACAGTTCACAGGTAATTCGGGATGTTTCGGGTATGGGATCATCTGGTTTCGGCAACGACTGGATTCCCATATTGTTTTTAATATTACCCAGTGGTTTGTGGTTAAAACAATCATAAACCATCCCTAAGTTTGACATACATGGGTGGTATCAACCATCAAACATGGGGTGGTGTATGACATTGTTTTAACCACCTTATTGTTGTATTTTTTCACATGAAACCATCCCAGCTCACCCAAAATCAGCTCGGAGTTCGAGTTCTCCAGGTTAATCGGGTCCCATTCCCATCAGCTGGGCTGCTTCGATGCAGAAAGCGGTGCCCAGCGCTGGCAGCTGCAACTCAGTGACCGCATCGAAGCTGGTTGTGCCTGCGCCGTGATCGACGGGCAGCACCGTGTCTTCGCCGTGTGTGGCGTGGCAATGTGAAAAGTGGGGATGAAAAAGTTGCTGGAAAAACACCCAAAAACCAATAGGGTTGCAGAGTTTGGGATGTAAAAGTCAACCAAAAAAATGATGCTATTGGATATTTTGGGTGGCGTCACTACGTTTATCGCACCTTTAAGATGTTTCTTTCCCAGCTGCCATTCGGCAGGTTACGACGGAAAGATGCACTGTATGGACCTGCAGTCAGGTTCCATGCACTGGTCGTGCGTGGTGTCACCTACGCACAGCGACACTGAAATCAAAAGCGCCCCGGTGGTTGCGAATGCTGTTGCCATCGTGGGCACACATGGCGGTACAGTGGCAGGTGGCGGTGTTTTTTGGGGGTCAAAACGCTGTATGTTTGTTTCACTGAGTTTAAAACCAAGAGTTCACCATCATCAGTTCACCCGTGCCGATGGTTTGTTTCGATGTTGGAGGCCCCAACCTGGTAAGCTGCCAGGTGTTGATGCAAAGTCAGGCGAACGTCTATGGGAAGTGAAAGCACCAGGCGCAGTCTTCGCATCTCCTGCGATTCAAGGTCAAACGATGCACCTCGCCGGGATGCATCGAAAGTTTGGGATTTGCATCATTGAAAGCTCATGTTTTGAAACCCCAAATGCCAAAGTGTCATATCTAACCCATGTGAACCCAAGATGATTAACCCTCTGAGGTAGCAAAAACTTCGGGTCGGCCAGGGCCCCCAAATTCCGATCCTGGGCCACTGGGATCCTGCCAGGTACATTGCCACCACGTCAGGGCAATCCATTCTGAAGTATCAGGCAGCTGTTTCTTGGCACAGCCATGGCTCCCAATATGGACTCCCAATGGAATCCCCTGGTTTTCACAGCTGGCGGGTAACCCCAAAAATATTGTGTGTGTGTATATTATATAATAATAATATTACGGTATATATAATATAATATATGTATATATAATATAATATATATGTATATATAATATTTTATATGTATATAATATGTTATATGTATAATTACAATATTTTATATGTATAATCCGTCCCTATATTTGAAGCTGTTCAACCCAGCATTGATTGGTTTTTGGTAAAGCTGGGTACTATTTTCCACCAAAAAATGTCCACAGTTTTTGCCATCTCCCCCAACCGCATCCTCCAAACATAGATATTTCTACCAGAAATCCATTCATCAACCTGATTAAACTAAAGCAAACACAAGAAACCCTACAAGACCCTTGGCAAACATCCCCATATCAATATTCATTAGCTTAAACCCCGCATGGTTTGAAGGAATATAGGTGATATTTCTCCAATATTTGCTAGGTCACCACCAATCTTACCATATTTCACCAAATGTTACCATCGTGTTTTGCACCATATTTATCCATTTTTTTTCATTTACACCACGTTTTAGCATATTTAGCATATTTTCCCATAGATATCCCACATCTATCCCACATATTTTCCATCTATTTCCCATATATGTCCCATGTCCCCAGGATTTCCGCCTGGTGCCGTTGCGCCAGTGGCTCCTCCGCCTCTCGGCGCCCTTCTTCGCGGCGCCGCTGCCGTTCGCCGCCAGCTGCCTGGTGCTGAGCGTCGACGGCGTCCTGCGATGCCTCGACGCAGGGGGCGGACGCACCTGGAGCCTGGCGTTGGAGGGGAACGCCTTCGGGACGCCATGCCGATGGGGTGAACAGGTGGGAGATTTTTGGGGAAAATCATGAGAAATGTGACTGATTTTTGCCCCCTAATATTAAACACCTGAGAAACCATGGTTCAGTAGGAATTTTCCACATAATTGGGACCATTTAGGTGACGCTTAATATTAGGTGGATGGGATTAATGTGGAAAAAGGGGGAATGATCCACTAAAATCATCTGATTAAGCATGAAGCATTTAATGGGCGCGACTAAAGGGGAATGGGATATACCGTAACTCTTTATGGATTTGTGGTGATTTAATAACCCAATGAAAATGGGATGGTATAAAACCAACCATCATCAATAGGGATACTGTATAATAGGATATAATTGAGGATTTTCTCTCCAAATTTTGGTTGGAGATGTTGAAATTTTTCCCATGCAACAGAATTTATATAACTGGATATTGATTTAATCTATACAAAAATGTTGCTTCAGCAACTCAGAAACCTGACGAGAAGACTAATTCAGCATGATTCATGGGAAATATAAAATGGTAGTATCCTCTGGTAATTTATTACATAGCTATTGAAAATGGCTATTTATAGTGGATTTTCCCATTAAAAATGGTGATTTTCCATAGTTATGTTAGTTTACCAGAGGGTATAGTATGTAAAGGGATACAATTGAGCCCAAGGAAATCTTAGATTGAACCCCAAAAGGACCAAAAAATCATGTTACCAGGTCATATTTCAAGGGTGCAAAAAATGAGACCTAGGAAGCATAGAGGTGTTGGTGATTTCTGTGGTATCTACAGCCATCTCTGAGTTGCCTAGGAATTTCTTTTGATCCATATATGCTCATAAACATCTTGGCAAACCTGAAACCAAAGTGTTGACATCAAAAAAATCACATGGCATTCCTTGTCACACCGAGGTGTCATATTTGACCAAAATCCATGAAATTCAGACGTCCGAATTTCGGATCGTTCATTTCAACCATGTTTTTTCGCTAAAACACCAAGTGTCACTTGATTTCGATTGACAGACTGCACAGACATCAGCGCCAATTTTCACAGCATCGAAATCGTAGCATTTTGTTTGTTTTCTAAATCAAATGCACTGGTTCATGTACTGCAATTACCACCCCCCAACCTCACCCCATCATCAACGTAGCATCCAGTGAGTGTGCAAGACATGAAGCCGAATCCAGTAGGCATAACCATGTTTGATCTATGTTCAACCCCATCACATCAATCACTTCCATGTGTTTTTCCAAATTTTAACACCACCATTTTGCCCAGCGTTTTGCGGACAGATCTTCATTGGTACCCATGGTGGTCATCTCTACTGCATCATTTCTGGGCGCATCGCCTGGCGTTTGGCTGTGGGCGACGTGATCTACGGCTCGCCCTTCGTGGTCTCCGACGGTGGCACCGGGGCCTTCGTGGCCGTGGCAACGCGCGGCGGGAGGCTGCTTTTGGTGGACGCCAAGGGGGAGGAAATCCTTGGAAGCGCTGAGATGTCAGGGGAGGTCTGGCTGGATGGTGATAGGTAAACCATCAATTTGTGATTCACATGTATGGAACATGTATATATATATATATTATATTGTATATACACACGCATGTTCTGATATTGAATGTGAATCAAAAGTCAACTAGTTGGTCCCTTTAACTGTCATGTTGGTTGGGTACATCCTGACCGACTTTTGTTGGTTCGTCCAATTTTTTTCCACCCTGGAGGTTTTTTCATCACCAGTGGTTTGGTGGGATGCTGAACAGCTGCGGCTAGCCGTTGGATGTAGAGACAACCACATCTACTGTTTCAAGCTGAGTGAGAAAAGAATAGCGGATGGAGCTGGATATTGGGAGCACCAAATGTTGGGCGAAATTCTGGCTGTTCTTGTTGATCTTAGGCAGTCATCCCAGTTTTTTGACAGGGAAAAACTTGCATCAATCCCCATTGTAACTGATGGTTTCAAGAAAGGAAGTGTGATTTTCTCTCAAACCCAGTTTTAAAACCAGATGGATATATCAGTTATAAATGATGATTTATTCTCCTACAGTCAGTGGTTTATAACCAGTCAGTGGCTTTCTTTCCCTGCAGGACGTGATTTTGGATCTGAAGTTTGTCGCAAGACCTGAGAGGCTCGCCATCCGCTTGGGGGATGATCGAAGCCTGACCTCACCATGGTGATATGATATCAGTGGTATGTTTAGTAAGTGAGAATCATCCCAAACATGGGCAAAAATCATACAAAATCATCATCGAGGATGACTTGGGCCTCTTGGGCGGCCTTGGGGTCAAGAATAAAAGTAGCGTTGGATCTGGTCTGGCCAATTCTTCATTTGCTTTCCTGTCAGAAATTCTTG
>Ga0126342_10023187_pt1 | contig 10178 bp, 8 predicted proteins | sample Cyp1metagenome_FD_92528 | JGI IMG/M metagenome (GOLD analysis project Ga0126342, IMG submission 92528) | Coral microbial communities from Lord Howe Island, Old Settlement Bay, Australia - Cyphastrea 1 metagenome | ecosystem: Host-associated > Invertebrates > Cnidaria > Coral ... | reverse complement strand
CTAATCTAATCTAATCTAATCGAATCTAATCTAATCTAATCTATCTATCTATCTATTTTCCTATTTTTGTATCTATATCTATGTGAATGGCTTTTTGGCATCTTTTTGGGAGTTGCTGTAAAGCTGAACTGATACACTTTGGTCATCAAACATGGCCATGGAAAATCACCATTGCTGTTGTTACCATGGAGGATTTCCCAGCCGTGTTTGATTCCTAGGAGCCTAGGTATATTCACAGATGGTATACAACCCATTTCAATATCAACAATTTTCTTATACCATGAAAACATGTTTATCTACATAAATTTCCAGATCAATATCCCAGATCGGGGATCCCACATCTTCCATCACCGATGGTTTCGTTCGACCGCACCATTCGCTTTGCCGCACCTCTCTTGCCGTGGATTGATGCTCCAAGTGCTTTGCCGCAAGGCGATTGATGTCGCAGAAATCGTTGTCTAACATCCACCTGCAGGATGGGGCCCCCAGTCGAGCTCGCGTTCAGTTGCCTAAAAAAGTGGCTCAACTCAACTGTGGTTTATGGTAGATATAACTATAGTTAATTGGGGGTGATGGAAAATGAATTAAAAAGATAGAGTTGACCATCCAAAAATGTAAAAACATCGGGTTTGAACATGTTTGTTCTATAAACAAGATTAAAAATGGAGATGTCCCCAACAAAAGTTGAGAACAGATTGGGAATTGACCATCAAAAATTGCTTAAAAATGGAATTCAATCATCAAAAAGTCTGACTCAAGCAATGAGTCACGGAAACCACTTTGTCAAACAAATTGTGCATTTTCTCAACTAATCTTGAGACTTTGAAAGTTAGCTAAAACAAGAATTATATAAATGTATGTTTTTTTATGATTGATTAATGATTTCATTATGTTGGAAAAACAGTAAAATTTCAGATATGTTGTTTAAATGTCTTGGTTTTATGATTGAATTTATGATTTTTTATGACGAAATTTATGATTTCTGAACCGCTTGGCCCCAGTAGCGTCTGGCTCTCGGAATCATAAAAATATATATTTAAACCAAAAAACATAAAAATGAACATTAAAAAACCATAAATGTTCATTTAAAAAAAACGATTAACTTTATGATGTTTTTACGTGTTTTCTAATGAAATTGTTACGATCTTCTCACACATTTCAAATCGTAAAAAAAAAAACATTTGAAAATATCATAAGTTTTATGTTTTGTTTTTATTTTTGTTTGATTTTGTTCATGATTCCGAGAGCCGGACTCTGGCCCAAGTGGTCCAGAAATCATAGACTTCAGCGTAAACTCAATCCGCATGTTGAATTCATTTAAAAAGAAACGACAAATTGAATTGTTTTTCACATAAGGGCTCCTTGCTACTTTGTAAGTCTCAAAAATAATCACGTCTGGGAAATGTCAGGTGCCCAAATTGGGGTTTCGTCCTGAGAAATGACTTACCCTGTTTAATCGCCAGCTACCCATCAATAAAACGACACGTTACAAATGATTCGTATCAACCCAAGAGGAGTTACAAGTGGCAAAGGGATCACCGCAAATTTGGGATTGAACGAAAGGATGGAGGAAAATACCCTCTGGTTATTTAACATAGCCATGGAAAAATCCCTTATAAATGGAGGTTTTAATGGGAAAATCAGCTATAAATGGGCCATTTTCCATGGCTATGTTAAATAACCAAAGAGTAAACTCTTGGTTTATAGACATATCATCTTTTCATGGTAATGCCACGTGCCTGACTGAAAACAACATGCTTGGGCACGGTGTTCAATAGTGATATACATATCTCTCTCTCCATCGCCCTCTCCAAGAGTTCAGAGTGATATATATATCTCTCTCTCTCTCTGCATTTATGGGGCGGTAGCTTTTCATCAGACATGTATAGTATATATATATATACATATCACTCTTCGGGGCAACCCCCTCATTGATCCAGCCATGGTGTTCAATTTTCTAGATCAACTGACTACGTTTGTTGGTTTGTAGAAGCTAACTATAGCCACTTGGTTAACGATTTGGGGTGCCACACTGCTGGTGACATCGTAATTATATCCCAGAATATCCCATAAAATCATGAGTCTAATCCCCCATATCCCGTTGTATCGAATTACACCCAGCGTAATCACAAAATCAGCTATATATATATATAAAATCACTATAATCAGCTAATATCAACCCTAAAATCAGCTATCTCCCAGCAGTCTCCCAGGCAGAAAACCAGGCAGAAATCTCCAGAAATCTCCAGTTCTAGGCACTGCATGAGCTGCAGAAAACTGGGGAAGTCCAGACCCGCGTCCTGGTCGGATTTTACACGGAAAAAAAAAACGAGACTTTAAACCTGTATGGAAATAGTAAGTGGTGTATATTCATGCTATTTCATACAGGTGTATATATATATGTCAATATATCTATCTATATATGGTTATATACTTATATTAATTTCTATATATTCATGGTTCTTGACAGTTACTTTCTCAGGGTGATCCAAGTCACAAGCGTTTTTGAGCGTTTGCAGGAACCGTTTAACCATGTTCTCCTCTGGGATGGTAACCCGAACCATTCATGACACGACTCGATTTTCATGAATCATGACATTTCACTATTAATTGATATTAATATATATTAATTATATCTGAATTGCAATCACCATTGATTTAATAAAGTAATCACCATTGACGTCACGATTTTCAAATCTATTCATCTCCATGAGATTCACCGGTGATTTTATGCCACAGAGAAGTTGACCTTTGACGATGTTTCGAGTTCGCCAACAAGGCTCGGGCTGGGAGTTCAGGAAGAATTGGGATTCAACCATCAATTGGTCGGAAAGGATAGACAGGGGATTTTGTTGAAACATCCCTTGACGAAGCTCCCAATCCAAAATTGGGTTGGAAAAATCAAGGATTCTCCTAAAGTGGATGGGTCAAGACATGTATGAAATCTTGGGGTGATGAACATCTATCTATACCTTCTATACCTCTTGGATTCTCTTGGGTAAATTGCAATAGTTCACTCTGAAAAGTCAGGCTTTGGGAAATCCTTCCCATCCCAATCAGCATTGATCGCAGCCAAGATACGTCTGTGAGCTCTGCTAACTTTCGGTTCAATTGCACCTGCAACGGATCCCCCATTTTCAGCGAAGCAGTTTGTGAAGGGTTTACCCTCTGGTAAACATACCAAAAGCTATGGAAAATCACTATCTTTAATGGGTAAATCCACTATTTCAATGGCCATTTTCAATGGCTTTTTGTATGTTTGCCAGAGGGTATTGAGCATTCGATGAGTGGTGAAGCTGCAAGAATTAACTCCGACTTTGGGATGATCTTTTTTTGATGTGACTGATGCCCTGTGATATTCGATGATTCTTGCAAGTCTTGTCACCGTGTTTGTTGCCAACAAACACCAAGCATTACACCCTACTGACTGAATTGAAGTAACATGGAACCCAAAAATGACCATCTCCGAACATCTCCGAATGCAGAAAATCATCTTCTATGGCCCAATATTTGGCGGTTCAACCCCAATTTCAAACCGTTAAACCCGTTTTTCTTCGATGGTTAAATCATGTTAAATCTCCCCATTTTCGGTGGATAAATCGCCACTTTGGGTGGGAAAAAACCCGCCCATGGTCATGCCTTGTTGGCCGCCACATCCAACCGCAAGCCCAAGGGCTGAATGAGTCGCATGACCATAAGGGCTGGCGCGGGGACAGCGAAAACCCCCAATGACTCCTTGGGTTTATGGTAGGTTTAACCATGAAAAACGCTGATTTCACCAACAAACATGCTGGTATAATGACCTGTTGTTTTAATGATATGCCACATGTGATATATAGGCACATTCTCGGATGTTTTCTGTTTTTTTTGGCCCAAGCAGCCCCAAGATATACCAAACAATGGTCATGGTGGGTCTACTTTCCATCAAAAGCCAAGAGTGGCCAGCAAACAACAGACTGGGGATATGGTACCAGAGCGTTGTTATTAACGCAAATGAAGGTTGAACCGAACGTAGCAACAGACAACAACCATAGAAAGACTCAAAGCAACTACAATTGAGTACAAGCGTCACAATTTTCATCAATTCTCCATAATTTTCCAATGCTTCAAATCATTAAAAGCTTCCTCCCCTAACCCCCAAGATGCTTCCAGAAAATTCCGCCCGTTGACATCGCACCTGGCACTTGCTGTACCCGAGTGAAGGATTCGAGCCACTCGCCAAAGCTCGTGGGCCGTGGGTCCTGGCGACCCAACCCCATGCAATGGCCATCTGGAGGATACCCCAAGCGGACACATGCCGCGTCAAAATTTGGATCTTATTTAAATCTAGATTAATAATAAATCTATTATTATATATTATTATTAGAGTTTATAATTTATCTAACTTAATATCATAAGATATCATAATTATGGTTCACATATGTTTTTTTTGGGAAGCATAATACCAAGTCTGGATGGATAAACCATCCAATCCCGATTTAAAAATCTCAGGCGACGTATTTCCCAATCCAGAAAACTCGAAAACTGCCGACGAAAATATAGTACGACCTCCGCACTTAAAGAGCCCGGGGGTTGTTGATTAGGACTGAAATAAGTTATCATAGTTCACTAACCTGAATAGTTCGGCCATGGCTGGGGATGATTTCTCTGTACATTCACCATGGTTCCAGGGTTCGGTCACGACGTGATGTCAACATAATTTAGATAGCTATATAGAAGATTAATAGGAATATACGTGGGATCCCACTAATTCATATGTAGGATACTGATATGAATAAGATAAGATCTATAGATATATGTAGATATAGATATAGATATATATATATATATATATTGAAGTTTCCTAAAATGGTGGTACCCGGTACCCCTAGTTATCATGCATTTATTCATAGGATTTTCCATGAAATAAACCATCCATTTTGGAATACCCCCATGGAAACCCCCATATAGATGATAAGATCCCCCATGGGCTCCTCTTCTCCCTGTTCATCTTCGTTGTCCGACACGTTCAGCGGCCCAACTTCTGCGCCGAGAAGTACGCTACGGACAGTAGGGCACCGAAAGGGAACCTTGGGGGCTCCTTAAAAATCCCTATGAAAATGCTAGATGTGACCATCAAAACTTGTTTGAAAAATCGGGATCTATCATTCAACATTGGGATTGAACCATATTGTACCAACCAAGCATGGATGTTGCTTTGTCCGGAAATAGTGGGTTTACCCATTGAAAATGGTGGATCTTTCCATTGTTTTTGTATGTTTTTGTATGTTTACCAGAGGGTATACTATGGAAATCACCATGGAAATCATCGGCAAATCATCACGCCATTTGGCGGCCCATGCCCATCCTCCAGCGTCGTCCATTGACCGCCTTAGACGCGATCGTGGCTATCTACCCGGCCCCGCGGACGGCTTGGGTGATGAAGCCCTAGACACCTGACTGGTGGGGAATCTGATTCTGATGTGTGGCCAATAGCCAAGCGCCAACCCCGTTGCTTGGCCAACTCCCTTTTTTCATGTGCCTTTTCTTCGGCATGCTGCCTGTACAGCAGCCACCAGTGCTGGCCAATCGATCGCCATTGCCACGCGGCATGGGATCTGAACTCATCTTCCAATGCTGGGACCACGGCGTGAGAAAAGGCCACAGAAAAAAATGCGACGATTTTCAGTCCAACAGGTACCTTCAAAACAAGTTTCTATCCCAGAAAGATCCGGAAAGTCCAGTTTTAACAAACCGGACTTCAGAAACTACGGTGGATGGGCCAGCGAAATCCTGCACCCGTTGGTGGTAAACATCCCATCCCAGGTGGTGACCTTTCCTCACCATGGAGGCCCCCGTTGCTCGGCGGCTCAGGCGTTCTCCGCTTTCTTGTTGATGATGGGAATCTCCTGCGGCATGGAGCCCTCTGGTTGTTGAACATTGCCTAACATAGCGATTGGGAAGCCATGGCTTTCAAGATGAATTCTGATGAATTACCATTGATAAAGTTGATAAAGCTATGTTATTTCAATGGTGTTCTACAGCTGTGGCGTTGTTTTTCCGCACTCGCCTCGCCTCGTTCTGGGCTTGCTCTGTTAACTTCAGGTGGCCTCGGACATTCCGAATGAGGGGATAACCAATTTCCATCAATTGCGCCACATTTCAACCAGGAACATCGTGATTTCCAAACCGCATTTTGAGCTCAGTCTTAACCATTTTCAGGCAAACCCAGTTCCAATATCCGTTTGTGAAAGTTCATTTCCTACAATGGCTAAAGCCCAATTCTTTAGCATGTTTGCTGAAATCCGCATCCTCCACCATCTTCGATGCTCAAAATCCCTTTTCTTTCCGATATTTCTCCATACATTTCCGACAGTTCCCCTTCATTTTCTCCCACCATTCCTTCAATTCTTCAACTCAGATAACTGTGAGAGCCAAGCGATTGCTTGGAGAAGCTTTCGTTCACTCGGTGAATTCGATGGTTTGCGGAAGCTACCATGGTCGATATATCATGATAATCATGATATATCCAGACTATAGTATTCCCATACAAATTCTAGACATCCATAGCAACTTTTTCATAACTCTTCCAATGTTTTTCCCATTTCCATCGTTTCATTCATGGCTTTTTTTTGGTGCTTTTCAGATCCATCCCAGGGGCTCCAGAGGGCCATGCCAAAAAGGGTCACCAGAAAACCCACCATCTGCTGATGCGAAATGGGATCCCCAAAGACCACCGAGGAGGAGCTCACGATGGTCACGTCCTGAGTCGATGATCCGGGTGGAGGTCGGATGGAGTGGAGGTTTGATGGACATGAAATGGATGTTTTGTGAGGTAAAAGGAGATGTCCATGGGATTGAGTGAGGTTTAATGGGATTTGATCGGATTTTTATGAGATTCTCATGGAATTGAATGGAGATTTTTGTGGGATTTGATGGGATTTTAAATGGGATTTTAACGGAATTCATTCACAGAAAGTTGATGATATTCTAATGGCATGCAAATGGGATTTAGTGAGATCTACCCAATGGAATTTGATGGGATTTCAATAGAATGTGTTCAACTTCAATGGGCTTGCAATGGAATATTATATCTGGTAAATGTAGTAACTACCCTCCAGGAAACGTTTACACTATAGAAAATGACCCATTCAGTTCAATGGTTCACCTATCAAAAATTGCAGTTTTCCATGGATGCGTTAAATTACCAGACGAGATACGCAACCAAGATTTGGATTTCAATGAGGGAACATCTTAACCGGCAACGATTGCCTCTACCCACCCCAAATAATGGGGAGGGAAGAAGTCGGGCAAATGTTCCTTTCTTTCGCTTCTGGGATGATCTGGAATGGATATATGATATATCATATCTGGACAATTTGTCCCTCCACTCAGCGTGTGTATAGCTGTAGAAATCCATGGGTTTCCCATTCGGAAGTGATCTGCAGTCATGGTGGATGTTCCATGTTTGCGTTGGTTCATTGGAGGCTAATGTCAACCATGGGATAATCAGTCCCTCAGGCCGTTTAATTGGAGTGGCTACCATTTCACTAGCAGTCACTAGCAAATCGTCACTATTTTTGGTGACAAACTCCCTTTTTTCACCAACCGTTTATTACTCCGGGGTTGGTATGGATCAACCGCAGCCAACATCTGAATGTATCGGGGCAAATGACTGCAATTTCCAGAAAGAAACCATGTTTGAAAAACGCCCCTTCCAAAAACGAAATCTTGATGTAACCTCCTTGTGAGGTCCTTATTAATCTTAGAATTTGCCTAGATAGATGCCCTATACTATTTATTAGCATAGATAGGGAAAATCGACCATTGATAGATATGTAATGATATGAATATGGGTTTGTGCATGTCTGTGCCAGTTTGCCCCAGGGTAATATTGGTGCGTGTGCACCTCGCTTTCCATATCTATTTGATATGTACATGATGTAATGTCAGTAAAACAATCACAGTAATAATGATATAATAACAATTATTATTGTAATAAACCACCATTCTATTATTATCCAACTATTATTAATATCATTATTCCAATCCAATGGTTGTTATTCTATATATAATCATTATAAACCACGATAAACCACCCCCAAGGCTGGGATTCCAAGGCACCTTGGCTAAGCCAATGAGAACGAAGGACAGGGCCGAGAGCCGTTTCCTGGCAGATCGATTCGGTCACGGGCTGATTATAAGACATATTACAGCTTGAGTATATGTATGTGTATATATATATATATGTGTGTGTGTGTGCGTGTGTGTGTGTGTAAGTATAAATATCTATATATGTATATAGATATTAACCCCCCCCAAAAAAAAACGTAGGTTTTGCCCATCAAATAAGCGAAATGTCGTAGACTTGGATCAACGTTAGGAGCGTTGCCTAAAACAAGAAGATCAAGAAGTAGACCCAGATTCTGATGGTGGATTCCCCTAAAAAATGGCGAAAAATGAGGGATTTCAACCATCAATGAGTACCTGGGATTGCATTTGATATCCCCATGGTGAAACACCCCGCATAACTTGGGATACCACAACTATGGCCACAGCCTACTTATCAAACGGGAACTGCATCTGCCTGAATGTATTATATATGATATATAGGTTAGCCAACGAAATCGAAGTATATACTTAAACATAAATCATCGAACGTATATAAAATGACTTGTTGAGGGTTCACCTATATACCCATTTCAACAATTACTGTAGTCGTTCGGGATCATAATCTTATTTCCATATTCTTTGAAGTAAATATGCATATATAATTATATGTATATACATATGTACATATTGTATGTATATATATATATACATATTGTATGTATGTATATATACATATGTATATATAAATGTATATATACATATCTATATATATATGTGTGTGTGTGTGTGCGCGTGTGTGAAGCCACCAAGTTGACTCATATCACAAGTTTTCTTGGCTATCTCACCCATCTGTTTTGTTGGTTAATTCAGTTAACTCCATGTTTGCCTGGAAAGCTTGAAACCACAAACCAGACGATGATTATCCCACGTCCTCACGCCCCAGGGCCCCAAGCTGATACAAGGTGAAAAATCTGGGTAGGTAAAGACGTACATGACGTAAAATTAAATATATATATATATATAATTATATAATTATATATATATATATATACATATGCCCCCCGCCAATTGTGGCTATAATTTACCTAGAATGGGTTGGAGCAACTATGATATTGGGCCAGTGTCAGCCCTTGAATTTTCAGGCTGCCATCCCCATCGATTTCGGGCCAGTGTCAGGGTCAAGGCAATGAGAACGTTCAGGGCAAAGGCCAGACAGGCGTTCAGCAACAGAACCTGAAGATGGAGGGCTATCACCAAGCCTATTTAGATGATCATCCATCATCAATAGTGGTTAATAACATTTAATAACCATAAGAACCAATGACTACTATGAATAGTGGTTGATGATGCTGGTTGGTGGTTGACCTACCCCTTTGAAAAATGATGGAGTGAAGTTAAGGTCAGTTGGGATGATGACATTCCCAACTGAGTGGAAAATAAAAGTCATGTTCCAAACCACCAACCAGCTATGATCGATTCAATGGATGGATTTACCCGGCCGAAACCATGGCCACCGGTGGCTGTTTTCTGTTCTTCTGTCCATTCGATTCCAGGAAACCGAAGTTTTTGTGATTAATTGGCTTGGTCTAAGGTAAGTGCGAAGTTGCAGGTAAGTGTTCCCTTCATCTGATTCCGAAAGTGCGAAGCGATGCTTTCAGCGGGTTCGTTGAATATGAAAAATTGCAATTGGATTCCAAACACCAGTTCGTAACTGGCGAATTATTTAAAGAACTTATAAACCACTCAGAAGATGGAATGTCCCCGTATAGACATATATATATATACACATAGTCATGTACACACACACTGTGGGGTAATGGCCAGTAAAAAGTGTGAAGGACGTCATAGTCTTCGCCTGATTTCCTGAGTTGCCTGGCAGTAGAATTTCAGCGGACACAGGTTCGCGATCGAAGAAACAATGCACAGCTCATAAACAAGAACAGAAAGTCAACAGTTGAAACCATAGCAGGTACGTAGATCAGGCGTCCCTGATCTATATCCTTACCACATGTCACCCAGCTTCGTTGGCAGAGAAAGTGACATGGGTATCTCTGCCCCCTGCTTTTTAGAATAGTACAAGAGCAATG
>Ga0126342_10023186_pt1 | contig 10178 bp, 6 predicted proteins | sample Cyp1metagenome_FD_92528 | JGI IMG/M metagenome (GOLD analysis project Ga0126342, IMG submission 92528) | Coral microbial communities from Lord Howe Island, Old Settlement Bay, Australia - Cyphastrea 1 metagenome | ecosystem: Host-associated > Invertebrates > Cnidaria > Coral ... | reverse complement strand
TTGAGGTCCAGCAGTGCCCACTGCATGCGGAAGTTGGCGAAGAGTTGGCAAGGCGGAAGTGGACATGGAAGTGGATGCAAAGGTGGTGGAGGAGAAGCTGGAGGAGAGGGAGGAGGAGGAGAACGAGGTGGAGGATGAGGAGGAGGCGGAGGAGGAGAACAACTGTGATAAAATCTAACAACACTCATCTGGCAGGTGGGGAAAAACGTCTACATAGATCAAAAAATGATGAAACCGGATTTGGTTGGACTAGAACCATTCAGGTTCAAATGAAAAAGCAAAGTAAAGACGTCAGCTCAAACATTCGAGCCGCATGTACAACACCAAATACAGAAATTATATCCTGCCGACCCGTTCCATTGCATGCCCAATGCTTTTCCTCAGGATTGTACCATCTGACCCCGTGGCACCTTGTTCAGGATCGGCCGAACGTTGGTGGGCCAATTGCCTGGCGATGGGTTGAAAAAAAAACGAAATGACCCGAGAAACCCAAGGAGTTTTACCGGCCAAATAGTGATGGGAAATTTGGTGCAAAATGGTGATTTCATGGGATGATGGCGATGCCATAGGGATTTCATGGGATTTCCATATGTGGAGAGATGGAGAGATGAGTTTTGCATGCAAAAAACAGGAGGAAAGCAAGGAAAAGGTCATCTCATATAGCACACCTATAGAAACCGATCAAAAGCCACCATGGCTAAAAGTAGCCTCCAAATGATTCAAATTTTGCTCGAAATGACACGTTTCTCCACTTTTGAGCCCACAAACAAAGACAAAGAACATGTTAAACCGCCCTTCTAAAGTTGCCCGACGTCCGTGGTCATCCAAGAATCCAGGAAACCCAAACCATTAAATGGTATCTGAAATTTGAAACCACTTGATTTTGGTTTGTAGCAAATGGTCGGAAAACGTTAGTAGGCGGGGCAATACCTAAGTCGACAAATATATTCCTCAAACCTTATGAGGAGGTAAAGTATAGAAATTGGTTCACTGCCGTTGGCAACTAAATCCTAATCCTGTAAAACTCAAAGAATTATAACATTATGTAATACTATGCTTGTCAAAGTCCAATCTTTAGGGACATGAACCATTCTCAAAAGTACCAGTCGGTCATCATCGACATCATCCCACCTGCGAAGGTGACCTCATAGAGCCTCAGGTATGAAACAATGAGCCCAGCAATGTTCAAAACCCTCATGATCAAACATGAAGGGACATGGGCATATACTGTGGACATACACAGCACCATCCATGAAACACTGGTTGGTTAAGAATGGGATTCCCAGCTCATGGATCATGATAATCCCCAATGTATTGTTTTTTTTACCGGGGCTTCAAACGGTTTGCCCTAGAGCTAGAGGGCGACAACCTACAAAGTGTAGCAAAATTGAAAGATGCTGTTAAAATGAAGGCCCCGTCATGGAGCTGAAAAGTCGGAACAATGTTGAAGGGCTCGGTGCTGAATCTCTTTCTTGGAAAGAGGAAAACATTGCACCCAGGAGCCACAAGGGTAATTCTCAAAATTCCGGCTGACTATTTCACTGTGAGCATGCGCAATTTCATGCAATCTCCCAGGCTGCCGTGTTCACAAAGGCGTGTTGAAGCACAAACGGTTGGTGAAGGGTCGCCAAATATCGAAGACAATGCGTAATGCCCAGAGCTGAAAGTGCTTAGCAAGGAATTTTGCGCACAATCATGATGCCAGAAGCATATGCCCTCCACTTCGTCTAGCCAAATGACGAATGCAAGTCTGCCGGTTTGTCAACATAGACGAAAATGGTGCGTGCCCTCGGAACATGAGAGCAAAGCGGCAACTCTGGAAAGTCCCATGGACTACAATCCAAGAGTTCAATGTTGCAACAAGTTAGCAGAAGGAACCATTGCAGGAAGACCCGCTCAGGGCGCAAGCGCTTTCCAGGAGTCAGGTTCCAGCGCGGTGGTGAAGAAGCCACCTTCCGGCCCATGCGATATCCAGAATCTGACATATTGGGTAGTAGAACAACGCGCCAGTCCTTTGTAGGCGCGCGCCACCACAAGCTTTGTTTGCAATGGAGTTAGGCTCTGACATCGCTTTTTCCCACGCCTGCCATTCGAAGTAGCTCAATACCCAAAGCAATGCATGATCCTTCTGGATATCTAAAAAGGCCTCAGGCCTCAGGCCTTAGATCACATCCCAACTGACTGCATCGATGCTGACGCAGCACAAACAAGGCTTCCAACACATGTCTCGGGTCAGCGGACACCAGCAACTGTTGTGCCGCTAATTGGTCCAGCTTGCATCTCATCGAAGTTACTTGAGAAGGATGTGACAACGTAGCATCAAGAGCGCCTTGCAAGTTACTTGAGACAGTCAAGAGCGTAAGCAAGGACGTGTTTTCAAACAGAAGTGTTAAAAAGCACGCAAGGCGGAAGAACATCATTAGCCCCTCCACACCTGACCAGAAGCCAAGCACATTTGTCAACAGGAGGCTCTGACGATTCCATCACTCTACTGGGGCCACACCAAAACCACATGAGGCTTTTTTTGAGACGAGGAGGAACTACCAAAACAGCAGGTTCAATGCACTTAAGTATCAACCTAAACCAAAAAAAACATGGGAAACCTCTGTGGGTTAGGATATAGTATAGTCATGGTGCCAGTGCCTTTTTCTCACTTGGAGATACAGTAACAACATCAAACAAGATAAACAGATCCATTCACCAGCTGGTTGAAGCATCATTGATTTGCTGCAACAGTATCGCCGTTCTGGCTGCTTCGGCTGCAAAACTCTCAAACCTGTGCATATTTGTAGAATTGGGTTAAAGGCAAACAGAGCAAACCTAAATGAAACCCATTGAAACCCTTATGAGGATGAAAACCGTGTTTCCTCCAGATTTTCCTTCAAATCAATCTGTTGACCTATGGATTACTCTGTGCTAACCTAACATGGCTATGGAAAACCACCATGTTTGATAGGTGTAAATCATCTACAACCAAACTGCTTTCCGTAGTTATGTCACCAGAAGGTATTTCCCCCAATAGTTTGCCGGCTAACCATTCACCTGTCGAAAACATATGGGCAACCGTTTCCAAGCAACGTGTACAAGGCCCGGTACGAGGTCCCATAGTGCAACCAGACCCACTGACGGTCCTCGTGGCATGGGACTAGTCCCAAAAGACCAAGAAATTCCAATGGGAAACTTATGGGAATGGGGTCCCATCATCAGGAGCCTTAAAAATTCCATGGATAAATCTAACATGGAACCTAACAAGAAAACCATCTTCCAAACCCGATTTGTCTCCATCTTTAGTTGTTAACAACTATTTATAGGAGTGTATCTTTGCGGTTTCCAACCTTTCCCCGCAAGGTTGAATAATCATCTTCCACCACGGCCACGTTTTCATAGCTTGATGCCTGGGACATATTGGCTACACGACAAAATTCACCAGTTGCAGTTAATATATGTTTATATTGCCTCTACAGCAAAAAATAGTGTAAAATATCATTGTATAGTAGGTAATGTGGGTATATAAAACAATAATAACCATGACTGGGAATGGTTTGAATCCCACCTATAAAAGTCGTGATGACTGAGGGATGGTGCAAACGGCATTGTTTTACCCACATTAGTGGCTTTCCCATTGGAAAATAAGGTCATAATGTGGGTAAAGCAATGCCATACACCATCCCGCAAATCACCATGAGTAGGTGGTATATTTACCATTCTCAAATGGGTGGTATAAACCCAATCTTCCTAGTTGGTGGTTGACCTACCCCTCTGAAAAATATGACTTCGCCAGTTGGGATGATTATTCCATTCCCAACTGAATGGAAAGTCAAAAAAGCCATGTTCCAAACCACCAACCATGTTCCAAGCCATGTTCCAATCTATTTGACCATAGCAAACTTCCACCGATGCCCCCATCACCAGGCGCCGCTGCCCCGATCAGCAGGCGCCTCATAGTTTTCCACCTCGCTGGCACTGAAATCCAGCAGGAGATTGCCCAGCACTAAGGCGCCGATGGACATGAAGACGGCCAGTAAAACCTAGACCAAATGAGCCGACCAAATGAGCCATCCAAAAAAACGAAATATTATTGAAATATTATTGAGCTATTGCAATATCATTGGCCAACAAATGGAACAGGTACCCGGAAATATCCAACAAATTGTCAGAAATCTCCAAACAACAAAGCGACTTCCTCAGAGATTCCAGGTACCCGGAAATTTCAATTGAGGAAAGTCAATTGCGGAAAGTCATAATATATCAATGATTTGTGGAACATCCAAAAAACTTGGATTTGACCAACAAAAATCGTGATTTCACCGGAAGATGATTGGAATGCAGCTTTCCGATTTTCCTATTGTATGCGCCATGGCCGAAAGATGGTGTATGGTTATCATCCCAAAATTGAAATCCTTCAGATACAATTTATATAACCAACAAAATTAGTTGAAAACAAAGTGAAGTTTGTCATTTTGGGTGGCTGGTGGTGGGTTTACGGTCGCAAGTTTGTGAAAATATAATGACCTTCAACACTTCAGGTTGTGGATCAAAAATGGAGCTTGAAAGTTTAGACAACCAAAACCGTAATGAAATGGGAGCATAGTAGGAGCATAATGGGGATTGTTGGTGGGGAATCAATTCTCAATGGATTGGTTCAAGGGAAAAATCCACAGGAAACCCGTGGTTTTAGCCAGCAATTTCACAACAATATTGGACATCCTCTTGGAATTTATCTGCTGGTGGTGTTCGTTGCATGAAGAGAAAATCATCTTCACGGAAAAATTGGACTAAAGGTCATATGGTTCAAAAAGATGGTGATGGTCATACATGACTGGAATCATGGTGGCTCTGTTGAAACCTTTTCATTCATAGGGGGTTAGATGTGAAAATGACCTATTCATTGGTGGTGGTGGTGTTGGTGGTGGTGGTGGTGGTGGTGATGGTGGTGGTGGTGATGGTGGTGGTGGTGATCATGATCATGATGATGATGATGATGATGATGATAATGATGATGATAATGATGGTGCTGGTGCTGGTGCTGGTGCTGGTCATGGCAATGGTGATGGTGATGGTGATGATGATGATGATGATGGTGATGATGATGATGATGATGATGGTGGTGGTGGTGGTGGTGGTGCTGGTGCTGGTGCTGGTCATGGTCATGGTCATGGTCATGGTCATGATGATGATGATGATGATTTATTATTCATGGTGATGGTGATGGTGATGGTGATGGCGATGATGATGATGATGGTGATGATGATGATGATGATGGTGATGGTGATGATAATGATGACGATGATGATGATGGTGATGATGATGGCGATGATGATGGTGGTGATGATGATGGTGATGATGATGATGATGACGATGACGATGACGATGAGGATGATGATGATGATGATGATGATGATGATGATGATGACGATGATGATGACGACGATGACGATCATGATGACGATGATGACGATGATGACGATGATGACGATGATGACGATGATGACGATGATGACGATGATGAGGTGATGGTGGTGGTGATGATGACGATGATGATGATGATGACGAGGAGGAGGAGGATAAGGATGACAAGGATGGCTGTCATTATCATATATTATCGTTTGTTATTAGCATTACTATGGCTATCATCTGATGATTTCCATTACCAGTGCCAATTGTCCAAAAGAGCCTCGGCTCGGCTGCGGCGGGTGGCCAGGGCCGCAGGAAGAACGGTGGGAGGCACGGCAGGCCACAGGAAGCCACAGCGGCTGTAAATGTGAGCACTAACCTTCCGACTTGCAGCCAGCTCGGCCCTTAACTGTTGCTTGTTCATGATCAGTTCTGCCAAGCAACCGCGTGCCTCAAAAACTTTGATGCTGGAAATCACTTGTGCAATGGTCATGATACGAACTGTTGTCATAATGATGTCATTTCACATTCTTAGCACTAACTGGTGATATCGTATCATATGAGAATCCAACTATAGCGCTACATGTTACAACTGGTGCTACTTAGTGCTGCCTAATCGGTATCAAGAGTCTTGTCCAATTAATATGTCCACGATGATTTCGTTATTGTATTTCTCACATCTTCCAGGTGTCCCACTATTCAATTCCAATTATTTTGTGGTTACTATTACTATTCCAACTATCATGCTAATATGGTGCCAATCAGTATTGTCATTGTTTTAATCCGCCAAGAAGGGTATATGATTGTTCTATATTGTTATCATATCATCGAAGATGCAGATGAAGATGACAAAGATCACCATTGTTTCCATCATCATTCCATTAAATCACTGTTTACTGCATTGTCGGCGTTCTTGTTAGTGATCAATCATAATTTTCCGTATGTCCATTTGCCCGCTATACCACCTTTTCAGACACACCACACGCAATTGGGTTCGCCGCCCCCAGATTGGCTGGTTTACGGTCCTTTTTCCAAGTAAAATGGCAACATGTGATAACATGTGGCAACGTTTGCGGGTATAGCTCATTTTCAGACACATCCAATTGGGCACTGTTGGCTACATCCCCATTATATCCTCCTTCTGCTTGGTCAAATCCCGCTTGTTCATACTAGATACACCGAATTATCAAACATAGTGATGATGACGATGATAATCAAAAATGACGATTTTCATGGCTATTGGCTAGTGATATGATCTTAGGTTATCTTGACACTTGGATTTGCTAACCGGAAGCCCCCAAACATTTTTATTTAAAAAAAAACGTGTTTTTTCCCCACAGATCGATGAAATGGATCTCTGGATTTCCCAGGAATTCATCATGGAACATCTCCAGCTCCGTGAGAACGATCCAAGGGAGGTAGAAAAAAAGAGGTGGTTTTTCCCATCGTTGACTGAATGGCTAATTTAATGGGATTAATAGTGATTCAATGGGATATTAATGGGATATACCATCGTTGACTGATTTATAAGTTGATTGATGCATTTTTGGTTTCAGGGGTTGACTAAATTGGTTTATAAGTTTATAAGTTTATACCATCTGGTTATGACTAACAGTTTGCCATGGAACGATCCACCATTTTTAAGTTCGGTAAACAATCTATAAATGGGCCATCTATACCATGGCTATGTTAAATAACCAGAGGGTAAGTTGATTTTGGCGTTTTTGGCGCCGCAGCCAATCTAGGTAATGTTACAATGTTTAATGATGATGATGATGATCTGGGTAAATGTTACAATACCTTCCCGAAACACCATCAGTCCAGGGTTCAATCGCGACGTGAGGTTATAGTATTTTACAAATAAAATAGCTATGGGTCAAAACCCTGGTACCTGGAAGGTACCCGAATAGTCATAGCTGGTGGTTCTCCCAATCGCCAAGGAACCATGGCCCAACACAAGGAAGGCAAGAAGCATTGGCCTTGAGCTCAGCTCCGGCATTCTCGGAACGTAGGATAATGGCGGATTCGCCATCAATGGGAACATTTTCTTGGAAAAAACTGGGGGTTGGATAGAGATATGATAAAATAGGGATCTCATATGGCCGTAACTTTATGAACTTTGGATTTACTGGGAATCAGTTGGACCAACTCCGCTTGAAAGTGGGAATCAAACCATGGGATTTTGATTGGGTTTAACATGGTTTAACAATAACAAATTGGGGTTTTGCAATATCTTAACAATTGGGGAATATGAGGAGTGGAACTTAAAAACGAGATAAGAACATCATCCGGAATGGTTGGGTGTCATGGAGAGCCATGGATATTTCCGGAAATCTGATCATCCCTGCAGTCAACTCAGTAGTATATATTTCAGTAGTGTAATCATGGAAAAGGATAGTATATCACAGTATATCCCGCCATCAAGCAATCAGGCTCTTTGAAGCTGCTACTTTGAGTACTCAAGGATTGACACCTGACAACTGGTCAGGTAGAACACTCCGTGTGCCAAACCTGTTTCACGCGTTAAAGAGATATCAGATAGAACGGATTGCATGCACAGTCAGAGATACATATAGGTCGCATACCAACTGTCAAGTCAGACGGTATTTTCAGATATTTGGGTCAGAAAAACCTCAGCATCAATGGATTGGTTTAAGGGAAAACCGTCTATGTTCCAATTATTTTTTTCGCTTAAACCAAACCATTGACAGCAGGTCAAAAAAGACACGGTTGCTTTAGGAAAATCTTGGGCCTGCAAACATTGGAAATTCCAAAATAATTATTTTGTCATTTTTTTGATTTTTTGTTGCATTTTTTTTTGCATTTGGGTTTGTGTTGTCATTTTTTTGTCATTTCTTTGCCATTTCTTTGTCATTTTATTGTCATTTTGGGAACGGGAAAATGGAGAAAAAAAAATGTTAAAAAATGACTACCATGACAGACCTTTTGTTATCTCGTGGCAGCACCAAATACAAGGAACAAGTGCAGAAACTCTTGGAAAGCCAGCCGGCGGTGAAGAAGGATAGGGCAAGGGAGCTTGCCCTGGGGAATTCGTTTTTGGGCCTGCCTGGACGAGGAGTTGTCTCCCGGCCCGGGGGGGGCGGCTCAGGCCCGAGAAGCAGGGCCGACCTGGAAACTCCAAAAACGCAACTTTACCAGCACGCGAGTCATTTTTTTTGCATTTTTTTGCATGTTTTTTGCATTTCCCAAACTAGGAGTCATTTTTTTTGCATTTGTTTTTGCATTTCCCAGACTGAGAGTCATGTTTTTGACATATTTTTTGCATTTCCCAAACCGGCAGTCATTTTTTGCATTTTTTTGCATTTCCTAGACCGGGTTTGCCACCTTCACCGCTTGCCTGATTCTTATGAGAAAACGACAAGAAAATGAACAATGCTAGAAAGTAGAAAACGACAAGAAAACGACAAAAAAATGACAAGAACATGACAAAAAAAAATGACTTAACAAATGACATAAAAATGACTTAACAAATGACAAAAAAAATGCACAAAACAGGAATGACACAAAAATGCAATGACAAAAACAAATAACCAACAACCCTCAGAGTTTGCTGGTAAGATTTTCATAACGGTTGCTCTTGGTCGAAACATCCTGCCAAGGCACAAGCTTTCACCAGGAGCCGCAAACCACGGACAAATCCTCAGGCTCATCCCAAACATTTGGGTTGGCGCAAGCCGCTTACCCGTAAAAATTGGCACAGCAGCTTAAAAGTAAAGCAAATCCAAGATATTTCCCATGTAAACAAGACCATTTGGGGGATTAACTGGATTATATAGATTAAACCATCATTCAAGAAGCAACAAGTGATGCTATTTACGTTTGGGCATGCATTCTTCGCAGTTTCCTGAAGAACGGAGGAGTTCATGTCCTGCAAGCGGCTTCTTTGGCAAGGCTTCTCGTTCCGCGTCACCTTTCTTCCCTTACCATCCGGTAAATTAACTCATATACGCACGCAATATACATATATATATATACACATCAAAACAATTAAAACTCCATGGTTGGTTTCCCTTCCAAAAATCATCTACTTTCATGGTGAATTCATGTGAATGTTCCATACCCTCTGGTAATTCCAACTATGGAGAGGCCCGCTTGCGTGAGAATCTGATCACTTTCCGATAGCATCTGGTAAACGAACAGTTGCTATTGAAAATGGCGGTCAAAGGCTCACTTAGGACGACTTTTTCACTCACTTAGGACGACATTTTGAAATGTGGACTTCAACCTTCAGGGTTAACTCCATTGGATACAGACCTTTAGGGTAACACTTGGGGACACGGGGCTGGGACATGGGGTGGGTTTAGGGGACCAGCATGCTGGATTACATTAGAGAACATGATATACAGACCTTTAGGGTAACACTTGGGGACACGGGGCTGGGACATGGGGCTGGGACATGGGGTTTAGGGGACCAGCATGGTGGGTTACCTTAGAGAACGTGATATACAGACCTTTAGGGTAACACTTGGGGACACGGGGCTGGGACATGGGGTGGGTTTAGGGGACCAGCATGGTGGGACCAGCATGGTGGGTCCTGATATGTTGTAACATTTTCTGCAAGTCACTTTCAAGACGTTCCTGATACGATGTAACATAACATTCAAGTAAGATGCGCAGAGACACTGACGAATCTCCACTTATCACCTGTGATTCAGCATGAAATGCATGTGTCAGCATATGATTCAATGACAATGTCCTGATGATCATCTCTAACACACATGTACAAGCCTCTTGAAATCATGTTCAAATCCATCGATATATCT
>Ga0126342_10023185_pt1 | contig 10179 bp, 7 predicted proteins | sample Cyp1metagenome_FD_92528 | JGI IMG/M metagenome (GOLD analysis project Ga0126342, IMG submission 92528) | Coral microbial communities from Lord Howe Island, Old Settlement Bay, Australia - Cyphastrea 1 metagenome | ecosystem: Host-associated > Invertebrates > Cnidaria > Coral ... | reverse complement strand
GTGAGCGTAGCATCAACATCTGAGCGTAGCATCAACATCTTGCGCAACGTCGAGGGAACGTGGTCGAAGGAAGGTTTACATCCCCACCCCACCCCATGTGAGCGTAGCATCAACATCTGTAGACATCTTGTTCAAGGTCGAAGGAACGCGGTTGAAGGAACGTTAACATCCCCACCCCACCCCACCCCATGTAAGTTGTGGGGCAAATGGTGGGCGTTGCGTCTAACCCCACCACCTATAAAAATGGTGATGACTGGGGATGGTTCATGACATTGTTTGACCCACATTATCTTGATTTTCGAGAAACAGACCTGTATGAAGCAACAATTCCCTACAAGGTCCTTCATCTAGTTAGGACATGTCCTTTAAATGTTGGATTATGTTTCTTTGCTGAATTTGCCATAGACATGGTCAAAACATTGGTTATTTCCCGGCAAAGGTCCTATGAATAGCACGGCCGTCTACAGGAAAATGATGGACCATGGCCGAATGGGGGCCCCCAAACGATAGCCAAATTATGCCAAGTTGGTGACAAGTGACAAGTAACTCCAATAACTATGGTTTATGATACGCAAATAACTTCAAATAACATCTTATAACTATAGTTCATGATACAAACCAATTTATGAAAGGCAACACATTGTACCTTTCCATTATTCCATTAAACTCTGCCAGGAAAACACCTGGAGATCTTCCCAGGTTTTTTCCGCCCTTCAGATGTCCGCATGGTAAGAAACGCAGGGTTGTTGGCTTTTTGTTCGAGCATCGGCCGTTCTGAAATGGACGGAAACTGCACCCCAAAGAGGACGGATCCAGTGACCTCATCTTGGAGAGTTCCCCGGAGAGTTATTTAAAAATCTACAAATTTCATTGAAATCAAAACAAAATAAACTATAACAGCAGCTACAAACTTCACTGAAATCTGATGTACTACATACTTAGAGTTAAAAGACAAAAAAAAGACAAAGACTCTGTGGATTCGTTGGACTGCGATGCAGTTCAGGTCCCCTTGTGGGTGGGGAAGGAGCCCATCTTGAAAATGTGTGACTAGCAAAGATATGTATAGTTGTGTAAATAAATTAGTATACGTATGTCATTATGTATAAATACATACACACATATACATAGATATATGTTTGTAAATACATATATATGTATATATACATATGTGTGTGCACGTCATGCCAAGATATGCCAAACTACGTATGGAACATGAACGGTCATCCATCTTTAAACTTGCTCAGTGGATAAGAACCGCATTGTAACCCAGTTATATGTAGGGTATACTCCAGTCATATGTGGCTTACACAAACAATGAGCCATTATAAACAAAAAACACTTATCCCATCTCATTACAGAAGTCCCTACTATGGGTTCTCCAAACAAAAACAATAATAAACTAGCTAGTGTAAGTCCCAAGCTTGTCCCTATATTAACCCATCAACCAGGGGACAAGGTGGTGTCTCCCAGTTATAAGTTTGTTTAGAAACCATAGTAAGTATATCAATATATCTACCACAAAACATAGTGAAATTAGAATTTTCTCAACCAACTTAGCTAAGTATGGGGCACCACCTTGTATGTTTAATGGCTCAATTCTAGTGCTGCAGTCATTCGTCTCAGTTACCACTGCTCTTGAAGTCGGTAGCCATGGGTTTGGTGCTGTCTGAGTCCCCAGTATGTATTCACATTGGAGAACGGTAGATGACATCAAATGAATATATGTACATTATGTATGTATATATATGTAATTATATACATAGATTATCACATATCCAAACATACTATATTGTGAATATGAATCTCACTAGATGAACAACGCCTGAAGCGCCCATCCCGCGCTTTTCTCCGTGGGGAAATTGTCACCAGTCCTGCCTCCGTTTCAAACGCATCGCGTCACCACGGTCGGATCCGGCGGTTTTGGTCGCAGAGTCACCACGGCTCCGCAGGCCAGTCGCGATATGGTTGCTGCAGTTTCCATCAGATTCAGCAGAATCTTGGAGGAACCATGCAGGACATTCCTATAATAAGTTTGAATATATACATGTGTATTTTTAAATAAATAAATAAATAAATATATATATATATATATATGTGTGTAAAATCGTAACAGGCTTAATAACCCCAAAAAAACTGATATACATATGCTCATGCATGTTCTGTTTTGCCTTCCTTCGGGTTCAAGCAAGGTTATTCTGGAAGTTCATCTCTCAATCAACCTGCAATGTGTTTTTTGAACATAGGGGTCTACAGTAGCCAACAAAAACTAAATAAATAAATAAATAAAAACGGTGGTGATCAGCTGAAAAAATATCCCAACAAACATGGGGATGAAACATGTACGCCCCGACCCGGACTTTGCTCCACACTTACAACTGTCATGATCATCATCATCATCATCAAATCATCACATCATGACCATCATCGCATTAAAATTCGCCGCCCCCTATGAACAATATGTTGGTTGGGTAATAACATCAACTTTATCTTCATGAGGGATCAACATTCGCAGCCGCTTATGAGCAATATGTTGATTGGGGTAATAACAACAACTTCTTCCTGCATAGCCACCTGAAATCGGACGCGGTGCTCTGTCAGGGTTGCAGCGAACATGTAATAACAAAGGCAACTAAAACATTCACCAGATAGCAAAAAAAATGTTATCCAACCATGGAGACCGGGCAAAGATGTTTGTCCCATATTCTGTAGCTGGATGTAGCTGGATGTAGCTGGATGTAGCTGGATGTAGCTGGATAGTGTCCTCCTAAAGGAGGCTTTAACCGGCACGACCTGAACTCCATCCGAAACGAGGTTGAAAGTTTCCAGCAAACCGTTGACATGCCCCAAAAGCTGGTTTCGAGTCATTTTCAAGCAGAAAACAACAAAACTCATATGATTCCAGTGAAATAAGAAAACAAACAGAAAAAAAAACATCATCTTTAGCAGTTGTTGGCGAAACATGTACCGATCCCTCCAAGCTTTCCACATGCATCCCGTTTCTTCACGGGAGGCCGGCTCTTCGGCTCGCTCTTCCCGCCGCTCACTTCATGAACAGCTTGAGCTGATTGGCTTGAGACACCTCCGAGGAGACTTGGATGAATATTTACCCGAGAAAATCCCTCCACCCGCTGGTAAACAGACAAAAAGCTATTGAACATGGCTATTGAAATAGTTGATTTACCAATGAAAAAAGGTGATTTCCCATAGTTATGTAAACGTTTACCAAAAGGTAGTAACCATACATAAATCTAAAACATCATGGAATACTCTTCACATGGTGAGGTGTCCCGTTGGGACATGATCAACTCGCCGCAAATAATGCCATGGTGTAAAGTTGGATTACCCAGGCCATAGGGACCTTTTATAATGGCAATAAGGATTCCCATAGGATGACCATCACCCATGAATCCCATGTGACCATCACAGCTGACGGCTTGCAGACTTGAGTTCACTGAACATGACCACATATTCGATGGTCTAAATCCACCAACTTTGGACTGACCCACCTTAGCTATTTCATTCTATATCCAATGATCCAATGAAAAATCTCATCTCCAAACAAACAAAAAGCTATTTTACATACCTCTCCCCATTGAACCTGACTGAAACATAGTAACTCATTAAATTCATTAAACTTGAAAATTGCTGAAACTTGCGGCCACACGCATCCAATTCCCATCATTCCAGTGATGTCACAGGTCATGATGAAATTTATCCAGATTGACGTCCGACATTTTTCGCAATCATGCCCGGCACATCAATGGAGGTTTCAAAAAAATGAGGGTATAGTGCGGGCAACAATTGCAAACCTTCTGGAGTTAGCCCAGGTGAAATAGCCTGGATGTCTTTGTTCTGTCAGTGCCAAAAACGGACCCAAAACTAGTCCCTTGTCTTGTCTTGATCATGACAATCTTTCCCTTTCTGTTATGTTGATGAAAGGCCCCATGTTTCCAAAGCCTGCAATCGAGGCGCTTTTTCCATGAAACCATCCAGCTATTTGGGGATCCCCTATCCCCTATGGCTGTTGAAACCCTCATATATATATATATATATGTATATGTATGTATATATATATAATATGTATATTATATATATATATATGTATATGATTATATGTGTATATATATAGTTATACATATATGGTATAAACATGCATAAACCATTGGATTTTAAAAGGGATTAATAGGATATAATCCTGGATATATAGGATATAATAACCATGATGTTTTTTCGTAGTGCATTAAAGTAAATTCACTAAAAATGATAGTGAATATTAGTGAATTATATAATTATACACCTATTCATACACCTATATCATGATATATCGTTCCGGCAAGGCACCCCCTTGGTGCGGCCAATGTGTGACTTCTCCAACACTCCGTGAGGTTCCTGACTTGCGCCCTCAGCATCACACGAGGCTTCCAGACCACATCAATCGGAATTAAAGGATGCTAAAATGGAGGTACTGCACCATAATTTTGGACATATTTGCTAGGGATATTCCCTTTACATAGGCCTGAAATTCATATGCCAAAAATATATGGTTTGTGTACCTCCAATGAATCGGTTCCTGAAATGGCCATTGATCACATCCGAACTAGACCAATTGCAAACCATCCAGGTATAACATCTATAGGGATTTATCGTAACTATATATCTACTATAGGAATTAATGTCAAGGTAGGATTATATATATATATCGAATATAGAGATTTATCCTAACTTGACATTAGATCAATTGCCGCTTGGAATAGCACGCCATTCAGGTATAATTAAAAAATCCAGGTATAGCAAACCATGCAGGTATAACATCCCATTCTAGTGATCAACTGCCGTCCTGTCCTGCTTGGAGGCAACTATGTAAATGTCATTCAGCAACCTGAAGTAAGGTTTAAAAAAAAAAAAAACACTCAAGAAGCATCAGTTCTAGTGACCCCCTGGTGACGTTGCCATAGAATGCAACCCATCTTGCTACATGTCCCTGTGGAGTTCATGAAAAAACTTTTAGCTGGGCAAACAGATGCCCTTCGTGACCAAAAAGATGTGGTCAGGTGAAAAATCCCCCCAAAAGAACTGGGCAAACAGGTTTTTTTTCCAACAGAAAAGATTGCAATCTTTTGGAACATCTCCATTTTGGAGGAACCTGTTTTTCGCTTGAAATGTTGACCCATACCCATTGACTATCCATTTTGCGTGTTTGCTCTATAAACCTGGACATTTTAACTGTCAAACATCATCCTTCCTTTACGAACCTCGTTTTTTTGGTGGTTAAACAGTTAAACATCAGTGTTTTGCGTTGTACACCTAAGTATGTTGACTGTTGGATAGTGTGGTAGTTTGTTATGAATGCTTATCATGTTTGTTTCATGGATTTGGCCAAAGCAAAGCATGTAGATGGAATGTGCAAACAAGCATCAAGGGATTGGTTTGAGGGACAATCTGAAGGAAATCATGTGGTAAATACCCAGCTTTGAAAGGTGATACCCTAAAAGTAAACTAAGATGGACATGGAAAAACCATGGTTTCCCAGTGCAAAATAATCTACATTGATGGTGGGGTTTTTACATCTATGTTTAGTGAAGTGAAGGATACCCTGTGGTAATTTCTGCCAGTTTGCGAACTGGAAAATCACCTAAAACATCCATCAATGGTATATAAATGGCCCATGGCTCCCACAGCAAACTTTTAAATTACTAGAGGACATAACTATCATAGCTGGGCTTAAATAGATCAGGCAAGGATTCATAAATGGATATAAATGATTAAATGCTCTACAAATGCTTGTAGTGGTTGTTTCATCCCTCATTTGGTACCCTGGCGTAAACTCACATAAATGTGAACAGAAACAAATGTTTTCCCTGGAAAATCATCTGCAAATGGCGAGTTTTCCACATCAATTTTAGGTTACCCTAGGGGATCAGCAGCGTTTTAAACTGATGCTGAAAAATCCCCATTTGCCCACTCTATTCATCTGCTTGGTGGTTGAGCCCTACCCCTCTGAAAAATATAAGTTCGTCAGTTGGGGTTACTATTCCCAATATATGGAGAAAAAAAAAATGTTCCGAACCACCAACCAGTCATGGTGAGTGCCCATGATATTCCCATTATACCCCTTATGAAATGAACAGAACCAAGCCGCACGTCCGCTGGAACGCGATTGCCTGGGCCAAAGCTGCTGTGGCTGGATCTGACACCAGCCATTTGTTTTTGGGTATGAATGAGACATAATTGAGATATATTACAGTATGGTGAAGAAATATATATATATGTATAATATGTAGGGATGTGTTATGTGGTGGTGTTGTGTGTGTATATATGTAAATACAATTATCTATATGGGGATATACAATGGAATGAAACATGTTCCGATGGAGATATTATGGGAATATAGGATATAGAACCAACTTAATACGATAGCTGTGTGTGTGTGTCTGAAAATGGAGGGATTCCCCCTCCAGCTATACGGCCATAATCATAGGGAAAATGATGATACACCAATGGATTTATTGTAGGGTACCTATTTCCAAAACAAACCTATATGTAAACATCAGTCAGTGGCTACAGATGTGGATACTAAACAAAGTTAGGGAAAATCAGACCCATGCCCATCTGAACTATTTTGAACTCGAACATTTAAGGAATCTAAGGAATAAAGACAACGCGAACTTGCGCAAGAATCATGATTGTTGCTTACAGAGTGACACTTTGACAAATAAAATCAATGCTGGGACATGTCATCCGACTTGACTGTATTCTAAAACAGGAAGATCCAGCAAAATTCAATGAAGAACAACACATTAGTATATTATGATATATAAATAGAACAGAAATTATGATACCTGATTAAATCAAGTTCCTGTCTCATTGGTTCGGTTCACATTTATTTGCCATGCCTAAAATTTCACATGCGGAAGATCGTTCCGCGTTCCGCCGTTCCTTCCCAGGCACGTCGAAACCTGCCGCCCGAAGCCAGTGTCCGTTTGGTGCACCCCGGAACGCACGGGAGTGGCGGCACGTCCTGATGAAATGGAGAAATCCAGCACCGTGGCCACCGGGATTTCACCGTCGAACATTGCGGAGTTCATTGGTAATGGATCTACAATGGGAATATAGTAGGTATATATTGAGTAAATATATGTAAGAATTAAGTTCAGGAAACTAGAAAGATGTATTCATACGCTACGATTTCGTAAACATATGTAAGACGATGAATTCATTAAAGTTGTTGTAAACTCCCATAGTCTGCCATAGAACTATTCTCATGGCTATAGACCCCATCTTTATTCATTCCATGATCATGTTTCCAAAAAATATGTTTTTTTCCAAAAAAAATACTATTCCATGATCCATGATCATATCCCCATGATCATGGACTATCCAAAAAATGACTTTTCCATGATCATGTTTCTTCTCCATAGTGTTGGTTACTACCCCATCTTCACCCCGTATCCTTACGCTCATGGAATCGACTCCATGGCGTGATTTTCTGAGTGGTGAAAACAATGCAATTTTTACCACCCATTTTCCTGGGAATGGTAAGTTTATACCACCTATAAAAAATGGTGATGACTGGGGGATGGTTTATTATTGTTTGACCCACATTTAATGATTACCATATTTGTTGGTTCCATCCCTGACTATATCCCCAATCTAATCGCCATGATATTGTCATCCAAAATGATCCAGCCAATGCAACCCATTACATAAATCCTATGAATCCCCATTCTGTATCATTCTGTCCCATTACCCTCCGGTGTCATCAAACGTGGCTTGCTGGAAAATCACCCATTGAGTTCGAGGGTTTTCCCAGCTATAAACCGGATGTTCAATTGCCATGTTTGATTACCAAAGGGGAATTGCCCAAGATCCAATCCCCAAAAATATCCAAAATTTCGTAATTGCTTAGCCGAGTGTGCTCCTGTTCAGGGAAACTGTCCCTCTTGTTGGTTGTTTCACCCCAGTCATATTCCCCAAATCCACCATTGTTAGATGATTTTCCGAAATATAAACACCCCATGTTAATAAGGGATTTCCAGCTTGCCTGATTGCCAAGGGTACTTGGTTTGGATCATCCCACTTACAAAGTGCTTCGTAACCATAGTTCACCCATAAATATATACATATATATATATATATATATATTACTTGGTAAATAATAATATTCACTAACCTGAATAGTTCGGCCATAAAGGGAGATGATTTCACATAAACCATGATTCCAGGCTTAGGCAGAACAGTGAGGTCGTTATAATTTACCCATATATATATATATCCCTATGGATCCAGACACTGTCTGAGAAGGTACTTAAGCCTCCAAATTATAGTAAATTATACCCCAAACACTTCCTAAGAAGGTACTTGGATCCATAGGGTATATATATATATGTATATAATATATATTGTCAACGTAGGATTAATCAACCGCCCCCCTCCCACAAGGTAGGTACCTTGTAAGGTCTTTCCTGTATCCCCCCCAAATAAACGGCCCCTGAACCATAAAATTTTGGATATGGCTTGAAAACCATTGGCTGAAAGCTATGGAGGGCATTGGGAATGAATGGGCAAATCCAAAGAAAAAACATTAGGGACATGGGGGTTTGGGCAAACCCTGATTAATTACAGCTTGGTATTATTAATGGACGACATTGGCTCATGGGGGTACCCTTTGGGAGCTATCCAAACTGATGATGTTTATAAAGCATTTAATTAGAAATCGATCATATGGGGAACAGTTGTTTTTCCAAATTTTCAATGATCAGCAGTGATGGGTTCTGGTGTTCACGCGGTTTCAATTTAAATGTAGCAAAAGGAAACCAAAAGGAAACCACTTGAAACTTTTGGATAAACACAATGATTTCAGCACTGGTGGTTGATTAATCATCCCAGGCCAAACGGTTTATTAATCCAGGGGGACCACCTGTTTTTAAATTACATTTTTTTTAGGGCAGTGGTGGTTGATTAATCGGGAGGGGTTAGTTAATCCTACCTTGACATTATATAGGATCTGCGTGACCTACTAACTAGGCCTAGGCCAACCACTTACAAAGGTGCGATGAGCCTCTAAGTATATGATTCCCAGAGGGGTTCTAGATAGTTGGTTTAAAAACCTCATTCATTTCATTATCTGGTTGGTGGCTTTAACCATCTTGAAAAATATGAACGTCAATGGGAAGGATGACATCCCATATATGATGGAAAATCAAATTCATGTTTGAAACCACCGACCAGATATATATATATATGTATCATATCAATATATCCCTACTAATTCACACAGATTCCACACATGTTCCAATATCTACAAATGTTCCAGATTCCACAAATGTTCCAATATCTGGAGATTGTCCATTTAGTTCGGAGATTTCACAGTTTCCGGCCCTGTTGTCTAAAGAAACGGGGAACCCATTGCGATTTTTGCTGAAAAAAACCGCATAAAGTCATATGAAAGCCCGAAAAATGAGTACTTAATGTGCTTAAAACAATCATGTTAACCATCCCCCAGTACCATTTTCAAAAAGGCATATATAGACCATTCCCAATCATGGGTGGCTTATTATTTATTATTATTTTACCCACATGATCCCATCCATAGGTGGTTTATAGCTATGTTTACCATTCCCAGCCGTCGTATTTTTAAGGCATTGGCTATGCACTACAAACACCGCCGCCTCCGGGGTTGGATTTTCCGGAGACTTGCCGCTGGAACCTGGAAAGATCCACCGTTAATGGGTAAATCAACGAACTAAATGGGCCATTTTCAATACAAGGTGGTGCCCCATAGTTAGCTAAGTTGGTTTATAACTCCCATAACTATGGTTAATGGGTTTAAAAACCAACTTATAACTGGGGGGCACCATCTTGTAGTCATGTTAAATTACCAGAGGGTAGACTATATTCAGCTGGGCTTCGATCCAAGTATGAATGGCAGATGGCTGATCTACTTCAGCAGACCAGAGGCTATGTTAAATTACCAGAGGGTAATTTAGGTGGTGGTTGGTTGAATTATTAGCTATATCATAGGTAAATCAACTGTAAATGATAGGCACACACATATATATATATATATATATGCAAGTGAAACCACTTGTACTCATGAAGGCAGAACCTGCTTCCATCGTAGTCGTTCTTGTCCAAGGAAAATAGGCTGTAGAGCTGAGCTAGATACTGCAGGGCCGTATC
>Ga0126342_10023184_pt1 | contig 10179 bp, 11 predicted proteins | sample Cyp1metagenome_FD_92528 | JGI IMG/M metagenome (GOLD analysis project Ga0126342, IMG submission 92528) | Coral microbial communities from Lord Howe Island, Old Settlement Bay, Australia - Cyphastrea 1 metagenome | ecosystem: Host-associated > Invertebrates > Cnidaria > Coral ... | reverse complement strand
CGGGGGGGGGGGGGGGGGGGGGGGGTGGAGAGACGGAGGACGGGACCATATATATATATATATACACATACAAATCCATGAAATCCCCATTTTGTGAGTAAATTTGACATGTTTTGTTGAAGAGAATCATAGATGTGGTAATGAAAGTACACTGAAAATCTTCGCGCTGAGATTCCCACAATGGCTACATTTCTACGGGACGCGGCTGGACCCCAGACGCCTAAAGGCAGCAGCCCTTGCATCAGCAGCATCATTTGGGACGGCTGGATGTCCGCCACCCTGGCACATCGGCTGGATGTTGCTACATCAACACTCTGGAAGAACCCAACATCTATGTCGATATCAGAATCCATGCCATCATCGGAATTCAAAATCAAGATTCAACATCATCTTCACCGCCATTCGCCATCATTCATCGCCGTTCATCACCAACATCGCTGCAACATCGCTGCTGGGGATATCTTCGGGCATCAAGCCACCCGGAGTTTTGTGTCAAGCCGGAATCAAGCAGGGTCATTCAAGCGCTGGTTTTAACAGAAACAACGTTTGTCTTTTGACTATGGAATACTATGGAACACGGGGGTGCCTGTAGATTGTTCCTCATCCACTTCATGGAGTCATCTCATTTCCACGGTCTTTGATTCTCGATATCATGATGGAGTTACCCTCTGGTAAACTAACATAACTATGGAAAATCACCATTTTCAATGGGTAAATCCACTATAAATGGTGATTTTCAATAGCTATGTTAAATTACCAGAGGGTATGGAGTCACTAAATTGGTCGTTTTTCGGACCTTGTGAAACCATCCACTTTTGGGGATTGACCATGCAACGATGGTAAATCCCCATGCGAGCGGCTGAATAAACCGATGGTTCACCAACCGGTTTTTTTGGGGCGCTTCCCTTACGAACAGCACCATTTGTGGCGACGTTGCGGTGAGGTCCTTCTATTTCATCCATAATTGCCCTCTGGTAAACATACAAAAAACTATGGAAAATCACCACTTTAATAGGTAAATCAACTATAAATGAACCATTTTCAATAGCTATGTTAGTTTACCGGAGCGTATTGATCACAATGACACTCCCTACCATTGCTGCTTCACTTCCTTCTCTTGGGGAATCTTCAAAATACCATGGTCTTTCACCATGAAATATGATCGATGATCATCACTTTTTCCCTGTAGATCATCGAATGTAGCATAGGTTTCACACCTTGTTTTTTTCATAAATATATAAATATCCGTAAATTGAAAACCATGGGGGGTTCAGGGGTTTGGTCTTTGGGATGTTTCCGTCATCCATAAATCACTTCGGGAATTCAAAAATACAAAACAAAAACAACCATGGTTTCCAGAAACATAAACCGTCTTTTTCCATCGATGAATCTTATATATATATGTCACATTATAACATATTATAACTATAACCCTATTATATTCCCATAATGGTTGGTTGCAGCTCAAATTAGTTTCAACCCATTAAAACTAAGTCGATACATCTGCTATAAACCCAACAATTCTGTCAGTTGTAAACCAACTTGGCTAGTGGCTAATTACCTGCATATCAACAACTCGGGTATATCCTATGACTGGTCTTTTTTCGTATGGTTAGTTAGTATTCTCCGATATTCCAACATGGTTTGCTGGAAGATCTACTATTCAGAATCATTTAGTTCGATGATTTTCCCAGCTAACCTCCATTTCGATCCTGATGTCCCAGCATGCCAATGTTTGGAAAACCGAGGGTCCACATATTTCGGGGGGGCAGTTAAGTTTATTTTATGGCTATAACCATGGTGAAATCACCCCCATAAGTTGGGGAAAAAAAAAAAACGTATCCTCAGTTGCATCTCCACTTACTCGAACTTCCAAGTATCCTTAAATTTGGTAGATGTTCATAGATGTTCCTATTATATCCTATTAAGATATGTGTCATCCCATTATAAAAAAAAAATGGATTATTAATGACCATCATTATCCATATTATTATTATTATCACCATATGGGTTATAGAATGCTATAGACATCCCCAATAACTTCTGGGTGTCGCCACAGCACTTTCCGACCCGTCCTGGCTGTGGCACTTTGCGCCGCTGTCTCCAAAAGCGGTCGACAGGCCTCCACTTTGGTCACGGCCAAGACGACCTGCAGCGAAGAAAACGAGCGGCACAAAGAATGGCCGCTTCAAAACGGATATGTATGTATGTATGTATGTATGTATGTACGTACGTACGTACGTACGTACGTACGTATGTAAATATATATATATGGAATTATTTGGATATATATATATATATTGGATATGATATAATGAGGATATGATGCACGGGGATTTTTCATTTTGGGCTAGGAGTCATTCAGCAAAAACATGCAAAAACATGTGCCAAAATCAGGATATACTTTCCAGGCCATTGGATGATTTCCAATATTTTCCAACCATCATCACGACGTGACGACGTGACATGACATCCGCGACATCTCCCGATCCCAGGGCCTTGATGAGCTGCCCAGAGGAGAGCTCCGACAACTTTGGGGGGATCACCTGGAACCCCCATGATGAGTTCAGGGAAAAAAAAAACAAGATTTCGAATGCCCAAGTCATCACCCATTTTGATGGCTATAAACCATCAATCACGATGGCTGGTTTATGATTGCTTTACTAACATCAATCCAAAAAAAATATATCCTATATCATGAAAAAAAAAACCTCCAGAGTAATCAAACGTGGCTAGCAGGTCAATCATCGACCATTCTCCCCTTCGCAACTTGTCAAAAACGACCCACAACCGGGCACCTCTGCCGCTCGCTCGTAGAGTTCTTGCACACCAGCACCTGACGATACGCGACATCGTTCAATCATCTTTGGGGATCTACATTCACCCGTTTTGATGGTCCAGCCCTGCTTGATGGACGTCCTGGGGGAGCAGATCCACCCGGGGTGACATGCGAAAAACATGTCGGAGAACCATCGTTACTGAAGAGGTGCGTAACAGAAGCTAGTCAGTGATGTTCATCTATTTGTAGTCTAAAATCCTCCATGAGCATGATTACACACCATCTATAGATGGGATATTGCCCAGTTGGTGACTGACTAATCAGTGTTGCCATCAGTGTTGCCATCGGCAAAGTCGCATCTATGGATGGTTTATCATGGGGATGCACATCAACAATACTAGTCACCATCCCCAATAGTGGTGATTTCGTCTATAGCATCAGCCTATTGGGCTGACCACATCCCCGAAATTTCTTGATCGCCTTTGGTTACAGTGCCAGCATTGGTAGATAATATTCCATTCGATATGTGTATATATATATACCATCTGGTTATTTCACATAGCCATGGAAAATCACCATTTTTAATAGGTAAACCTCTATGAATGGGCCATTTCCCATGGCTATGTTAAATAGCCAGAAGGTAATTCCCCTCTTGACCCTCTGGCAGTTTGATATAGCTATGCAACATCACAATGAGTCATTTTCCCTACTATGTGATGCCCCCGGCCACGATAGCTAAGTTGGGGTTCACATAACTCCAGTTTCACTATGGTTTATGGTAAAAAAGAAACTGGTTACCGGGGCTTTTTTAAACCAACAAACATAACTCGGGGGGGCATTGTATCTTGAATTACCAGCAGATAGGATAAATCCCGATGAGAAACCGCACAGGCCTGCACCCGCTTTGGCTTTGGCAACGGCCAGCAAAAGCTTCGACGCATCCTCCATGCTAAAGGCATTCAAAACCAATGCGGCCTTGGCAACACAACAAGGTAGGAGTTGCTCTGAATCTCAATATGTGCATGATGCTGTCTATACGTACATATATATATATATACATATATATATACATATGTGACTATTACTATATATCTAGTGTATAATATATATATGCATGTAACTGTATATATATATATACAATTCCCGCATTTACGATTTGTACATATGTAGATTGTAGTATATATTAATATACAGTTCTTTGATGTTAGTTATTGATTTGTTTGCACCTTTCTTGACCGCATAATTTTGTACTGCCATTACATGAGTCCATCTGATTGAGTGATGCGTGCATTCAAATTCAATGGCTTTCGGCTACGCTGTCTTCGCCCAGTTTCTTAGCTTGGTGGCCACGTTGTTGGAGAAAAAGATTTGTTTGCACGGGGGGGGTGTGCCCACAAAATGTTGGGTCTGCCTAGGGAAAAAAACAACAACAACCAGTTTTGGAGGCCTCACCAAAGAACATCGTGAATTTACCAACAACTTTGTTGATTGACGAATACCAGAAGAAGCATTAATGAGGATGGCCCATTCGGGAGCCAAAGACTGTGTTCTCCAACGGCAGAGGCCACTGCATCCAGAGCCTACAGGCCAGGGAATCAAACCAAGCAAAGATGCGAAGGACATGTGGAACCACCCATGAGCAAATCATATCCACTATTCCCCGCTGATATCTTGACTTTTCTTGGTGATATCCCCATGTTTGCTATCTAAATCTCAACCTCAATGTTGTTGGCGAAGCCCCGGGGTGCTGTGCTGACAAAACATCGACCCTCTGGCTATTTAAGATAGCGAAATGGCCCTATTGATAGATAAATGATGATGATATATGAAATTTACTTTTCAAAAATGGTGATGTTCCATAGCTACCTTAAATAACCAAAGGGCAATTTCTTGGTGGCCCCTTATCTTTGGCCCTGAAAAAAAAAAAGCAAATGTGTCAGATTTTGTCAGTGCACCTCCAACAAACTGTGATATCGCCAGCTAGGCAATGGGAAATCCCTATAAATCGGTGGGAAAAATCATCGGTAAAATGGTGGATGTTCCATTGCCATACCCCATCTATGGTGGTTCTTTTAGATCCTGTTCCTGGCTGCTAAGTGCTCACTTCTTCTGGTCAAGTCCAATTGTCCAACCCACTTTTCTTGGTTCAAAAACACTATTTTTTCTCAATGAAATCCTCAAGCGGTGCTTGCTCTACATTTGTCTATTTGCTTGTGGCTGCAAGACCCACTTTAAAACACACCCATATCATGTGGGTTGATGTTGGTTTTTCCATCACATATCCAAAAACATTCTCCCAGCATTTAATGTCAAAAAACACCCAGGATGAATGTGATCCCCCCAGTTTACTCAAAAAAAAGGTGGTAACACTCAATTTTAATAGTACAGTAACTATTTTGGGTATAAACCCTCAATATGGGCGTGTCCAAAAATTGTGGGAAACCCCCACAATCCACTAGTTCCTCATCATGTCCCTATTGCAGTTGCCATTTTGGGGTTAATACTCAATTTTCAGACACTCGCATATATCATATCAATTTAAGATTACCTATAATTTTACGATGTTCATCCCATCATATGCCTATGATACTGTGGACAAAATCACCAGTTGGTAACCAATATTAAGTAATGGTAACTATGAAACACCGCAAAAAAGGAATGGGATTTGAGCAGTGTTCAAAAATACACTCTGTCATTCCATTACAGTATATTGGTTGGTTAAAAATAGGGGTTCCCCTATTGGATTATTGTAATCCCCAGTATATAAGGTAGTATAATCCCCTAGAATCATCAATTACCCTCTGGTAATTTGTTACATAGCTATTGAAAATGGCCCATAGAAATTCCCTTGATTTACCCAGCTATAAAATGGGTGGATCTTTCCATAGTTATGTAAACGTTTACCAGAGGGTATTATCATCATTTATCAGTTATATCATATCCACATATTTCCCTAGATTTTGATGGTTAAAACCATATGAAATGACTATAATCATCAACCAACCAGGGTTAAAACCTCCATTGTCCTATGGTTTTCCTATGGTTTCCCTATGGTTTTCCTATGATTTTCCCATGATTTACCCAACAATAGCAGCCACTTCGCAACCCCCAAGTCGAGATCGCCTCCACAGCGACATCCTGGGATTTCGTGGCCGCCACGGTCAAACGCAAGAGCTGCAGGGGCGCTAGCGCCTGCGGCAGATCCATTTTTGAATCCTATGCAGTTCATATATAATGGGTATATGGTGATCTGGTATCATGGGTATAATATATATATATGGATTAATATTAATATATGGGTATATGGATTAATCATTCATATATATATATATGTATTAATGGGTATATGGTGTATGGTCATCCATCCCATTTCATGGGAATCCTCATGTATATATATATACTTATATTTATTTATAACAATAACCAGAGGGTAATATAACAATATTTATTTATGTAATATATATATATATAAATATATAACAATTCACTGACCTGAATTGTTCGGCCATAAAAGGGGATGATTTCCCTAAAATAAACCATGATTCCAAGGCTCGGGAGAACAGGGTTCGGTCGTTATAATTTACCCAGATATATGTATGCTGGTAGTATATGGAAATATCCTATGTATTGAAAAATATCATATACATAAAAATATTCAATATGTATCTACTTCATATATACATGCGTATAGACAATGGAATTATGATGATGAACTACAATTTTAAAAAAAAATGATTGGAACATAACGGGGATTTCCCCTGGAGACATGATGGGTAACCTATTTTGGGGTCATTTGGGTGTTTGAAAATGAGGGAATTCTGATAAAATGGCACACTTTTGATGGAAGCATCTGGGTAAATTATAATGATTCACTAACCTGAAATAAGACCATTTTAGATGATTCCTCTTGTTAACATTTATTAACCATGAATCCAGTGAGGGAGAACAGTGAGGTCGTTATAATTTGGCCAGAACCATACGAAAATATGATGATGGGCTGGTGAACCACGAGATTTCCTTGATTTTGTGTGTATATACTACACAATCTTTAGATGCACCCATTTTGTGGTGGTAAAAGGTATGGGGAACAACTGCACGGAACTCTTTGATTTATGGTCAAAACACATAGAAAAAATGATGTTGTGGGAGAAGTTGGGTGGTTGGTGGTTTCAACCGATCACATGGGGAATTGCACTAAGAACGGGGATGCATATTCCACATACCAACACCAACTGCGTAATGTTGGCAAATTGCCAGGAATTGAGTGGATGGTTGAAACATTAAAAGAACTGAAACCTCACATGGTCTCCTGTAAGATTTCCAGGACATCAATCAGCTGGCTGATTTGGCAAGAGATACAATGGAGATCCACATGTGAGGCAAAAAATGGATGATATTGCCCAACGATACAAGGGACACCATATGAATTCGTATCAAATATTGTTGAATCCCATTGCGCGCAAAAAAACGCCAGGTTCTTTTCGAAAATGAACACCTCAACATTGGGGGGCCAAAGTCTGATCATTTGCTTCAGGGGCCAAATATATGCAAGTATATATATATATATATTTATAGGGATACATAATATTAATTACATTGCGCGTAAAAATATCCAACAATCATGGAATATATTGATATATTGAATTGGTTAATGTTGTTTATATATATACATATTGTATGTATATATACCATATTATATATAATGTATATATATATACGGTGTATATATATATATACAGTGTATATATATATACGGTGTATGTATATATATATGCAGTGTATATATATATACGGTGTGTATATATATATACAGTGTATATATATATACGGTGCACATATATATATGTTATTTATATATACGGTGTGTATATATATATATACGGTGTATATATATTATTATATGTATATGTATTATATATATATATATACAATATGCACAGTGTATGTGTATATATATATATATTGAATACATAACAATTGTATAACCAACATTCACCAATTCAATCAACCGGACGTTCGGCGTCGTCGCCTCCAAGTCTTCTCGCTTGGCCACCAGCAACTTGGCACACTCCTGCCGTGCGAAGCGTCGGTGGAAAGCTGGCTGCCCAATGGCCATTTCGTTGGAAAAATTGAATCTAATAATGGTCTCAATATAGGTAGTATATGAACATATATATATATATTATTGTATATGATAATGTGTTCATTGTAATTTCCAGAGAAAGAGGTCAGATTTCCATGGGCCAAGAAAAAATAGTTGTTTCATGCAAGTTTTCACAATCTTTTGGTGAAGATTCTCAGCACAACAACCAAACTTTGGAGTGTCTCAAAGGGACAGTCCAGTCAACCCAGAGTGGCCTTCGAATTTGGTTGCAATCCCAAGCTAATCCTCTACCCCCAAATTCTCCTCGCGACTTCCCAAGTCGAAAAAATAGAAAACTTCACAACCCCCACTGCAATTCTTCGGTCGCCCGAACCACTGGAGCTGAACAGCAGTGACCTTCATCTCTTCTCCCTGGATTCCCTTCTCACCCAAGCCCGCAATGATGGATGCAGCCTCAGGCTCCAAATTGGCGCTGGTTAAGCCCGAACACTATGAAAGCTATAGCATGAAATGGAGATCTGATGGTGGTTTTTTTAGAACCACCAGAAGTACTGTGCTCTTGGGGGGATATATTGGGAGATGACTGACCAATCTTAATATATCTTGATACCAGTAGTACCGCACAAGGCGGCGGCGGAAGTTTCAAAAATAGGACACCTATAGGAGAGGTTGGTTGTTGGGAATCACGGATGGCAGAGCGAATCCACTGATGGACTGAAAGGTGGTTGGAGTTGTGTTTTTTGGACTGGCTACTATCGTTGCAGTGGTCACCTGGTCGGTCCACCTCACCCACAACTGCTGGATGTAATGTGGTGTAGCGCAGTTGTAGTTGTAGTTGTAGTGTAGCGGAGTTGTAGATGTGGTGTAGTGTAATTAGTGTAGTGTAGTTGCAGTTGCATTTGCGGTGGTGTAATGAGTGTAATGAGTGTAGTGTAATGTAATGTAGGGTAGTGTAATTGAGTGTAGTGTAGTCTGGTGTGGTGTAGTGTGGTGTGGTGTAGTGTGGTGTGGAGTAGTGTGGTGTAGTATGGTGTAGTGCGGTGTAGTGTAGTGCAGTGCAGTACAGTGCAGTGTGTTGTGTAGTGTAGTGTAGTGTAGGGTAGCGTAGCGTAGCGTAGTGTAGTGTAGCGTAGCGTAGCGTAGTGTAGCGTAGTGTAGTGTAATGCAATTAGTGTAGTGTAGTTGTAGTTGTAGTGTAGTTGTAGTTGTAGTGTAGCGTTATTTAATATATTGTAGTTGTATAGTTGCAGTTGCAGTTGTAGTTGTAGTTGTAGTTAGTGTAGTGTAGTGTCGCGTGGTGTAGTGTAATTGAGTGTAGTGTACTATAGTGTATTGGGGTGTAGTGTAGTGGGGTGTGGTGTCGTGAGGTGTACTGTAGTGTAGTGGGGTGGGGTATAGCGTAGTGTAATGTAATTAGTGTAGTGTAGTGCTGCGTAGTGTAATGTAATTAGTGTAGTGTAATGTAGTGTAGTTGCAGTTGCAGTTGCAGCTGCAGTTGCAGTTGTAGTTGTAGTTGTAGGTGTAGCGTAGTGTAGTGTAGGGTCATTAAGGTTAGTGTAGTGTAGCGGAGTGTAGTGTAGTGTAATTAGCGTAGTGTAGCGTAATGCAGTATAGTTTTAGTTGTAGTTGTAGCTGTACTTGTAGTTAATGTAGTGTAGTGTAGTGTAGTGGAAGGTAGTGTAGTTTAGTGTAGTGTAATTTAGTGTAGTGTAGTGTAGCGTAGTGTAGTGTAGTGTAGTGTAATAATTGAGTGTAGTGTAGTGTAGTGTATTGGAGTGTAGTGTAGTGTAATGTAGTGTAGTGTGGTGGAATGTAGTGTTGTGTAGTGTAGTGTAGCGTAGTGTAGTTGTAGTGTAGTGGAGTGGAGTGGAGTGTAATGTAGTGTAGTGGAGTGTATTGTAGTGTAGTGTAATTGAGTGTAGTGGAGTGTAGTGGAGTGTGGTGTAGTGTAATGTAGTGTTGTGTAGTGGGTGGTTGTAGTTGAAAATGCTACAAAACCCTCACGTTTTGCTCATTCTTGACAAGGTGCACAATCCCTTGCGCCTGCCACGCAAAACGACATCTGAACGTCTGAACGTCCAAAAGTGCTCCGAACCCGTCATTTTTTTTGACACTTTTGACTTCGAAATGTGCTTCGCACCACAACGGCGTGCACTTTTTCGACATCTCAACTTCCAAAAGCGGTCTGAACGTGCTGTGCTTTGTACATTTTGGCTTCGAAATGTGCTTTGCGCCACAACGGTGTGCACTTTTTCAACATCTCAACTTCCAAAAGTGCTCCGAGGCTGAGGTGCTT
>Ga0126342_10023183_pt1 | contig 10179 bp, 10 predicted proteins | sample Cyp1metagenome_FD_92528 | JGI IMG/M metagenome (GOLD analysis project Ga0126342, IMG submission 92528) | Coral microbial communities from Lord Howe Island, Old Settlement Bay, Australia - Cyphastrea 1 metagenome | ecosystem: Host-associated > Invertebrates > Cnidaria > Coral ... | reverse complement strand
ATTCGACTTGCGATTCGGATTTTTCGACATCCATTTGCCACGTCACTTTAACTTTTGCAAGCAAACGGGTGAAGCAAAGGAACGTCGGCGCTTCTCCATGCTTCGGTTGGACAGAAATTTTCCGTTCGTTCTGTCAAAGCGGTGATTTGCTAGCGCATGACGTCCATATTGATAAGCCTAAGGCTTGGTGTCAGCAGAAAAGGGCCCGGTCGCATGTCGGCTTTCGCACTGAGTGATCCCCCGCGTCCCCTGTGACACAACTACCTTTCGTGTCACCCCTTCTCAAGTTTGTTTTTTCCATCCCCAAAAATCATGTGCATCAAATCCCGCCAACCACCAACCTCACCGGCCGGTCATTTCCGAACCAGGCCCGAGAAGAGACCGGCCGTTGAAGTCGTTGAGGCCGTTGAGGTGGACGATAGCGACGAAGAGGAGGTTAGCGATAGCGCCGGTTGATTTGGCAGATGGTTTCATAGGGATAAAAATTGGATAATATAATGGGGATATAATGAGATATGAATGGATATACTGTAGTTGGTTCATGGTTGGTGTGTATGGTTTAATGACGTTTAATGGGGATCAACATGCGATGATAATGGAGGTTTTTTTTTTTGTGGCATGTTAAGCATGGTCAACTATGGTTTGTGGTAGATATATAATATTATATAACATACTGATAGATATATATAAATGATATTATATAATATTAACCATGGTAGATATATAATGATATATCAATACGTAATGGAATATGAATGGGATTTAATGGGATGACGAAATGATGGATGGCTTCCATCATGGGACTCATGGGACTCATGGGACTCATGGGACAGGGAAATCCAATCGCAAATGGGACATGATTAATAATGAATATAATGATCATGGGAAATTATGAGATAATTATGGGATATACGAACTTTTTTTAGATGCTGTGGTTGTAATTTTCGGGAAAATTCTTCTTATGCGATATGGGATGATCACAGCCACCATAGCCGGTATGGTGGCGTTGGGTATGCACCTGGTAATTGGATGTGTTGCTGATCCCCAGTCATGGTTCGTTAGAGATGGTTTATGGTTGGTACCACATTAGAGTGTTAATTGGTGGACATATTGGCACGCCATATATATATATATACACACATGAGGGTCAGATTGTGCAACTATATATATATATGATATATGTGACTATACATATATATATATATAGCAGATTATTGTGAGTTATGCCTGTTTTCATTCCTGGCCTGTAAGTGCAATTACAGGGATTCACGAGAGATGATGTTTGGATTTTAGATGCTTACATATACCATACCTTGACTTCGGATGATTTCAGGTTATCAAAGCTTATCAAAGCTAGGAAATTGATTAACCATGATTAACCATTACGATGGTTAAACCATACCATGATTAGTTACTGATTATGATTAGAATTGATTAACCAATGATTTCAGATGATTGTGGTTGAACCATACCATTATCATTATGCTTTCAGATGATTTCAGATGATTTACTGTATGACAGTTGGGTGTCATCGACTTGTGATGACGGAGTTGCCAGGCCGAGAAAGTTCGGTCCAAGAGTCGGTTGCGAGACCCAATGATTTTTGGACAACGACCATTTGGGGATAGAAATCCCAGCCAAAAAAAATATGGTTATTTTAGCTATCTTTTTTTATGGCCTTGGGCTTATCGCAGTAGATAATTTCTATGTCAGTTGGTTTATGGCATTGGGTTTTTGATTTTTCTAGATAATTTCTATGTCATTCATTCTCATTCTATGCGATGAGGTATGATATCAGGTGGTTGTCCCTTATTGTCCTGCATGAAAGGGGTGCCTTGAACATCAACATCCTTGAGCATCGTGTGGAGATTTTCTCTTCTCACAATCCAGGTTGCTGTCTCTGATGGTTGGGCTTGTTTCAGGGGAACCAAAACTGCTTGGGTAGGTCAGTAGTTTATGTCACTTTTTGTGCTAATCATGTCAATCATATCCAGCTAAAAAAGACTTCAGTGACTGCAGTAATCCTTCTAATATTAAACACCCCCATTGTATGGTCAATATGTGTTTTTATCCCCTACTAACCCATGGTTTATGGGGATGTTTTTTGATGTTTTGATATTAGGGGTGGTCGTCATTACCATGCTTCGGACCTCGGGAACTGACTTGGTGTTGGACCTCAGGTCTCGCAAGGTGCGGCTATGCTCTCGGAGCGGTGGGCGACTCAGAAAAAAGTGGTGGACACATCCAATTTATAGCTCCATACATCTCCATACCATGCATGGGTGCTGGTATAATCTGGTATATGTGTCATATTCACCCCAGAAATGGTGCAGGTATATGTGTAAGTGAATCTACCAAATGTGGTATAGGTGATGAAGATCTGAAGGAGGTGATCGAGGAATCATGTTTGCCTAGAGGCCTATAGAATGCATGTATACAAATAGTTACACTGCCTCTGGAGATGGATGATGGCATTAGCTGCTCATACTCATACCTTGACACAGGTCTGACCAAAAGACACAACTATCCAAGTTGGGATGAATCGGGACCCATCCCCAGAAAGTATAAACCAATCCCCATCCACCTTCAGCCCTTGCCATGCCATGGCTCAGGGAAGCGGCGGTCTGGCTCAGCAAAGCGGAGGTCTGGCTCAGCGAAGCGGAGGTCTGGCTCAGCAAAGCGGAGGTCTGGCTCAGCGAAGCGGCGGTCTGGCTCAGCGAAGCGGAGGTCTGGCTCAGGAAAGCGGCGGTCTCGCAGCCGGCACGGGGGCCCGACAGTAGAGGGGCCTTTCGATGGCGGAGACAGGTGGCCCACAATGGTGTTAGGTGAGATTTTGGAACAATATGTTTTAGGTCTGAGCTACCTCTCCTTTGGGTTTTTAGCTCTCTGAGCCCTCTTCTCTGAGCTACCTCTTCTCTGCGCTGCATCTCCAGCTGCTATTTCTTGGCTGAGCGGCTTCTTGTGTGAATTACCTCTTGTATCTTCTTTTCTGAACTACCTCTTCTATTATCCACTTCTTCTGTGCGCTACCTCTTCTTTGCGTTGCTTCTTCTCTCAGCCAATTCCTCTCTGGGCTACATTTTCTCTCAGCCAAGTCTCCTCTGAGCTAGGGCTTTCTGAGCCAACTCTTCTATTCCCTCGTACCCTGAGCTACATCATCTGTGCAGCAACACTGACAGGCAACCGCCAGTTGCATTCCCGCATGCAATACCACGAGAGTGGCAACCTGAGCTCTTGCTACAGACTCGTGCACATTTTCCGGATCGCATCTTCGAAATGTGGTCCAAGATTGTGGTGATTTTGGCATTATATATTAATCGAGCTTTCGCCACAGTATCGTGCACTTTTGTCCAGCAGCTTCCCAAGACAGAGGCCCGCACTCGCGAACGCGCAGACGCTCCCTTCACAGAAACCGTTTCGCTCACTTCAATTCCTTTCATCCGGAAACTCACACGCACATGTGTGCGCTCTTTTGAACGCTCGCTCACTCTTGCAGTGATCTATTGCGTCAACTTCCCAAACTAATTATAGTCATGCTTTCTGTGCAGGAGAGTTTGTGAACTGCGTGCTACTCATTGACAACTGTCCGCAACTCGGATGTTTCCCAATTAAATCTCTGTTCATAATCAACCATCAACAAATCAATGTGATTTTTGCTGGGGATAGGCGAGCTCAATTTGGTAGATTTTAGCCAACCAAACAGTGGGAGATGATGCTCGGCGGAACTCTCCCGGTATTGTACAGAGATGTACAGAGTTTAGAAAATTAGGATGATACAAAACCGGTTAGAAGGTCACAGGGACAAGGATGACAAACACTCAAAATTGCTATTGACCGTCAGAGTCATCAGAGATCTCAATCGCAATTGTCTGTGGCACGTTTCTTTGGAGTCTTCTCATACGCTTGCGGAAATATTTCTCAGCTGACTGGCAAAGCGATTTCACAAGTTTTTTCCGCAAAAGCTCTTTCCACTTGTAGGGATACTGTGATATAGATCGCTGTAAAGTTGCGCTGACTGCAGCAACCTGTTTCCAAGCCAAACTTTGCTTCTTGTTGGATAACACATGGAATGATGAGAAAAATGTCCAATAAAAGAATTGTCACCCTGCTGCCTCTGCTCTGATGCACGCGCGCAGACGGAATTCACATTTTGTCTGGAGGAAACCATCCACTTTCTGCTGAGCCCTTTGTTTGTTAGCTGGGTATCCAAGGTTAGGCATGTTGCATGTTGCAATTCGCTAGCGGCTACCGGGTTGGTCAACCAAGATCCTAAGAGTTGTTGTTGGTTAATGGTTTATTGTGCAAACATCTTGTAATCACATCGATGCAGACCAGCTCATGGTGGAAATCATGGTGGAAATATGGCAGGTTGTTTAATTTTTCATCATTGAATTTTATTGAGATGTTTCACTGATTACGTCGCAATGCTTAGTGGTTCAAGACGAGAGTGTGCGGAGAAAATTGCGACGCTATGGCTAAGAACATCAGCGTGGAACTGCTGAGTAGCAAGGTTTGCACTCTGCCAGTACGGCCAAACATGACGATCGGAGAATTGAAAGAGGAAGTGAAGGTGGGATTCCGGGCGTTTGAAAAGAAAGCATCGTCTGAAAGACATATCTCCCTTTGGTCAAAACACACCCGTGTTTTGTTGGGTCCAGACAGTCAAATATCAGGAAGATGTTCATGAAATTCATGTGACGTCGCTTTACCCATCTTTACCCTGTAAGTTTTCCATCCGAGGATGAACTCACCCGGAGACTCAGCACCGTGGAGCCAAAGTGCAGGCACCGGGGAAAATTTAACAGGGCGTGGCGTTGCCCAAAGAATCATTTAGCTGACTTAAGTACTTACTTAGCTCTATTCAGTTCTTAGTTTGTTTAGTGAATGGGAAGTAGACTCCAAAGCTCTCACGATTTCCGATATTTTCATGTTTTGTTGTGTCTGGTTGTCGTGATGCGGATCCTGATTCATTCATGACCTCTGCGGCTCAGTACCAAAGTCCATTGTCGTTGAGGTCCTCATGTTGTTTCTTTCTTGGGGTCAGAAATGGTCAGAATCCAACACGCTCTTAGATTGTCCTGCAACTGGCTGCAGGTTATCTTCTACATCAAGCCGGCGCTTGAGTGTGTCAGCAGAAAGGCATCTGGCTGCAATGTGAAAGATTTGCTTGGCATACGCATCCCTAGCACTGAAACATCCATCATACCGTTTGCCTTTGAAGGCTGCCTTTGCTTGTTGCGACTTGTCATCCCGAAATCTGTGACTCAAATCGGGTCTGGTGCGTTTGCTGGCTGCAGCTCATTGACGAGCCTGACCATCCCAGAGTCCGCAAATATTACAATGGGAGAGGATGCATTTCGTGACTGCAGCTCCTTGAGGAGTTTGACCATCCCGAAATCTGTGACTCAAATCGGGTATGGTGCGTTTGATGGCTGCAGCTCTTTGATGACCATCCCAGAGTCTGCAAATATAAAATATAAATACTATATTATTAATTATTAATTGGAGATGCTTTTCATGACTGCAGCTTTTTAACAGGTTTAGTTTTACCCGAGTCTGTGACTCAAATTGGGAATTCGTGATTGCTTAACATGCCTTAACCCTCCCGCAGTCCGTGCCGGAAAATTGAAAGGGGGGCCTTGGATGGTTTCAGCTCGTTGACCAGCTGGCGGCTTCCAATTTTCCTTCGAGGCGCTGCGGCGTCCAAAACGATTGAAAGGCGTCCCAGTTGAGACACTTCAGTGGAAGATGGACTGATGAAAAGACATTGAAGAACTTGCTGCGGATGGGTTGGGTGGGGCTTGATACACTTGCAACATCTTGCAACACATAATTAAGTTGGAATAATCCCTACTTTTCCATAATTATTATCAATATCTTAGGTTCTATCATAATCTATACCATGGAACTTATGGGACAACGGGTACCAACTTGTATGTCCATCCCAAATTAGTAAGTGCTCTTTATGTTTGGACATTCCACTAATATTTTTTTAACCTGGTGAACTAAGATGGCGATTGCCCAGTTACATCTGTTAACTAACCGGGATCACCCTAAGAATTGGATGTTTACTGCTGAAGGTATTTCAATACCCCTGGGATCAGACACACCCAATTATCATGAAAATTGTTGGTTAAAACATACAACCCATATCAACCCATATGATATCCATATAATAAGAATAATATACATATATAATCATATATACATATATATATATATATCCATCACATCTCCATAGAATTCAGACAGCACCCACTTTGTTTGTTGATGAGTTGACACCACCCCACCACCCCATGCCACCCAGGCGCAGTTCCCGGACCCGACGAAACGACGTCCGGGCTCACCGCGATGGCAGCCGGTCGCGTGGTGACCGGGGCTACCGCCACAGGTCCAGGTGACCTTGGGCGGGCGTTTCAATGGATTTGATGATAGGCTTGGGTTAGACAATAAGGTGGGTAAAACAATGTCATAAACCAGCCATTTGGGAATGATTTATGGTTTATACCAGCATATATCAGGGTTTATTAATATTCTATTGTTTTATGCACATTCTGTTTTCGGGAGGCCAAAAACAACTTATATAGGCAAAATCTCCTGTTGGGAATGTGGTGTTCTTCTGCCAGCACATGACACCAAAAAAAGCAATTACCTTACTTCAAGTGATCCTCACCGTGGCAAATTGTTTTGTCATAGTTTCTGACAGCTCATCTGGAAGTATATATGGCATATATTTTCTGACATTCTATTCTAGCATTCTGTCTGTGACATTCTATTCTGGCATTCTATCTGGCATCTATTCTGACATATCTGATATCCTATCTGGCATCCTTTCTGGTATTTCGTCTGAAATTTTTGCTGGCATTCTTTCTGATATTCTATTTGGCATCTATTCCGGCATTCTTTCTGGCATATATTTTGGCATTTTATTTGGCATCTATTCTGACAGTTTATTCTGGCATTCTATCTGGCATCTTTTCTGACATTCTATTCTGGCATTCTATTCTGGCATTCATTCTGGCATGCATTCCGGCAGTCTTTCTGGCATTCTATTTGACATTCTGTTCTGGCATCTATTTTGACATTCTCTCTGACATGGGCACTGAGATCTGGCGCTCGCGGTTGAGGTCTGGCAGTGCCCACTGAGATCTGGCGCTCGCGCTTGAGGTCTGGCAGTGCCCACTGAGATCTGGAGCTCGCGGTTGAGGCCCGGCAGTGCCGACCGAGATCTGGAGCTCGCGGTTGAGGCCCGGCAGTGCCCACTGAGATTTGGAGCTTGCCGTTGAGGTCCGGCAGTGCCCACTGAGATCTGGAGCTACCCTGATAAAATCTAAAAAGCATCACTGGCAGGGGGGAAACAAGTTCCTTCAATTTTCTGCACGTTGCTCAAGGTCGGCCATAGCTAGTATTTTTTCGATCATTCCCATTCTATGGCCGGTTGGGCATGTCATAACATATCAAAATCATCAACCCCCCAAATCACAACATGTCACAATTTGCCAACCCCCGAATCATAATATGCGCGCGGCCCAAAATGACAAATGACACAGGTCCATCGGTACCCCAACGGATTGACCCCTCGATACCCATTTGGTGTTCCAGGGATCGGCGGCGTGATGATTACCACGACCGTGGGCGAGGCAGCTACAGCTTGGGACACCAAAACACAAGAGATGTACAGTTTCAAAAACAATAGGTTATCATCATTCTTCCCATCAAAATTCACAGGGCAATGTTGGGTTTTAACATTTTGGACACGCAAATCTGAAAGTGGAACTCTTGGAAGGACATGTAGGGAAAATCACCTACCATTATTAAATTTTTAAGTACTCATACAGAAGTTTGAGGACTGTTATTTTTGCATTATCCTTGGATATATTGGTAACATCTAATAGTATATTCATGATATCATCAGTATTCATCATTACTTTGGTACAATCAGGCAATCGACATCACCGCTCAGACGTACGTGATCGGTTGGAATCTCAGCACAGCATATTGGCAGATGCTGCTGGTACTGATGGTACTTCTGCAAGAATTGCACGAATTTTCAGTGTTTCTTGGATCATTTGATTTAGATCAAATTAATTACCGGTTAGTTTTTGTTTCGGCACAATGCGCATGTATTGTACATCTCTGTTATCATTGATATATATTGATATGATCTCCCCAGTTTTTCTCGAGGTATCGCGATTATCGAAACGACCGTGCTCCTAGCTGAGAGGAAGGGAACACGAGCCTTACATGTGAGAAACTATTGTTTGGATTTCTTGGAATCGGGCCTCATAGTTCTGGCATGTTCTTATCCACATGCCATGTGAATCTCTGAATCAGCATGAGATTCCCATCGTCATTGCACTTTCATTTTTCCAAGGATCGAGGCCGACCCTCGAGTCGGCATCGTGGGTCTGGAGCTCAGATACATGGTGATTTTCAATAGGTACGTTAAATAACCAGAGTGTCTATCCTATATGTGTGACAGTGCGTGTATATATATATATCAGATATCATGTGTATCTGGCATGTATATAGAATATCGATATGTGTATAAACTGTATATTAATATTATATTATATTATATTATGTTATATTATATTATATTACATTATATTATATTGTATTATATTGTATATAAGTATATGTATACATAACTCTTGCACAATGTATAAAGTGCGTATGTGTGTGTCTTTTATGTATTCGACATAGCGTGAAACATATTGTTTCGAAACATCTTCGGAGAGCCAATGGCCAGCCAATTTCCGGAGAACTTGAGTGCCACACTGCCACATCCCACCAGTTGTTTCAACCACTGTCACTATACTGTAATAACCTCAAAGGCTGTCATTACACAGCATTATCCTCCAATACAGTTCTTGAACTTGGGACCCCCACGTACTGTGCAACAGTTTGATTGGGATTGCTTGGGCTTAGGGAATGCTTGTTATGATATGTGTATCCGAGTATATAATGTATAGATGCGCACGAATACATGTCATTGCATGTGCTGAGCCCGAGACTCCGGTGACTAAATTGAAATTAATTAGAGTTTTTTTGCATTTCAAGAGTGATTTCTCAAATAGTGGTGTTCAAGAAGTGTTTAATTTTATATATTAGCAATTAATAGTTAATTATATTTATGTACACATAGTATGATAATATGTAGATATAGCATATATATATATATGTCTATATATAGCACAGTTGTTCACCTTCCTGTGGGCCCGCAGGAGAGGAGATGATCGGCATCGGAAGGCCAATTTTTTGGCCTTGTTGGCCCTTCATGGGGAAATCATGAGGAAATCATCATCAATTTTTATGTGGGGTTAACCATGAAGAATAGGGAGTTTTGTGGAGATATGATGAGATGTTTGCAATACATATATATATATATTTATTTATACATGTATTTGTTTGTTGAATTTTGTTGACAGTATGTAGAAGCAACAGTAAGATTATCTTACTCGGGTGTGTCCAAAAATTAGGTATCCCCAGTTCTGGCCATTCTTTTATACGGAAAATGGCCAGATTGACCAGTGGATGGAATGAGGTAATGTTCAGACCCACATAAAGGTTCAAAGGTGGGTTCAGCTATTTGTTTATTAGTTATTATTGGACCTCATACCAACATTGTGGACACTATGTGCGTTAGAAGTTTGAACCAGGGCATTGCACAGGACCTATTAGCATCACTTTCAGTAGGCGATTTCGATGATTTCGTCTGTAAAAGGCAGCCTATGGCAACTGTCGATTCTGGCCATTTATCTAGCAAACCCAATGAACCACCCCCGATAAAAACCTGCAGATGGGTGGTATGAACCGAATGAACCGTCCCCAAACGGTGTTTATGGCAGCCATGGTTTCCTTTGTCAGGACCGAAACGATCGTCGAGGCGATCGTGATAGGTGGCAACCTTGGAACTACCTGCAGGTACAGGCCATCACAGTTCAACACATGTGATGTTGTTTTTTGGAGGATGATGATGATGAGGAGGAGGAGGACAAACGACTGTAAATGAACATCGTGTTTTTCTTCATGTTTTTTCATTTTGAGAAACAACTTTTTTCCCGAGAGCGCCTGCGAAGGGTTCTTCGTAAAAAAGCAGCCGTTATACTAGATCTTCACACCTTCACACCTGCAGATCTAGATCTTCACACTCTCACATCTGCCGATCTACATCTT
>Ga0126342_10023182_pt1 | contig 10179 bp, 6 predicted proteins | sample Cyp1metagenome_FD_92528 | JGI IMG/M metagenome (GOLD analysis project Ga0126342, IMG submission 92528) | Coral microbial communities from Lord Howe Island, Old Settlement Bay, Australia - Cyphastrea 1 metagenome | ecosystem: Host-associated > Invertebrates > Cnidaria > Coral ... | reverse complement strand
TGGCGCGAAGCACATTTCGAAGTCAAAATGTACAAAACACACCATGCCCGGACCACTTTTGGAAGTTGAGATGTCGAAAAAGTGCACGCCGTTGTGGCGCGAAGCACATTTCCAAGTCAAAAGTGTAAAAAACTGACAGGTTCGGTGCGCTTTTGGACGTTCAGATGTCGTTTCGCGTGGCAGGTGCACGGAATTGTGCACCTTGTCGAAAGTGAGCAAAACGTGAGGGTTTTGTGGCATGTCCAAAAACGATGGCGAGCGTGGGACATTTGAAGAGGATCTGCAAAGATGAATTTTCCGTGGCAGGCGCAGTACAAGAGACATGTTCATCAGAGCTTTTAGGAGGTCCGGGCGCTGATTTCCCGAGAGGGGTTGCATTTTGGAGCATCAGATCACTAGGTTTGCTAAGATGATTTTGCCTGACAGGTGCAGCACTTCGTATGACCTGGCATCAATTTTACGTGGCAGGCGCAATACTTGTACTATAGACAGGTGGAGTGGAAAAATCGCAAAACGCATTGGTACGAGGCCGTCAGCTCTGCACTCAACTTTCCATTTTTGAAGGAGGTCTCTTAGAATTGCTTTGTTTTTGATGTTGTCAAGTTCAAAAATTGAGGAAGTCTCGCAGAATTGTTTTTTTTTGGATGTTGTCAAGTTCAAAAATTGAGGAAGGCTCGCAGAATTGCTTCGTTTTGGATGCTGTCAAGTTCAAAAATTGAGGAAGTGTCGCAAAATAGCTGCGATTTCAAGCTTGCAGATAGACAAACAGATAGATAAGATAGAAAGATTAGATTAGGTTAGGTTAGGTTAGGTTAGATAGATAGCTAGATAGATAGATAGATAGATAAGATAGATAAGATAGATAAGATAGATAAGATAGATGAGATAGATAAGATCGATAAGATCGATAAGATAGATAAGATAGATAAGATAGATAAGATGGATAAGATAGATAAGATAGATAAGATCGATTAGATAGATTAGATCGATTAGATCGATTAGATCGATTAGATCGATAGATCGATTAGATCGATATAGATCGATATAGATCGATATAGATCGATATAGATCGATATAGATCGATATAGATCGATATAGATCGATATATAGATCGATATAGATCGATATAGATCGATATAGATCGATATATAGATCGATATAGATCGATATAGATCGATATAGATCGATATAGATCGATAGATCGATAGATCGATATAGATCGATAGATCGATAGATCGGTAGATCGGTAGATAGATCGATGGTCATCCAGGTGAGATCTTGCAGGGCTTGGAGGCCTTGCAACCGCAGCAGAAGGAGGTGGGAACCTGCCGCGAGATGAAGAAACGTGTTTTTTGCCAGAGAAAACTATAGAAGTTGGTAGAATCATGTAAAATCCTACTAGATTCCTAGATGTCGTGGTATGAATTAGACATGTTCTTCCTTTTTTCGAACGTTTACTGTAATTCGAAACCACTAGGATGTGAATTTAGCCAGCAAACAGGAGGAGTTAACAGAACATGTAGATTTGGACCAAGGATTATCTGGGATTGAGGCGGTGACAATGGCATTTTGACTTACAAAAACGGATATATTTAGGACACAGGGGACCACAATTATTTGTTTGGCCCCTATTGACACTCCATGTTGGTTGGTGATTTGCCTCTTGGAGACGTTGCCTTGGAAAAATGACGAATTCCAAATCAGATGGGATTCCAAAGCCATGTGCGAACTTGATCCTCAAGCAGGATGCCCAACTGACCAGGATGCATTTGTTTCCCAATCCGCAGGTGGTAGCAGAGGGCAAACTGCCTCGTGCCACCTCGCAGAAGCTGTGGCAATCTGTGCGTGAGCAGGGCAACTGGTATCTCGGTTGAGATGTTTTTTTTGCAGGAACATCCAAGTGATCTATTGGGTTTCGCAACATGTGGTACCATTTTGATTGGTTTAACTCATGTATTTTTTGGACCTCCGAGATGGTAGCTGGATGTCCATCGGATGTGAAGGTGGTAAAGGGAAGCTCGTGGGAATTGCGGTCCGATCAGTAAAGAACCGCAAGAGGATTTGAGGGTCATGAAACGCGATGTATCAGGATTTGTTTATTTGCTGAGCGATTCATATTCACTGGAAGATATATAATCGCTTAACAAAGCTTGTTGTACCAGGATTTGTTTAATTATTGGTATTCGAAAGGTCAGAGATGCTCATCAAAAGGTTTATATTCCTCTGTCAGGTGGTTTCTAGATTCTAGCCTATATGATTGTTTATATGCCACATCCAATGATGAAAACGTCGAATGTGTTGGTGGTATTTATGTGTATACTCATCATATGTTGATGCCATTTGATTGCAACCCACAAAAAAAACACCAACATTTGATACACATATACATCACACATCATTACATATACATAATATATCTGGATCTTCCAGGTATGCGTTTTGTTTTTTTTACTATATTTCCTAAAAGGCAGAAAATTCAGCTCATTTTTTTCAGAATCGCCTTTTGTCTTCAGAATCGCCTGTCGGAAAATCATGAAACCGAAACTGCCCGAACCAAATTACTCCACTAGACATGCTTTGATTTACCCAAATTACCTAAATACATTTTCATATATGTCTTGGTTTGCCCAAACTATCCCACCACATTTCTTGGTTTAAGTAGTTTAAGTTTTGCCAATAATTATCCCAACAAGTTTCTTTGCTTGTACAAACTATCCCAATGCATTTCTTTGTTTAGCCAAGCTATCCCAGTAGAGTTTTTGTTTCACCCAAACTATTTCATGTGCCTATCCTCAGCTGTCACACACCGGCTTGTTGCAATTGCAAGAGTTTGCTCTGGCATAAACATGTTTGAACTTGGCCTTGGATGGGCTTCAACTGGAACATGCTCCGGCCCCAATGGGAAATAATGCATAAACAACGTTGGTCGCGTAAAGTTGCCTTTAAATTGCGAAAAGTCGCCGCTGGGTCAGGAAAAGTCGCCCGCTCCGTTTTTTCTTTTGATGGTTACAAACTTCCAGGCAGCAAAACCCAATTCACAGGCATTCCGCATTCTTGCGCGAGAGATCGAAATGACCATGCCTGGGCGTAATGCCCTGCATTGGCCACAGCCCAAAATCAACGATATGGGAAACTAAGGATATATATAATATATATATATATATTTTTTTTCCAGGCAAGAAAGTGTGGGCTGTGCTACTGCCCTGTTTTGTTGTCAAACGGTTGCTTTGCAGTTTGGCGAAGTTGTTCAAACAAGTAAACCCAGTTTCACCCATAGATCTGAGGGAATTTGGTGAAAAGATTGCCTTATCTTTATTCTTTGGATTGGCATATTTAGTTTAGAAAACATTGAGATACATGGAGAGATTTCTGCCACCATCAAAAAGGTGGCCCTAATTGCTTGAAATCGCAAAAGTCGCCCGTGGTCGGGTAAAGTCGCCTTTTAACTTTTAACCACAAAAGGCAGAACACCCTCAAAAGGCAGAAATTATGCACACTGGGGAAAATGTAGGTATTTACATTGTATGTATATATTTATATATATATACATACATACATACACACACATACTCTATTACAAATTTATATACATATACATCATATACTATATACATCTGTCGCAGGACTCGCCTTGCAGATCTGCTGACTGAGCTGGCGGAGCTGCCGGCAGTGGCCAGCTACGCGCCCGTGCGCCTGGCGGCCAGGCGAGCCCGGCAGTTGGTGTGGGGAAACTAGGGGAAAAGTTTTGGAAGATGTTGGGGAACACTAGAAAAGCATAGAAAAACCATGACACTTCATTGAAAAATCCTTGGGGAGATTGAAGACAGCTGATACAACAAAGGAAGAACATAGATTGGGGAGGTTTCGGCACTTGGAAATTATTCGAAATAGTTGCAAGCCATGGCGTTGACAATACAAATAATGTGGAGAACGCATGCAAACGCAAAACCACAAACCAGTCGTACCATTTGTTTGCAAACAGTATTGTTTTACACAAGCAGAGTTGATTAATCAATGACGTTTCAGAATTATTGGAAATAACCTCATCAGTACGGAGAACAACAGGGAAAACGCGAAGAGCCCTTTCAAATGTTAGGTTGGGAAATGTCCGAGAAGCTTGAACAACTGGCGATGTATTAGTCAAAGAATCTTATAGAACACTCATCTTACGAGTTCCAAGTGGAGGCGAGTGGAGTGTGACATTGCCAACAGTGTAATCTAGAGTGTTATGTATAGTGCAATGTAGTTTAATGTGCAAGCTGGGTCGCAACAGCAACCTTTCAATTGAAAGATACTGAACCTGGATAGTGAAACTTCTGGGACCGTGGCTGGCAGCTGAAAGCCGACACATTGGAAAGACACATTGGAAACTTCCAAAATCCACCCAACCCCCAAAAAGAAAGCCCTTCCAAATCTACATAAAAACTAATATGTGTTTCAACTTGGAGTCCTAAATCTATGGGAGACACCCATGTCGTATGACTTTCCAATTTCACCATGGCTTGCGCATTCCAAGCCGCACCGCGCTTCCCCGGTTTCCACGAGGCGTTTGTGCCAGACCGTCTCCGGGGAGTCGTGGATGGAGCGCTTCCAGACGCTGCAAGCGGCCTTGAAATCCGGCGAGCAGAAGGTCTTGACTTGGCCACCACATGAAGCTGGAGACTCTCCAGGATGATCCAGTCTTGGGGATTTTTTTTCCTAGCGTAGAATCTATAACATTTTGTGCAATATAAACAATATATATATAGTATATATACGTGTATAATATATATATATAAATGATGTAGAAAGATGTTATATACCCTGCAGCAAGTTGGGTAGGCCAACATGGAAAACGGTGACCCTTTCAAATGATCCATAAATGGCAGTTTTACCGATGTATTTCCATAAATCTATGTGAAAATACGATAGTGTATAGTATAGACTGAATATTATGTATATATATATAATCATTTGTTGGTGTATTGAACATCATCCTCGGGTACTTGAACAACGGTTAAGGTGATTTCCAAGAACATGTTCGGGAGCGACCTTGTATTTTCCGGCGAGACAAGCATAGTTGGAATTGTATGTAATTTTCTGGCTTCATTTGAAAATGTAATCCGTGGGAAAGAGAGCCAAGTTATTACATATTGTTCGTGCCATAGTTTTGAGTCGTGCGCAAACTTTGCTGCAGCCGTGCCTTATGGCCGAACTGGAACTGTTCTCTGGAAGTTGCAAGTGCTATGACCACAATATATTCACTTTTATTGTTCATGTTTCAAGAATGATGAATCGACTTCAAATAAAACAATGGAGGTTTAGATTGGCGTTAATTCCTGACCCATTGAGTTTAGTCTCAAGCAAACATGTAAACAGATTGATGTCAGGAGTTTTTCCCCATTTGATCCAGAAAACCCTGCAGCGTAACCCCAAGGATGCAACCTCCTGGCCCACGCGTACCCTGGCAGCGATTGGATCACGACAATGGTCATTTCATGTCATATTCCTGACCCGCCATTCTTTGTTTTTTTTTTCAGGAGGGTACCCAGTTGATTTCCGATAACCCATCGAATTCATGGTCTGTTTTTAGTTCGGATAAAGATCTCCATTTCCGTGAAGCATCACCTCAGGCTTTCCGAGAAGGAAGTGCAGGTGAAGGCTTTAGAGGCTGGGGGCTCGGTGCTCATCAGGTACGTGTTGGAATTTCAGGGTATGCAACATCTCTCTATATCTTTGGATATTTTTGGATTATGGACTTAGAAACTGATTAAATCATGTGCGGGTCAAATATCAGATCTGCCTGTGTTGCTTTGCTGATGCTGCTCAGGTGCTGATTCGGCGCAGCTACCGTGCCTTCGGCGTCTCCAAAGATTCGACCATCCGCATTGAAAGGAAGGAGGACAGGATGGGGAGATGGTGCGATTGTGGGATTCAGGATCCAGGGGGCATTAGTTTCACATCGATGTTTGCAACTTGTCAACAGGGTTGATGCGTTTCAATCTTGGAGGAGAAACAAGTGCTGCATGTTTGCAGTATTTTGAGCTTCAGAGTTGACATGCATTTGTGATCAACAATTCTGTGAAAGGTAGCATTATTGAATCAATATTATGATCTACTGCAAGACCCTGGCTAATATCGCCCGGTGTGGGAAAGTATCAGGTTTCCAAATTCAACCTTTAGCTATCATTTGAGAAGTGACCGAACCCCCTGTTGATTGTTTATTATGGTGGTTTATAGTTACTACCTGGTTAATTAGGGATGATTCTAGCCAGTACTATGGACCACCAACCAGTATGAGGGGATGAGAAGGGTTCTGAACACTGCCCATTTTGCATCCAACTTCAAGACACTTTCGGCAACTTGAAGGGGGTGATCAGGCTGAACTATGGTGAAAAGCAGCTTCTGCAAGTGCTGGATAACCTAGATTTGTTGACTTATTGGAGCAGTGACTAAAAGTCCGGCACATGTTTGTTTATTGGACTTCTAGATTGGCTGGTTTTGAATGGCATCATCATCATCATGGCTAAGGGTTCCAAGAACACAATTACTATAACCAATCAGTATCTGCAGAACTTCCGTTGTTGATTGTTTTCATATGTTTTTGAAAATCACAATTTATCATCACACTGTCAACAATGTACTAAAAGAACTACTAGTAAATAGTGATTACACTTTACTATATAGTAACACCCAAACATAATCAAAAAGATACAAGCAGGCAAGTAACAGTAGTATGCTATAATATCTAAGTTTCCTTTTTTGTTTTGAGGGGTGTTCAACAACTTTGCCGGTTTACCAATGGTTGTTGCAGCACAGCCAGGAAAGCCTCGAGGCCAAGTGGAAATTCCGACATCCAGGCGAGGTCAAGTCTTCCTCAAGATCTTGATGGTTGAATATGTTTGACTCCAACCTGGCATGTTTGACTGGAAATTCCCCAACCTGGCATGTTTGACAGTTTGACACCGATTCTTTTTCTCCTTTCCCAACAATCATGGTGATTTCCCGGCCAGCCAGGTTGCTGGTGAGTATACCTCAGCTAATCCCTTACTCCTGATATCAAATGATGTCAAATGCCCCTAGAACTCCTGGTTTATCATCGCATCTAATCATTGTTTGGGGCCCATTTATACTTCCACAAGGGTCTTAAATATTCCAGTGATGGGAGTATACCAAATATACCAATGTTTCCCGCGTAAATCCCAAGTCTTGCGCTCAATATAGCTCATTTTGTCCATGACATCCTCATGAATTCCCATATTGCGGGGTATAACAACTAAGCATCAAACCTCGCCGAATTTGCGGCAGGTGTCCCATGCGATGCCAAAGCCATGACCGTGTGGCAGGGTATAGCCAAGGCTTCTCAGAGCAGACAGGAAATGGGGGCTGAAGACTGGCTGAAGACTAACATGTTGGAGCCAGAAAAACAACTGGAAAATCCACAGGAGAAACCTTCATTTCAAGGTTCCAAAGTTCAACACTCATTTTCTGAGGTGTTTTTTGGTAGTTCATTCAAAGCATTTCAGCGCCTCACTTGAATGTGATGACCACTATTTCAGCAGCATTTCTTGGACTTGCACTTTACCATGACCTCACTGAAAAGCTTGAGCAGTCCAAGGTCTTTCCGAACTATGTGCCCTGGCGGAGAGGATTTGTCGACTCAGAGAGTTTGATTATCATGTGGCCGTATTGATTCGTATTGAAGAAATGCTGTGTTGGGTGGTATACCATGGTATACCATGGTCCATGGTATACCGTTATCTCATTCAGGTACGGTTTGTTGACCTTATGGATTCTGTGCAATATAAATATCAAAAGCGGCCAGCGGCACAGATTCTGCACGGATCCCAGGAATCCCTGAAGCAGTACCTGGCTTCGGAGTTGCAGATCGGCGATCGGGGTGAAGGCGGCGAGAAAATGCTGGTCCGGGGTTCTCAGCCCAACAAAAATGGAAATTTGTGACCAATGAAACTCCATGAAATTTGGGTGCCAAAGATTACAAGCCTCTTTGAACCAGATGTTGGTGGTGATTTGAGATTTACATGGGGATAGGACTTGGGCCTGGCAAATAAGTTGACTGAAGTGGGTGCCCTGTGGGAATCGCGTGCTGGCGATGGCGAAATCCTTCGAACCTGGTCCATGTGACACCATTGCTGGCATCCACTGGTTACCAAGATATCAAACATGCAATTCGCTATGGGCAAATGAACTCAAAGAGGGACTATATAATTAGAATAGACTATAATGCTCATGCACACACGTATGTACGTATGTGTAATGTGTGTATGTGTGATATGTTTATATTGTAATATTTTTGACATACACAAAGCTCAACGCCAAAAGGCAGTCATTCCTCGGTTGGACCTCTTTTGCGCTGCATCAAATCCTCATTTGTGCAGGTCATTGGGGCCCCATGTGCATATACATTCCTGACATTCATTGCGTTGCAGTACAAACAAAAACATTGCATCATATTCCATCGCGTTACATACATTACCATGGATCAAACTACATGACATGAGCCATGGTCAAGACAATTTGAACTCTTCATGGCTCATTTGTGCCCGCCATCCGTGCCTGGGGCAAGTGAGTGTAGTTAACTCTACATGCTGCGCGTCAAGACATTATTTATTTTCCCGTACAAAGGGATGGTCAACTTCTCCATTTATAGGGGTAGTATATATTTAATGTACCCATTACATCCCAGTACAATAATTCCATATTAGCAATAACATCACGGCACACATGGACATTAATGGATAACAAGGCCTACAACAATCAATAGTATTAAACACATAAAATCATGAAATCTCATTGCTGAATTTGACTACATCCTCGCATTGATGCAGGTGAAGGTTTGAAAGCGGGGCGCTTGCACTTGGTGCTTCTGGGGGAGGAGGCTCGAAACCGGCCAGCTGGGCACAAATGGGTTGGGATACCCCGACCATGGCATGACTCGCTGCGCAATTAGGGTTTCCTCTTTGTCTGAAAGAGTGGGAGGGAGCCCACAGATCAATTGAAAACACTAATGCTGAGCTGCTGAACCATGGGATTTTGGTGTTGCAAATTTTGAGACAATAGACTTGGGTTTACCGATTGACCAATTTGATTAGGGAAATTTGCAGGAAACCGTGTTCCCATTTGTCCTCAAACGAGTCTATACAATGAGTTGATGAAGGTGTTAAAGGAAACCGCTCTATGCGAAGCGGACCATTTCCATGTACTGGATTGACTTAGGTGGAAGAATTTATCCATTGAAACATGTTGAAACATGAAACGCCAAGGCAGGGCCTCAGGGGATCTCAGGGCTCAGTCCCAGGCAATGACCAGCGCAGGGAGCGAGGAACGGTTTCATCAGTTCCTGAGCCGATGGCCATAGATTCCATAGATGGCCTGGATGGGTGTGGATCAAAATTGGGATACCCAAAAAGGGGATCTTTGATGATGTACCCTCTGGTTATTTAACATAACCATGGAAAATCCCTTATCAATGGAGGTTTTAATGGGAACATCATCTATAAATGGGCCATTTTCAATAGCTATGTTAAATTACCAGAGGGTATGTTTTTATTTTTTGAAAAAGTGTTCCCCAAACAGCATGGCCTTACGAAAAGCATCCAAAAGCAGCTGAGCCTTACTCAATAATTAGGGCTTCTCACATCAATGGATATCAATGGCAAAGTCTGTGAACTTCATGTGACGACTCGGAAATGGGACGGTCAATGAGTTCATGTGTTGACCATTGACCTGCGAAATGCTTCTGAAATGTTTGACTGTGTTTGACCCAAATTCACAGGCGAGGGGTCATAACCATAATTGCTTAGTTCTCCTAATTATCCGTTTGGTTGGTGGTTTTAGGAATGTTTTATGTTCAACCCTGTTTTAAAAGGATTATCCCGACTGACAAGCATAGCTTCAGGGGTCTGATATCACATGATAGCATCAGCCAGACACATGATATATAATAGCATACATAATATTATACGTATATTATATACATAATACTTCTTTGATATTGTAATAATATCTTGTATACAGAGATATGTCAACCTCCCTGAAAAAAATAGTATATACATCGTATATATACCAGTAGTACCGCACAAGGCGGTGGCGGAAGTTTCAGAATAGGAAACCTATAGGAGACGTTGGTTGTTGTGAATCACGGATGGCAGAGCGAATCCACTGATTGACCGAAAGGTG
>Ga0126342_10023181_pt1 | contig 10179 bp, 7 predicted proteins | sample Cyp1metagenome_FD_92528 | JGI IMG/M metagenome (GOLD analysis project Ga0126342, IMG submission 92528) | Coral microbial communities from Lord Howe Island, Old Settlement Bay, Australia - Cyphastrea 1 metagenome | ecosystem: Host-associated > Invertebrates > Cnidaria > Coral ... | reverse complement strand
ATCTATCCATCTATCCATCTATCTATCTATCTATCCATCTATCCATCTATCTATCTATCTATCCATCTATCCATCTATCTATCTATCTATCCATCTATCCATCTATCCATCTATCTATCTATCTATCTATCCATCTATCCATCTATCCATCGATCTATCTATCTATCTATCCATCTATCCATCTATCTATCTATCTATCCATCTATCCATCTATCTATCTATCTATCTATCCATCTATCTATCTATCTATCTATCCATCTATCCATCTATCTATCCATCTATCTATCTATCTACCTATCTATCCATCTATCCATCTATCTATCCATCTATCCATCTATCTATCTATCTATCTAGTGAAACAACTGCATTTTTTTCTTGGACAATTCCAAGGTATTACAACACCTGCATCAGTTTGGGGCTTGGATCACCTCGAACTTGAAGTCCAATGAGCCCACACAGGATAGTGATGGGATAGGCTTGGGACACTCAGTTGGAACCCCTTCATTTTTCAACCAAAAGCATCTAAGGATTTCAGAAAAATACATGAATCTACGTTCAATTCATGTTCCATCATTTTCCTGTACTTTAAGAACATCCAGACGATAAGTAAGGATTTCAATTCATTTGAATCCACTTTCAATTCATGTTCGTTTTGAAAACATGGGTTTGGGAAACAACTTTCCACAATTCCTAACCATGCCATCAATGCATGTCTAGAATATTTGTTTGAACACTTTTTCCCTAATTCATGATCATCCCACGAATCAACAATACAACATCCACCAAAGATCCTATTTCAGCCAATTGACAATGGCATATAAGTAATGCGGTTAAAACAATGTCACAAAGCATCCGCCAGTCATCACCCTTTCTTTATGGGTGGTATAGTATAAACCATTCCCAGTCATGGGTAGTTTATGGCAGTGTTTTAACATGGTTTAACCACATTAATTCCAATATTAACCATTTCTAATCATTATTAATCATTACTAACAGTTATTAACCAGTATTAACCAATATTACCAAATAAGAAACCAGTGCTTTTACCCAGAACTTTTAACCACTGGTTTTATCCATGAATCCCAGGGGGTCCCATGTGACCACCGCAAGCCTGATCTTCGCCAGCACCTGCAGCATATGGTGACTCCTGGAAGTGTTGAAGACACGGTCCTGCGGCGTGGAGCCGAGCCACCCAGGGTGACGCTCAGCGCATGGGAAGTGACTTGGTAGATCCACTTTTAAACGGTATTTTGATGTAGAATGGGTTGCAGTATACATGTATATTGTACAATTATATAGGTAATTATATTATATTATATTATGTCATCACATTTCTTTCACTTACCTGTGATTCCCGGATACGGTGAGTATAGTATATATGGAGCTGTGTGGGAAAGTCATACCATTAGCCCCCTGGTGACCGCTGGATCTGATCAAAGTTGGCTGCCAGCATGGCAATGACGGACTCACGTCTATCACAATCCGGGATAGCTATTAAGCAACCATCATATACCAAAGTGGTTTTAAATAATCACCTATGGTATATTAATATCTATGCGTCTATGCAAATGCCATAAGTTTGGTACCATGATACCAAGATAGGGATACCAAGTTAATCCCTTCCTCCTATTACTAAACCCGGCCCAAATACTAAAAACTAGTGTCCATCTCCAATTTTGGAAAATTTCAGATTGGCCAATTTGACTTTTAATTGATACCCTTTAGAAAACAATTTAAAAATAAAGCTACCATTTGTGGGTTTGCCCCCCTAATACCAAAAAATAGTTCACCCCGGGGTGTTTATTATTAGGGTCCGTCCGATTTTTTCAGTTTTTTATATTAATGTTTTTAATTTAATATTAGGGGGAAGCTTCGAAATCCAATTTTTGGCAATATTTTAATCGCGATATAGAAAGAAATTTAATTGATTTTGAGATCGGAAAAAAATAGTTTTATTGTTAAGGGTCTATTTTTATTAATAGGGTTCCCTAATAATAAATACCCCCCTAATACTAAAAACTACCTGCAGTGTTCATTATTAGGGGGGGACGTTTAGTATTAGGAGGAAGGGATTACCAAACTCTATTCTCAAAGTAACTCCCGCGCCCAGGGGAGGGCGATGCCTGCATGATGATCTTTCAAATCAAGCAGTTCATAGCATGTTTGAATTAAACAATGCACTAACATTGCCTAATTTTATTTTAGCTTGGCCCGCAAAAAAAATATCAACATATGTACTGTATGTTAATGTAGAATATAATATGTATATACACATGTTTTTTGTTTCTCAAAGTACTAAGATATTCAAAATCAAACCATTTGTAGATCATTCCCTGTGTACAACCTGTGTTTTCTACCCTGCATTTGTTTTTTTTTTACTTAGTTGATAAGTACCCATGTATTGCAACCGATTGAGTTTCTGATATCTTGGATGCTTTATTCCCCCAATTTCTTCCAAAACAGGCAGATAAAGAACCAACAAAATCGAAGATTCCCAACCATTTGGGGTATCCTAAACTGTGGGTACCCCCAGTTATCATCCATTTCTAGATACAATTTTCCATAAACCATCCACAGTTGTGGCCCTTTACCAGTTAATCCAGTTATAAGTACTAACAAAACCCCATTTATGGAATGTAAAATTCCATTTATAACTAAATGGCCATAAGTGCAGCTATTTTTCGATACGATGGAAACGACGTCCGTCCAACCGTTGTCCAACCGTCGCCTCTCGCGCATGGAGTCCAAAGAGCTCCGCCGGTGCAGGCGGTAATGCCTCCACACAACGCGCAGCTGCCTGGCCGCAGCTGGTTGGTAAGTACCCTCGGGTAAATAAACATAGACCCTGGCAGATAGGGATTGGAAGACTAGTGTCCATTAAAAATATGGATGATTTTCAGGGTCTATGTTAATTTACTGGAGGGTAAAGCCAATCATAACTGGTTGGTGGTTGGCCAACCCCTCTGAAAAATGATGGAGTTCGTCACTTGGGATGATGACATTCCGAATATATGGAAAAAAATAAAGCTAGAAAACACCAACCAGCTTTGTAATGGTTATATAATATCTGGTTTATAGAAGGCTAATAGTCCACGATAAATGATGCTTAATAATGGTTACTGATGGTTCTATATGATTATATATGGCCATTGTATTGTTATATATGGTTATATGTGGTTAGTAATGGCTAATCATGATAATAGATATCAACAGTTCAAGATGGTTAGTAGTGCTTATATAAAATCTGATATTGTTTATATATATATATATATCATAGTGAATGGTTAATAATCATTGGATATAATAGGTTCAAATGGTTAATTGTGGATAAACATGGTGTATACATAGATATATTATCTGATTGTTGATTGTTAATATTCAAATAGCTAATTAATGTGGTAAACACAAACATAAACCATCCACAACATCACCATTTTTTAATGGGTGACAGACACCATCCCCGGTCATGGTAGGTTTATGACAGCCAGGGTTCTCAATATCATAATTCATGGGGATCATAAATCAACAAACATGACTATAGTTCACTGCACCATCTATTATCATGATTAGCCATTACTAACCACATATAACCATATATAAGCACTACTAACCCATTTGTTGGTGTGTATTTGCAGTGAACATAGCTTTTGTGCTTGGGAAACTCTATTCGTAGCTCCGAACCGCTCCCCAAACACTGGTAAACGTAACAGAGTTAACAATTGGATTCAAGCATCAAACATTGAGAGAAAGACAGTGATTTACCCTCTGGATCCCTCTGGTAATGACTAACATAGTTATTGAACAAGCACTATTTTTGATAGGTACGGTATATCATCATAAATCTACACATGGGTTATTTTCCATAGCTGTGTTCAATTACCAGAGGGTAACCCACAAAAAGAAGGACCTATCACAGGTATATATAGATATGGACAGCTTTATATCATATACTTTTGGTGGTGCCGAATAGTGAGTTAGGTTGGTTTATACCTGGGTTAACTACAGGGCTGTATGGATTGTGGTGATTGCAATTACTGTATATATATAATATAATGCTAGTCAAGTGTGGCAATAAACCAAGTCAACTAACGGTGGGGCTATACTGGATATATCCATAGTTCATTTGGTTTATAGTTTATAAATCAACACACATTACTGGGGGCCACCACCCTGTATGGATTCAAATACCTCCTCAGGAAGTGTTTGGGATATGATTTTGGTGGCCAGCCAAACCTTGAAAGAAAGTGTTTGGATCCATGTATATCAATGATCCACAGAGTATCATATCTGACAGCATATGTCGTTGTTACATACACCTGTCTGTACTATCCTACAACCATGGCTGAACAATGACCCACGCACAGGACACATGCTCTGCGATTCCTAGATACCCGGCAAGCATATACACAGCGCGCTGTAAGTCTATACACCTCAGACTGCTCCAGCTTTCTGCTCCCACCTCCTTTCCCAGCAACGGGTGGCTCTCATCATGCGGCAAGTGAAAGTCCAGGTACTGACGTAAACTTCCTGAGTTCGGGGAAATCGTTGAACATAGGCTATAGACACGTATACAGCCCAAAATGACTGCTTCAAGGGAATCTGGGGATGAACCATTGATTTTTGTGGCATCCTATTTTTGGTTGACAAGACCAATTTCATTTACTACCAAGAGATACAAAGAGAAATGGAGATGTCATTTCTGTGCCGGCGAATGGTGCTAAAACCTTGCTGACCTGACCACTTCATGAAGAACGCGTCTTGAGTTCCCGCAAAATCATCCGAAATCCGAACTGCATCAAACTTCAAAACAGCCAAGCTGTCACCCAAACTACGGTAAGCTTTGGGGCCTTTGGTGCAAGACAGGTCCAGCAATTGGAAGAGGTCTCATGTGGGAAAACCAACCAGCTGATGTAGCTCCCTGCGCCAAGATCATCATTGCGACCATTCATTCCCCCCGTCCAAAACAGTGGAGGACTAGTATTGTGCGTGTGTAAATATGTTACTCTGTGTATGTTAACCACATCTCACCTATCAAGCACCTTTTGCAGGCCATATTCGCCTCTCTTGAATCAAATACAATAGTATCTGCCAAAGTGATTGTCATTGCATGTCATTGCCAAAACATTTTGGGGCGGTTCCTATAAAATATCGCGTCTAGTAAACTTAAACATACATGTGGAAATCCACGAAGAAAACCAAGACATATGATCTACACATGGTGGATGTTCCATTTCTTCAAATAGCGGAGAGCAAGCCATCCAAGCCATCAAAGCCATCCAAACCATCCAATATGAACGGTTTATCCAATGGATAACTACGGATGGGCTCTCCAGTAAATCCCACCTTGGGATACTCAACTGGTTGGTGGTTGACCTACCCCTCTGAAAAATGATGGAGTTCGTCAGTTGGGATGATGACATTCTCAATATGATGGGAAAAATAAAAATGTTCCAAACCACCAACCAGTATTTGTTGTTATATATATATAACCCAAGTTATGAGATTGTCTGAGACTAGCCCCCGAAGCGAGTCTGAAACATCATCATGCTCCCATTGTCCCGTTCTGGTGTAGCTGGATGAGGAGAAATAACCATGTAACTTAACATATAGACACCCATATCCCAAGATGGTCAATCTTTGATAGCCGGCTATATTCCATTTTATCTCAAAAAAACTATCGGATTCAAGTACCCAATCCAAGGTTGGATCTCCAAATCACTCTATATAAGTCTGGTCAGACTTAGATATGGTTGGTTGATTTTAGTTATAAGTTGTAATCACCTTAAATCCAACATTACCATCATCATACCATAGACTTACCATAAACTAATTGGTCTTGCCACATACACTTACTGCCAGTGCTTAAATCCAACAATTACCCTCTGGTAAACAAACATAACTATGGAAAATCACCATGTTTGATGGGTAGCTATGTAACAAATTACCAGAGGGTACATACACTTACCATCATCATCTGGTTGGTGGTTGACCTACCCCTGTGAAAAATATGATATAGTCAAATGGGATTATGACATTCCCAATATGATGGGAAAATAAATAATCATGTTCCAAACCACCAACCAACTTACCATCACTTACCATCGTCATTTATATCATAACCAAGGGAGTGGATCTAACCACCGAGCGTCTCGCGCGTTGGAGCTGCAGCTCAGACATCTCCTGGTATGGGATCGAGCTGAAGCGAGAAAAGCTGTCAAAGTTGGGGATTTCACACTGAACAATTACATGGTTTAATGGATTTGATATGGTCGAAAGTTAGGATTTAACATGATTTAACCACCAAAACCCAAAAAAACACCTTCTGACACAACGTATTTAAGGTTTCAAAACGCTTTCTCAGATGGTATTTGGAGCACTAGTGAAGTATCAAAAACAGGCTTCGAGCATTGAAAGTTACCCTGAGATTGATCCAGCGCAAATTGGCATTTAACCACTTAGAATGACATAGCAGCCAAACAGATACAGGGATCCAGGGATATAGCATGATGCTTCGCCAATCTGCTGGTAGCGACAGGTTGCAATGAAATCTGCGGTATTTTTGCTGCTTCTTCCTGGGGTCATCCCATTTCACACACCACGATCTTGCAGGTGAAAGATTAGGAACTGGTGAATAGCCAGGGCTCTTGAAGTCCTCTATGGCTTAATGATATCAGTGGATATAAATGGTACAATTTCGGTTCCAGTTCAGAAAGTGGGGTACCCCCGAACGCATCCAAGATTAACATACGATCAACATTTATAGATTTATTTAATATAGTATAGGGATACCCCAATTTAGGAAAACACCTGGGTTACGACCCCACTTGCCTCTGATCCACAACCCACCTGGTCCCTCGCCCTCCTGACCTCGTCGTCCTCGAAGCATTCGTCTCTCAAGGCGTTTCTGAGGCTCTCGGAAGACCTGGAAAGGAGCTGACCAGTGCGGATGTACTCAGTAGCACTGTCTGTAAGAAATCCTTAGCAGAAAACATGGTTATTCCATTTGTGAGCAATACTAAACGAAGTAAGCGACCAATTTTGCCCAAGTATATCATCAAAAATCATGTTTATCAATGTGGAGTTTGGCATGAATCAACCATTGTCAACATGCTTTCCTCGTTCTGGAAAAATATTCCCACGTCTGTTTTCAGGTAGATAGACTCAGTCCTCGAAATTCAGCAAATCATTCATTAATATAGAGAATATTTAAGAGGAACATCTTCAGGAAACCATGGGTTTTGCGATTAAAAATTAGGGTTTCCTGTAAACAATTCCTTAAACCAATCCAATGAATCATGCGATGTTTAATCGATTGTGCTAGTGTATGTCTTCTGATCTCTTGTAAACTATTAGCATTGACATAATGAAACCAAATTCCAACATGTTTACGTATCTAAGATTAAAACAACAATTGTTGTATATATATATATATAGAAATATAGATTCCCGCTGAGATACTATATATATATATATATACTGGCTAGTATGTAGGTATCCCTACAGTCTGTCTGAAAATGGGGTATACGGTATACCTCAACATCCCCCCCCATTTTAATAGGAAAACTGGTGATTGACCAATATTTTGTAAGGGAAGCCTCTAAAATCTCATGAAATCCACATGTTTCTTGATTAAATCACCATGTTCGTTGGTTAAATCCCCCTTTTCGCTGCCAAGCCGCGGCCCCAGGAAGCGTTCGATCAAGGCGAAGAGCCGCTGCCGGTGCCAAGGGTCACCCAGATGTCCGCCATGCGTCTTGGTCCTCGAGTGGCGATAGGACCCAAAAAGGGGGGAAGCCATGGCGGGGTGCCAAGCTCGCTGGATGGTTTATACTGGAAACTCCGAAAATCATGGATGACTGGTACGAGGTACCCCCCTTTTTAGGAAACCTCCATATGTTTGATATCAAAAATGGTGGCAAATGTGTATCAAATATGTGTGAATTCCTGGATGGCACTGCTTATAGCCTTTATTATACTACATTTTTGATACAGACATGTTTGGTCATATTTGACACCCTCATCCAATAAAAATGATGCATAAACTATGTTTTGAGGCATTAACCCAATTTTTGATACATTTCATAGTTGATCATATTTGACACCCTCATCTAGATATATGTATGATAATGCGTTTATAATGTGTATCTATCATTTTTTTACACCATACTTATGTAGAGTATTTATTGTACCATTTTCCTACCCATATATATATACATACATATTATATATATATATATATATGTGCTATGAGTGTAAAATAATTTACTCAATCATCATTATATCATTTGTGCAAATCAAGATTTTGCAGCGGTACTGGATTGTTGTGTATTTGTTACAGTCTACATCCGCAGATGGATATCCATTCAAGATTTATCGTTCTTCTACCCATGGTCCAGCCTCAGCCTCTCAGTGAGGGCGTGACACGTGCTGGCTTGAGGTTGTGGTGTGCCTATGTCTATCCGAAGACTCCCGATTTCCTTTGGTTAGTGTTGCTTCATTAGATCCTGTTAATCTTATCATGGGTTGCGACAGGCGTTGTTGGTTTGCTATCTTGCAATCTTCTCCAAAAAAACATAAAATCCCATCCCCCTGATATTAAACAACCTCCAAACTGATCCCGAGTATGCGGAAATCCACTACTAAACCATGGATTCTAGAAGGTGTTTAATGTCAACCTGGGTTTCCGGGATGAATCCATGGTTGGTTTTTTCATATCCCCATGCTGCCGGTGCCGTGCTGTGCCGTGCCATGTGCCAAGGAACCGAATCCAATGCATCATAGCTTCCTAGGAGACCACAGATTTTGGCCAACATCATACTGGAATATGATTACGATTTATATTTAAAAAAAACATATGACTCTAATATGACTATTGAATTTTGGATCCTTAGATATTCATGGAACATGGTGAACAGATATTGTTAATGGATCATGATGGCTTAATATATATATATATACACATATATATATATATATATACACGTATAGTCTTATATAGTGATCATGAATTGCATGTATATATATATATATATAATAATTGTTTAACACCTACAGTATTTTTTTTAGAGGCACGGGCTTTGGTTTTCTTGAGACTTGGGTCCTTTTTTGGTCGGCTTTTCAAGTCCGGACATCATCTGGAAATCAATGACCTAAGGCCATCTCAATAGGAAAAACTTTGTGGAAATTCACAATTGTCGATGCCTTGCCTATCATTTTTTGGAGTTCGTCACATTGTGGAAAAGAACATATTCTATGAAGAAATCGCCATTGTTTCGAAACCTGAAATCAAGGTAGCCAGATGTAGCCAGTATATTTGGCAACGGAATACCTCATGAATTAAAACAATGGTTTTGATGGCACTTTGGCCTGGTCACCTTTCATGACTTTTCAATCGGTCACCGAAAAAACGGTCGAACATGGCACTGGAACATCTCCGAAACCCTAAATCGATAGTGGATTTCCCATCTCAAAGAACTAGTGTTTGGCTGGGTGTCATAGTTTTCCGCTTCGTACATAAATGTAAATCACGGTCTTAACAAATAACCCAAGCCCACTCCATTTCACCAAGGATTTACCATTGTTTCATTGGTTGAATCATGTAAAACATTAGTTGTTTCATCGCTGTTTCTGTGAACGTTTTATCACCAAATACTTTCTGGCAAACGTCTGCTTAGCAGAATCGTTAAATTTTGATACATACGTCTATCGCAGTTCACCATTTTCTGGTTGGTCAACGGTCAAAGCCACTAAGACCTGACAAAGCAGGGTTTAGCAGTTTACCCATCACATGGCAAGCTATCATCATTTAAGGTTTTTTATCTCAAACGTGTCCAGGGAGTTTGATGATGTGTCCCTCTTATGTTCATAATGTTCGTATGGATATTTCATCCTCCGTGAATGTGCCCTACACTGTGGCTGACTGCATTCTATAAACATGTTGGTTTATAAAATGATTCTGAGGGTGCCTTTTTTTATAGAATGAATCTGAGGCATATTTATGGAATGGTCCGGCAAGTTTAAGGATCTGAGATTTCGATGGTTAAAAACACCAAAAAATAACTTTATAGAATGAATTGGCTAGTTACAAGTAAAAAAAAACAGGAGGAAAGCCAGCAGGACATGTCGGTTTATAGAATGCTATTTCAAGTGCATGTTTGGTCCAAACATTTCGAAACAAGT
>Ga0126342_10023180_pt1 | contig 10179 bp, 9 predicted proteins | sample Cyp1metagenome_FD_92528 | JGI IMG/M metagenome (GOLD analysis project Ga0126342, IMG submission 92528) | Coral microbial communities from Lord Howe Island, Old Settlement Bay, Australia - Cyphastrea 1 metagenome | ecosystem: Host-associated > Invertebrates > Cnidaria > Coral ... | reverse complement strand
TTTTTAAATAAATTAGATTTAATAATTATTCAAACATAATATAATAATTATATTTTTAATTTATTATATATAAATATTCATATTTATATTTATTTTTAAAAATAATATATAATTATATATATATATATTTTAAAACTTAATTTAGATACATTATATATTTTTTTAAAAAATAAACAACAATATTTTATAAATATAAATTAGATTATTATTATAATTTTTCGAATTTATTATATTATCCTAAATAAATAACAATGTAATATATTTAATTTATTTTATTTTTTAATTTATTATTCTAACCAAATATAATTAATTTATTGATTTTTAATTGGAGATAATTAATAATATTGAGGATAATAATGGTGATAGTGATAATAATAATGATAGTATTGATTGTGGAGGTATTGGGTGGTGGAGAATTATAAAATCAATAATAATAATTATAATTATAATTTTAATCAATAGAAAAAAATATATATAATAATTATCTTAATAAAATTCATATTGATATTAATATTTATTCAACATTAGGGGTAATATATAAGAATATCAATATTTTATAGTAAATATAATCGTCGTATCCAAGGTAATCATAATTTAAAGAATAATAATGTCAATGAACATGTATCGACCACGTTGAACCGTATTGGCTAAGTAATTTAATATCTGTAACATGTTTCATCCTTTGAGTGGGAGCACATTCATTCTTTCGATATTTCTATGGTGTTCTAGCCTGAAATCTATTGAATTGTAGTGTTCAATTGGTGAGCCGGTTAAACATTTGATCCAAGATGCTGATGTTTTGCTCATATGTTTGTGCTGTGAAATGATATAGTTATATAATATCGGTTTAAAATCTCAAGTGACATGTGATTTGAATGTGCGAATAAGTTGTTACATTTGATAAGAGTCAGTTTGGTGATGTTTCGATGTTTGGTTTACAGAATGATTCTTTAGCATATTTGATTCAGGAGGCATATGCGTATACAGCTGTATACATATCCCGAGCCAATGCAGCAATGCAGCAAGCAAACCACATTGACCAAAAACTGCCTGGGAAGCAACCAACGTTTTTTCTCGCGCATCTGCTCAAGGATGTCTTGCAGATCTTGAGGCAAGGGTTCTTCCACAACCAGGCCTTGCAAGTCAAGATCATGCAATTCCATCCTGTGACAGTGCAAGAAGAGCCGCGTCTTCAGATTCTGTGAAAACTCATTGTATGTACGGTCGCCCACCTTGGGACAATGGCAAACTGCAAGGAGGCATCTGCAATGTTGGTATTTATATCCTGCAATCCAAAACCTCAATAAATACAAGGGAAACAAATCAAATAAACCACATTTCTTGTCCCCCACCCGTCTTTTGCATGGCTGATATGCACACACACACACATTATCCTAGCGTCAACCCCCTCTCCAATGTCATCAGCATTTTTTCCCACAGCCCCCGACCTTATTCTACCCCAACCCGCCCTTGTCACTTTACATTTTTTTCCTCGTGCTAACTTGCTACCCTCAACAAAAGCACATTTCCAAGTTATGAGTCTAGTGAGGAATCGTGCAGTCACGGAACAAGGGGCCGGCCAATACAGGCAAAGTGGGCGCGAATTTGATGCATGCGCCCAGTGACTGGCATGACACGCATATACATCACGTCCTGTTGATCGTTGACAAAATGCTCCAACACTTCGTATCTGGTCAGCGCATCTTGTCCCAGATTGTTCGGCTCAACTCTTGCAGAAGGCCCATTCCGAGAGGTGACGCTCGTGATCAGAAGCGGTTGAGAAATTTCACCGCGAGAGCCTGCAGGACCCAACGACTCACCTTGCACCAAGCAAAGGTATTGCTTCTTTACCAGTCGACTTGCAAACTGTGCCTGCAGAAAATTCGCTGCAACAGAATTTGGCCCACCATGCGCAACAATCAAAACTCCTGAGGTCGGGAAATCCAGCCTGGAGACAGATGTAAAATGTGCCAAATTAGGATCTACTGACTGGACACAATCCCTCAACTGCTCCAGGATCCTTTCGCTGCTGCGATCTGGTGCCTTGGCGATAGCCAAGATTCCAGGTCTCCAGGCCAGAACTTTCAGATCACAAGCTGCTTGTTGCAAGATCTGGGGGACATGGAGACTTCTAAGACTTCGCCCGCCCATTTCGCCCATTTCGTCCTGCAACTTCCACCACCTGAGAGCTGTGCGGAGCAGCCGTGCAGCAGCAGCTGGACGCAATCCTTGCATCGCTTTCGAGGTTGAAGCCACATGCATTCCGTTGGGGATCAGCCTCTGTTGCAACATAGCTTCAATGACCTCATTTGCAGTGAGAGATTGCAGCGATTCTCATGTGTATCCTGGATCATCCTTGATCAATTTTTAATTCTACTGACGTAGTGATTGTGATATATTATGAGAGTCTATGTTTTCTCATATGACGCAACCCAGCTGATCTGATACCCAGCTAATCTGATGCCTAGGTTCTTGCTCTGAGAATATGAAAATGCAGGAAAAAATTGAAACAACCAACCAGTTGCTTGCAGTGAGGCTTGCCACTTCTCTGCCTTCACGAGGACACGGTTTAGACTATCGAAGCAATGTGTCGAAGCGATGCCAGCGATCTCCGGCTGGACTTCCCAAAACACATTGAGTGCTACCTGCCATGCGGCGGCATTTTCCTGGAGTGATGGGAGCAAAGAACAGCACAGAATTTCTCAATTAGATTCAATTGGAATCCATTCAAGCGACATAGACCCTAAGAATTGCAAATTCTTAACGGAAAGTCACCTTCCAACACAGCCGTAACTGCCTTCCATCACATCAGCAAAAAAAATTGGTCAGCAAAGCGCCATCAAAACACTGAACCAGGCATCGCATGAACTGACGAGGGCACCACAGGTGATCTCATCTGGAGTAAGCTGTGCCGACTTCAAACGAAGCAAGAAAGACAAGGCTCGCTCCCTTGGCTAAGCTTCATTCTTTCCAATATTATATATATAGGGATTTATTACATTATTTAAATATGATCTACGTCTGACTGATGCAATATACCAATATATAATATAAATTAATATTGTATAATACTAAAAAATATTGAACAACATAATGTACTATAATATGAAATAAAATGAAATAAAATAATATACCTCCTTTGGCATCTGGTGGTTTCATGATGTTTCATGATTTTCATTCTAGTTGGGCCACCAGTCCTTAAGGAATTTGTCCTCACATGGGATGCTCACGGGACTCTACAACCCCCGGGTCACATTATATGAGAAGGCTTGGTTGGCCAAAAAGTTCATGCACACACATTGTTCAATGTGTCAGAATACATGTGCACATACATTTAATACATGTATTGTAACACGTAGGTAGAGGTAGGTATGTAGGTATAAATGTATCTAGGCAATGTATGTATGTATGTATGTATGTATGCATGTATGTATGTATGTCTGCAGGCATGCAATTATGTAATGTATGTATGTGATGTAAGTAATTTACCTGATGCATGTAATGTATTGTAATGTACTATAATGTATTGTATTGTATGGTATTGTATTTGTATTGTATTGTATTGTATTGTATTTGTATTGTATTGTATTGTATTATGTGCACTCGTATTTGTACTCGTACTGCTTTTCAGTGTATTGTATTGTATTATATTGTATGGTATGGCATCGTATGGAATGGATGTATGCACGTACCTACGTACGTACGTACGTGCGTACGTACATATGTATGCATGCATGCATTCGCAAATGCATATGTATCTATATATATATATATGCACCTATATATGCACACCTACACAAAAGTTTACTTCTACATACTTCTAACCATATCTTGTATATACATAAAGTCTATATATAAGTATAAGCGTATCTTTATTCAAACCCTCACAAGCTCTGACATGTCATAAGCCGCAGCAAACCTACCAACTTCCGGTGCCACGTGACCACGCGTCTTTGCAGGTGGTAATCGCTGAATTGAAGCTTTCCTTTGATGCGAAAATGACAAAACCAACATGAAACCAGCAAGGAATGCAGTCCTGAATTCTTTGGAAACTGCCAAGTGGTGGTTAGTAGTTCTCTTCTTTTAAATAAGCAAAACGCACATTTTCTGACAATTTCTGGTCCATCATGCAATGGGTTTGTTAAGTATCCGTCTCTCTGCGAATGTGCTTCGCCAGTCATCCGATGACATGAGGCAACTTGAATTGCATCATCTTGCATTCTTGCGGGATGAAAAGTGCTGGAAACTTGTAGATGTTCCCCATTCTTCCCTTTCATCCCCGTTTTGATCATTTTGTTTGATGGCCGCGCTGCACCCGCCGCGCAGCACCCGCAGCTGAGTTGCAATGCTGAGTTGGAGTGTGGTTTTCTGCGAAATCTCCAAAAGGCCAACGGCAAACTGCCAAGTGCCGCAGGCGTTGATTGCTGCGCTCAAACTCGTGGCCTTGAAACGCCCGAAAGCGACTGCGACTGCGCTCCAAAGGTGAGGATTTCCCAATGGCATTTCGATGCATGAGCTTCATGAATTTGGATGCTGGTAGTGTATGAGAATGCAAGTCGAAACATGTTACGGACAATTGGGTTCCACTAAGAACACAGGATATCTCACAATCGGTTTATCATCATTTTCCCAATAATCATTGCTATTTGGGAGGGTCTGAAATCCCACTTTGAGACCCCCAAAAAGTGTCAGAGAAATTCCACCAGCCTGTCATCAAGGATGCCAAGCCACGTCTGCTCTACCCAGGTCATGGAGATGTTGAAAGATGGCCAAGGCCTGCTGCCATTGGCCACCCCTTGCGCACGCAGTAATGGCTGCATTGGCCACCCTCACATCCACCTGGCAAGCCAACATATCGGAAGAAATCGGAGGTGAATACAAAAAACAGCGGGCTTTGAAATAGGGTTTCGCATTTCGTATTTTGACAGCGTTTCTCAAGAAGTTCCCCATGTCTTGGGACCAATGGATCAACCAAAACACCAAAAGAACATCAGGGTGCGACCTGCAGCATCTCCAGACCGTGCTGCCACTGGGATGCCTCCCCCAGAGCCAGGACAATGCTGGCCACGTTGCTGCAGTGAACGGTGCCATCGGAACCGTCACACTGGGCCAAACACATCAAGGCCATCTCCCATTGGGACCCGCTCCGAAATGTGCTGAGTGCCATGCTCAAGGTGGCAGCTCCCAAGTTTATTTGGCATTCCTGAGATTTTTGAAATAACCAAAGTGACCAATGCCAACTCCTGCATGCGCTGATGGCTGCCTGGAAATGAGAGTTGTTAACAGATATCTGCCTCCAGAGCATCTTCTCAAGCAAAGCGACCACAAAATGCCAACGACCTTGCTGCCCACAACCAGCCATAACTGCACCACAGGATTTGGGTCCTAGGACTTGGCTTGCCATCTGTAGAGCGCTTCTCCATTGTGAGCCTTGGTGGTAAGCTGAAATTGCAGCAGCCCAGCAGCCATCGCTCAAATGGGCAGGATCCAACCTGGAGAACACATGAACTGCAACTTGCCATGCTTGTGCTTTGCTGCAGCCACTCATCACTGCTTGGTAGCTGATCGTGCTTGGGACCATTTCCCTGGCCATCTGTTCAAGAAGCAGCGTTGCCAGCTGCCAATGTGGCGTCCCTTCCACCGCGCCGATGGCCGCATTGTAGGTGACCTCATTTCGTTGAAGCCCCAAACCTGGCATTGCAAAGAGGAAATGTAAAGCAGCTTCCCAGGCATTGCCCAGGCTACAGGCTGTGATCATGGCCTCGCAGAACACTTCATTCAAAGTCACTGGCTCAGCGCGGATCATGTCATACAACGCCACAGCAAGGGTCCATTGACCACCGCGGCCAAGTGCCGAAGTTAGGGCACTATAGGTGATAATGGAAGGTAGCACCAGCCAGCTAGGCATTTCCTGCACCAGCGCCAGGGCCTTTTCCCACTGTTGACCCTTCTCACAGGCGCTGGTCAGAGCACTGAAGGTCACCAAGTCCGGCGACAACTTGGAGCGCATAGATGTCATAGATGTCATAGATGTCATAGATGTCATAGATGTCATCTCATTGAACAAACCAAAAGCCTTGGATCTGTGCCAAAGGGGGCCTGATAAATGGATATAAATATGATATGAATGGAACATATTCCCAGAAGATTTCCCATTTCTGTTGGAATAAGCAATGGGGGAATCCAGAAAATCACCGACGGAGCAAATCCAAAAAACTGCATCCCAAACTCCAGCCCTTGCGGAGGCGCTGATGGCTGCATTGTATGCAATGGTATCTGCTGAAATGCTGACCTGTTGCATCTCTGAGAGAAGACATAAGGCTGCGATCCAGAGGCTGTTCTTGTGGCAGCAACTGATTACTGCAGTGTATGAAATACAATCCGGCAAAAGTTGCTGTTCTGTCATTCCCCGCAAGAGACATGAGGCTATTTCCCACTGGCTCCCCTTCTCACAAGCACTGATGGCAGCATTGCAAATGATCCGATTGGGCCTTGCATATGGATGGACGCTGACTGGGACTAGGGCAAAACGGGCTGTGTGAAGGGAAAAAAACATCTGGGAGAGATCAATATAACATCTTACATCTTGACATATTTTGACTATATAAAACGCTGCCAAATCATTTACCTCATTGCAAGAGGGTCGGTCAGGGGCTTCCATTGGTATGGCATCCCTTTTCATCACTTTACTGCATGGGCATGTCGGCCGAAAATCCATACAAATCTCATCATTTGAACTCGGGGCAGAACCGCTTCCAAGCCGGCTGTCAAGGCTCTGGATTTGTTGTTGCTGAGCTCGATTGAACAAGGCCAAAGATCTCTCCCATTGCGCTGCGCGACCATAGCAACTGACCCCAGCCCCATAGGTCACCGCATCGGGTTTAAGTCCCAGCAAATCGATCTGACAAAGGAGTTGAGCAGCGAGTTGCCATGCTGTGACTTTGCGGCATTCTGACAAAGCCGCTGTGCAGCCCACCTCTCTGCTTGGCGATCGGAAGCCAAGTGAACATACGATCCATGAAACTTCCTTAAAACATTGAACAATCAAGGGCCCGCTATGTCTAATCTCCGTGTTTATGACACCGTCACCATTTTTTTGAAAGGAATTGTTGGTTGCCATTGCCCCTTTTGATTTTTTTGCGTCGCTTTACAGCAACCTCCCTTTTTGATCAATGATAGCGATGCTTCCGTGCTCTTTTTCGGTTGGCTGGCCATGATTGGTGCTGCATGCTGCAATGGGTCAATATGTCAGGCTAGTTGCGAGCGATGGAGTTTGATCAATCTGGCTCAATTTGGCAACACAAAACCCTCTGGTAAACTAACATAACTATGGAAAATCACCAATTTTAATGGGTAAATCAACTATAAATGGCAATTTTCAATAGCTATGTTTGTTTACCACAGGGTATTTTTTGGGTGATGTCCTTCACCAACCAAATCCATCCAAATCCCGCATCCTTCGCAACCTTTGGAATCTAACAGGACATTGGGAACATTGATTCTGTTCAAGAAAAAATATTCCAATATAGATGCGTCCAAATGATGATGATATACCACTAGCATCCATTCGCATTCAGCAACACTCATATGAACACTCATATGAACACATAATACACATGACACCCAAATCAGATGTCAATCTTAGGTGTCCAGCCTGGTCCAACTTCCTTTGCTCCAAATTCTCAAGGCAGCTCTGCACCTTTCGCGCAGCATGCGCAGCCTTCATGGCCGTAAAGTGGCCCGGCGCCTTCGTACCAGCAGCTTGAACCAAAAAGTCCATCCCAAAGACTGATGATGGATCAGGGAAAATGGCATGGATGATCATGGACAAGTAAACTAATGACAATTAAATAAACTTATGTAATGATACCGGTCATGTACATCCATCTGCAACTTTTACGACCATTGTCATCGTCATCCATTATCCAGGTGGAAAAAAACCAGTGCGTCCCAAATACTACTTGGTAAATGCCCCTGGCTGCTGCCGGCGCAAGTCCCCATCTTTGATTCGCAGCCGGCACGGCAAAGCGTCGCGTTCGGCGTTTTCATTTGTGTCGGCGCTGCTTGTTGCAGGCCCCGGGTGAAGAAAAACAAGGCTTGAAACACCCTGACGAATCTGGGTTTGGTCTGAACAAATTACACCAAATTACACCAAAGCTGAAAGTGGGAGAATGAATGATCGGTTTGATTTTTTTTCAAGGATTTCCTCTCAATTTTCAGGTACCAAACCCAGAAAATCTGACAGCTGCTACCTTGCCAACAGGCAAGGCTGGGCGTCTTGGACGTCTCAATGCCCTGGCAATGCTGGAAGCATCGGTCCACGCTGCAATGTTTCAGGATCCTCAATTTCCAACCACATCCTTCAGTTGGATCCCAACCATTGAACGGTTGTTGCCCGCATCGATGTTCAGGTTCATGGCTCATCCCCCAATTTTTCATGAGTGGGCAATGGTTGGGTCATTCGGCCATCTTATCCACTTTGAGGTTCATAACCTCTCGTAATCTGCAAAGAACAAGTCACCCATGTCACCATATTGCGACGTTGCTTCTGTGTAGGCGACAGGCTCCGTAAATAATGTAAATGAAGGAAAGCATACCATGATCTGATAATACAACAGGAGGCCGCGTGACCTGCACTCCAGACAGATGCCCAGTGCCCTTGTTTGTCACTCCACTGAGGGAAACTGTGTCGCCCTTTTGATCGACACCAAGGCTATTCCAAGATCTATTCGCTTGGAACAATGCCATTTAAGAAAAGGATGCGATCCGGGCTCACAACATGTCAATTCAAAGAGCTCCATTTAAGCTGTACAATTTGCGAGCAAATTGCCACATTTTTTGGGCCAAATGGATCCAATTCACACATGACGTTGCTGAGAAAGAATTGAAACGCTGTTCTGCCGTGGTTGTGGATGGCAAGTTGCTCGCCTTTCAAGCTGCACATGCACTTGTGCATTTGCTCCACAAGCAGCCAGTGTGATGAGTCATGGGGCATCGTACAGCTGATCAAGTCCAAACACAAAGGGTAGCATCAGAAATCTGTCGGTAGAACTACTAAGCTGCCATTTGAACAACAAATGGTTTCCTCAAATCTACCATCAAATAAATGATCTAGGTCTTATTTCGCACTGTTCAGATGGGTTTTGGCACTTTTCTTGAATTTTCACCATCATGGACTCCATGGACTGTACTGCTGGTAATGTGAAGCAATTCAATTCGCAGGTTCCCAGCACAAGAGAGGGATCTGTATGGGTTGGCCATCCACTCCCATGCCATCAGCTCCCATGGTCTCCACAAAGGCCTCAGAAAATGGCAGGCAACGGCAACCCAGACCCAGCCAGTTGGTACTGGCGGGGCACACATATGGGATGTGAGTTCGAACATTTCATCACATTTTCTTCACATTTCTTTATTTCACAATAGTTGAGCATATTTTTTTGCGGTCAATCCTTTCAGCGTCCTCGTTTGCGCTTAGCCTTCCCCTTGGTCCATCCTTAGGCAATGCCACAATCCTATCAGTTGGGAATGGTTTCTACGTAGCACCCATGAAAATGGTGATGAATTGCGGATGGTGACTATGAAATTGGGTGAATCCCACATTAAATCAAATGATGAACCATTCTTAATCCGCCGACCCCGGCCTTTGCCAAGGCAGGGGCGGCGCCTGGGACCACCGAAGGTGTGGATCTTGACTCTTTCGTCGCTTGCCACGGCAACAATGCCAGCCACGGCCCATATCAATAGTTTTTTATTATATGTTTGTCCACGGCAACAATGCCAGCCAAGGCCCATATCAATAGCTTTTTATTGGCGTTCAAGCCTGCCGTTTGCTGCAAACCCTCCAAACGCCTTTTTGGCACCCCCAACCCCGCAGGCAAAGCACCAAGGCCCATATATCAATAGCTTTTTATATTGGCGTTCAAACCTGCCGTTTGCCAGCCGTCAAACGCTCCAAACCCTCCAAACGCCTTTTTGGCACCCCCAACCCGATATCAAATTCGCTTTTTATTGGCGTTCAAGCCTGCCGTTTGCCAGCCGTCAAACCCTCCAAACGCCCCAAACCCTCCAAACGCCTTTTTGGCACCCCCAACCCCGCAGGCAAAGGCACCAAGGCCCATATAGCAATCGCTTTTTATTGGCGTTCAAGGCTTCCGTTTGCCAGCCGTCAAACCCTCCAAA
>Ga0126342_10023179_pt1 | contig 10180 bp, 5 predicted proteins | sample Cyp1metagenome_FD_92528 | JGI IMG/M metagenome (GOLD analysis project Ga0126342, IMG submission 92528) | Coral microbial communities from Lord Howe Island, Old Settlement Bay, Australia - Cyphastrea 1 metagenome | ecosystem: Host-associated > Invertebrates > Cnidaria > Coral ... | reverse complement strand
TTCTTTCTTTGCTTGTGTCACTTTGCTTTCTTTCTTTCTTTCTTTCTTGTGTCACTATGCTTTCTTTCTTTCTTTCTTTCTTGTGTCACTTTGCTTTCTTTCTTTCTTTCTTTCTTGTGTCACTTTGCTTTCTTTCTTTCTTTCTTTCTTTCTTGTGTCACTTTGCTTTCTTTCTTTCTTTCTTTCTTTCTTGTGTCACTTTGCTTTCTTTCTTTCTTCCTTCCTTCCTTCCTTCTTTCTTTCTTTCTCTTTGATGATCTGATCTTTTCTTCAATTGTTCTTTGTTGTACTTCTACTATCCGTCGTGTCTCTCTTTTCCTTTTCTTTCTTCTTTCACTTTGCATTTCTTGCTTTCTTTTGTCTTGTTTTTTTTCGCTTTGCCTTCTGTTCTTTTTTTCACTTGGGGTATCTCTTGGCGTTTCTTTCTTCCTGTTGCATTTGTTTCCTTTTGTTTTGCTTTTCTTTCTTTTACTTTAGCTTGTTTCTTTTGCTTTGCGTGATTTCTTTCTTTTGCGTTGCCTATTTCTTTTACTTTGCATGATTTCTTTCTTTCTTTCTTTCTTCCTTTCACTTGTTTTTCTTTCTTTCTTCGGTTGTGCCTTCTTTACTTTGCTTTTGTCTTTTGATTTGCATTGCTTCCTTTTACTTTGCTTTTCTTTCTTTCTTTCACTTCGCCTTTCTTTCTTCTCCTTTGTTCCTCTTTCTTTAACATTGTATTTGTCCTTTCTTTTCTTTCTTTCTCTTTTCTTTCTTGCGCTTTTTGTGTGTTTCTTTCTCTTTCCTACTTTATTGTTTCTTGTTCTTTTTCCTTCTTCCACTTTTCTCTCTTGCTTTCTTGATTTTTTGCTTTGCAGTGTTTTCCTTTTTCTCCCTTATCACCTTCTCATTCATCCTATTATTTCTATATTCCCCCAGAACAAGAAGGCAAAGGAGAAAAAAGAGAAAAGGAGAGCAGGAGAAAGACAGAGAGAGACAGGGAGAGAGCGAGAGCAGGAATAAAGGAGAAAAGGAAAAGAAGCAAGTGAAAAGAAGAGAAAGAGGATATGAACGGATCCACAAAAAAGGTAAATACAGAGAAAAGCGAAGAAAGGGAAAAGCCAAGAGAAGGAAAAGAGTTCTTGTCAATTCTTTTTCCTTTGTTTTTCCTTTCTTTTCCTTGTCTGTATTTCGCTTTCATTGCTTTTCTCTACTGAAAATAACAGGTGAAAAAGCAGCAGTGCGATGCGCTAGAGCGGCAGAGGCAAGATTGGAGGTTGCTCTTGTAAGTGCTGGAGAGTGCATTGAACTAGTTTTGTCGGAGAAGCTAAACGAAAATGAATCAAACTGATGATCTATTGTATCTATACACAATGAATGTGCGAACAGAAATCAAGTTGTACTTGGCCATAGGGGCAAAGGACTCATACAGACTTAAGCCCCAAACTGCGGTGTCATGATACCAGCCAAGGGCCAGGGAGCTGGTGCCAGCTGCACCATTACGCTCAACACGTGTAGTAAAAAGGTGCCATGTCCAAACCAGTTTTCTTTCTTACTCTAATTGGCAACCTCTTCGCCCCTCACCGCCAACGCCTCGCAGCGCCAGAAGTGGAATATGTTTGCTAAGAAGCCTGCCCTGGCACTTCAGTCCAGCATCTCAAGTGTAGCACTGGCAAAAGCATCACCTCCACACAACAAGGGGGCCACAGAAGACCAAATGTCGGCTGACTTTAAGTCGCCAGCACCACCGGATGATGAGCTGACTCTCCATGTCCCGCCTAGCATGCAGCAACAGGAACTTACCAAGTTGATTGACACACATATATATATATACAATTATATACATATATACACATAAACAATCAGTTGAGCTTCATTGTGCCATCTGGGGCCCTAGTGATTTGCTGAGGAAGTGGCAAGATCTTGCAGTTGAGGTCCACCAAGTGTTGAACTGCCACAAAGCCAGGGCGCGATAGCATATCCTGTTGCGTGGAATTCATCAGGACGAGCCCCTGAACTGGGACAAAGTGGATCATAAGCTCCAACCACCAATCTTAACAAAGTCCATTAATTCATACAGAAGACTTTTCTGCTTCTAGCTGTTGTCATTTCAGACGATACATAGCCCCCATCCTTGAGTCTTGAAAAGAAACTTTGGCGGCCAACATCCCAGCGGGAGCAGACACCTGGGCCCCATTGAGTACATGGGATTCACTAAGCCCGGCTTCACAAATGCCAAGGGCTTCCAACGCCTAGGCAATCATGGCTCGGATGCAGCTTGCTTTCAACAAACATACGTAGAAATGTCTGTGGAGGAATATGCGAAAAGCACGTGTTGCAAAGAATAGGTCTCAGTCTATGTTCTCTTGGTAAATATCGTGCAGTCTCTCCCTCTCTCACTCACTCTCTCCCTCTCCAAATGGCCTAGTGTGTATGAATGCCAAGTATATAACACTGTCCAACTGTGTTTGACATCGGCGTTTCCCACAATTGAGGTACCTCCAAATTGTTGCTGTCCAATAAACAATTACCAATTTTGGATGGTTTGGGGTTCAACCCCCATATGAAGCTGGCCAGATTTCCACTTATTGAAGTCGCATCTTTTGGCAAAGACCAAGCACCCAACACCTTGACGCCTGGCATCTTCCATCATCCTTGGCACCGTGCCGCAAATCAAGAAACTGATTTCTTCATCTCTTTGCATGCCATGTTTTCGACTGTTTTCGGATGTGTGCTTTAGACCCTGCTGTCAGGCCGTCGTTGCTGTCGCTTAGAAGCCACTGATTCTTGCGATCATCTCCATTGTCAGATGGAAGGTCAGCTTGTTGTTAACCATGCAGCAGCCAGCACGGCGAGCCAATCCGAGTCATCACATTCTGCCACCAATGGCCACCACCAATGGCCCTTTGGACGCCCTGCGCCCTGCGCCGAGCAAGAAACTCAGCTCCCGGCTTTAGAACCTCCATCCGCCTGGTTGATGCTTCCACTGCTCGAGCATCGCGGTCTGCCTGCCACAAGAGACAACTCAGGCCAGCCCAAACAATCCCTTTCTGCTTGAAAATGTCAAATGTGATGTGTTTGAAAGTTTCATACTGTGTATTTTGTGACCGTTGATATCAACATCTTATGAAATGGTGTGTCATCATTGGAATGAGACGGTTCTTGCATATCTCTTTGTGAAAAATGACTTCATCGAGCCGGCGGAGTTGGGTTAGACAACGAATCTATCGCCGCACTGAGAAAGTGCTGAGATGCAGTCGTGACAAATAACATGGGAAACCTTCCGATCGGAAACTTCTGAAGACTTCCTGCCTAGAACTAGTCACTTCTGCTGCTCGCATGTTTCAAGAATCATGCAAACCATTGTCAAGTTTCACATCTGAGAAGGAACAAAGAGCTAATGGCAGCTAACGATCAAGCGTCCATCAACGCCTTCATCTCCAAAGACAGACCAGAAACATCTGAGTGAATCTGTCGAGACAGCACAGACCAATCCGAGGTCTGGCCCTGCCATGGGCTGGAGAGGGGCATCTAGAAGCGCAGCGGCGCATTCTCAGAAGACTTTCGCAAGAGGAAACTTTGAACACTGCTGTGGAATACAAAAAAATAGAAAACAGACATTCACATCATTCACACACGTATCATACGTCGTCTACTTGCAGACAGCCGGAACTCAAACTTCCAAGTCATGCTTATGCTTTCCTGGATCGCATTCGTGGCATTGGCCAGTTCAGCGGACAGTTGACTGGCCTCAACGGATCCATCGCCAAAAAACACAATCAACACACAGCCGATCAGCTGAAAACAGCTGTTGTGAAACTGCCCAGCTCCACTCAGCTTCAGGCATTTCCAGTGCGTGTGGCCTCCATGTGAAAGGGTAAGTGTGTTGAGCAACAGACTCACAAAATCACAAAATGCTTGGATACAGTAAATGCAGCAGATGAAAGCCTGCTGAGAAAGCAACATTTCGGCACAAGTGGCTACAAATATACGAAATATCAGAATCACTCAACTTGCGGGGTCTCCTGCCAAAGTTTGGCTTCTGCCCCCGTTGCCTTTTCGACCAACTCCATCATCATGTTGGCACGCCTCTCGAGGATGTGGAAGGCTTGTGACCAAGTGTCCAAAGATGAAAGGCTTAGACAGGCCACAGCTGAACCGAACAAACTATGTGAGGGATCTTCACTTCATCGGTGCTTTTGGGTTTTCGCCATTCAGAAAAAAGTTCCCATCCCTCATGGCCAACGGCAAAAACATGCGGCCTCTGAGAATCCTCCTCCAAGCCTTTGGCCAACTGCCTGGAAGGATGCCAAAAATCCCTCTCCCAGAATTGAAAGGGACATTGAAGGGAAAAACTTTTATTTGGGGTCATTGGTCTCCTCTTGATTTTCGTTTAAACCCGTTGATTCATGGTTCCTAGTGCTCTTTATCTGCTATTTTCATGGCCAGTGCCCCCACACTCTAAGCCCAGCCATGGACCTGTTTTCTGCGAGGGCCTGTTGTAGCTGCAACCTCGGAGTGGAAGAGAGTGTAGTGTGGAGGGTCTCTACCAGATACAAAATAGGTTAGAACTACCGAGAACAAAGGGTTTGACCAGGAGTTGATTGAGAAATTATAAATAATCTTCAAGTAGGGGGTCCATCATTGCAGGGTCTGGGGATGACACCTCCATCAGAATCCTTTCAAGATGTCCAATTTCGTGCAGCTAACATCATAACTCCACTTTTTCGCCCTCTTAATCCGACTCTGGGACACACCTCTGGGATTCGTAAGCGGAACCGATGTCATTCTCGAGACGGTCAAAGCGCTGTTCCTGTGTTGGTGAATGCTGGGAAAGGAAAGAGAGCGGGTGGTTGTGGAAATGCACTTTTTCAAGGATTTCTGACAATTAGACTGAGTGAGCTTTTACATTAAATGACACTTTCTTGTGTAAAGAATACTGCATTTGATTCTGCTTTCAAGCAATACTCAACACTTGAAGGAATACTGCAGATTTTGCAGAAACACAGTTTCTTTATACATATATATATATTATACTGTCTCAAAGAAATGCTGCACAGTAAATACCGTACTTTGCAAGAAATTCTGCACCTTTATGGGGTACTGTCCTAAAAGAAGTGGTCCTAAAGGAACACTGCACAGTGTGATACTGCATGTTTCAAATAAGAATTGTTGATTCGAGAGAAGACCGCATGTGTAAAAAAAAACATGTTCGAAAGAATGCGAATACTGCATCTTTCAATGAAAGCTGATTCTTTAGATGAAGGCAACACTACTTCAAATGCAAACAACACCCTCTGAAGAAAAGCTGTACTGTAAATGTAAAAGCACTATTGGATATAGTCAAGACACGTGAATGAAACGCAACATCGGTTAAATGCATGCTGAATAGCTTGCAGTTTGCAGGATACTGCTTAACTAGTGTACTGTGCTGAAGGAATACTTCACTTCACTTGTTCAAGAAGCATAGCAAATTCTAAACAAACCCTGCTTCGTGAAATAATTAGGCATTTTGACAACGAAAACTGCATGTTTCCTGAGAATATTGCCCTTTTTCAAATGATAAGGCATCTTTGAATTGACATACCTCGTTTTCTGCAGGAACCCTGCACATGTGGAAGGAATGTGCGTTGACAGAATGAACATGACTTCTTCATCTTCTGAAAAAAGACAGCACTGCATCAACTATATATTAGGTATAGGCTGCAATACGCTTTCTTTAGAGTTATTTATCAAACTTGTTGGGGTTATTTATCATTTTTTTGGGGTTATTTATCAAACTATGTGGGTGTTATTTATCAAACTTGTTGGGGTTACTTGTCAAACTTTTCGGGGTTATTTACTTGTTGGTGTTATTTATCATTTTTTTGGGGTTAGTTATCAAACTTTTTGGGGTTATTTACTTGTTGGGGTTATTTATATTTCTTTTTGGGGTTAGTTATCAAGCTTTTTGCGTGTTATTTATCAAACTTCTTGGGAATTATTTGTCAAACTTGTTGGGGTTATTGATCCTTTTTTTAGGTCAAACTTTTTGGTGTTATTTTGTGCCAATTGTTGAGTCATTTGATTTTTGACCATTTTGTGCGTGTTTGGGATTGCCCCAATAGACAAGTTTAGGAGAAACTGTGTGAAAGTTATTCAGTAGGGGACCATTGTTGGTGTGTGTTTTATTCGAGTGACATTTCTGTTAACCCCTAAAGGAATGGATGAGTTTGGATCATGGTGTTCCATTTATCGGTATGGTGAGCACTAACGGCTTACAAACAATGTTGCACCTGTTGTTGTCTCAATTCTTCTTTGATAATTGCTATCAACATACCAAGAAGCAATAGCATTCAACTCATTCAACATAGACTAGACTTAAGAATCATTACAATCCGGGATGGAAAGCTGTACCAAGTTTTGCAATAAAATGACACTGAAAATTAAATGTGAACGAGTATCTTGCAATGTTCCCCAAATGTTCATTCCGGCCAAGATTTTTTCGCTGAATTTTGGAACCATTTATTTTGGAGGATTTGTGGGTACCCAGAACAGACCCAAATGGGACAATTTTGGCCAAAAATAGTTTGATAAATAACTCCCAAAGTTTGATTAAAAAAACTCACAAAGTTTGATAAATAACTCCCCCCACAAGTTTGATAAATAACTCCAGTTCACCAGCTTAATAAACTTTTTTGGGAAGTTATTGATCGAACCTTTTGCAGTTATTGATCAAAGTCTTTTTGGCTCAATTTTGGCCAAAATTTGGGATTCCCGGGAGTCTGCTGGAGGTCAAATTTAGATCATTTTCGGAGCATTTTTTCGGGTCATATTTTGGTAATTGTTTACCAGTTGTTTGAACAAAGGTTAACTTTTGTCACTGGGGGAAGCAACATGTGAAAAAAAACACGGCCATCGAATCGAAAATTTGGAAATCATAGAATCAGGTTTTCTACATTCAGAATTCAGAATGTATGAATCTATGAATGATGAAGTTGTTGATGAATTTGCCAATTGCTGATCATTCACATGATGGATGCACTGAGATCTTGTTGTTGCCAGACGCATTTTGCTGACAGGTGGTAGGCATAGGAAAATCCTTGAACCTGCCAGTCTTAGCTGGCACTTAGCCATGCCCTCTCCTTCATCTTTGTCACCTGCGTCTTCTAGCCATGCATCTCGGGCAACGACACTGATGCTTGGTAAGTCTCCCGATCCTACTCTTACTACCTACGTCCATATCTGGTAAACGGGTAAAATACAAAAACATGTTGCAAAAATCGTTGGTTCCTCAAACTGCAAAACGTGTGAAAACCACAATTTTATATAAACCCAAAATAGCCAAAAAGAAATGTGCTTAACAAAAAAAAAACATAAAAAAAATGATAAATAGTTGCAAACAATCTCTTACATAGCCCGCAAAAAGTTTGATCAACAATCCGCACAAAACTTGATCAGCACAAAGCTTGATCAATAACCCTCAAAAAGTTTGATAAATAACCCCAAAAAGTGTGATCAAAAACACTCAAAAAGTTTGATAAATAATCTCAAAAAGATTGATAAATAACTCCCCAAAAGTTTGATAAATATCCCCAAAAAGTGTGATCAATAACCCCAAAGAGTTGGAGAAATAACCCCAAAAGGTTTGATGAATAACTCCAAAAAGTGTGATCAATAACCCAAAAAAATGTTTGATCAGTAACCTCAAAAAAGGTTGATCAATAATCGTTATAAACCTCCTAAAGGGAAGGGCCGAATTGATGTTGGAGCCCATCCCTAAAGTGTCTTTTTTTCCCATTGGATGCGATATGTTTTGGGAATTTATGTTTTCCTACCTTGGGGGATGTTCTGAGAGCTGCTTTTCACTATTCCCCAATGGTTTCAATTGATTTTTCTGGTTGGTGGAAAATTCTAAATGAATCTAAAATTGGATCAAAATTAGTTTAATTTAAACTTAAATCAGTTTGGATTTAATTTGAAATTAGTTTGGATTAATTGAAAATTGATTTGAATCTACGATAAAGTTTATTCAAACCTAAGTTAAAATTAATTGAGATCTATCTTGGAATCGAATCAAACGTAATCTTGAAAAATATAGCTTTAATTTGAAATTAACTAGAATCTGGTTAAAAATAGATTCAAGTTCAAAAAAACGGATTTACGTTCAGAAATCATTTGGATTTTAAGTGAAATTCGCTTAAAACCGAGCTTAAAATTGTATATATCTACAATATGACTAATTTGGATCTAATTCAGACTTGATTATATTTAGGATTTAGTGATTGATTTCGATGTAGAATTACTTAATCTCGAGTACATACATTATCATCATGATCTCCATTCTATTTCTATATTGCCTCCATTCTATTCCCATTTTGTCCCTATCTTGTCATTATCACCGCTTTGTCTCCCCAAAAAAACGATCTATTTCAATTTTGAAGAACATATATTTAATTGTAGTAAATGAGTCTAAATTTAGTGTTACAACAATTTTGATTTAACTTGTCATTTATAACTTAAATTTGAATTAAGATTAAATTTAAACTGGCTTGGATTTAATTTTAATTCCATCAATATTTCCTTTGGAATGGTTTTAATGCAATGTAACAACTTGGTTCTTGTTGAAAATCAAGTTAAACCCAATTAGATTTAACTTAACTTTAATTTAGGTTTGATTTAAATCTAAATTAGACTTTTAAAAGTGGTATATAAATAAGAAGTCAAAAGCCAAAAGCCAAAAGCAGAAAAAATAGGAACCCTCTCTTAAACAACGCGAAAAACTACATCTTTTTGAAGACTTTGCGCAGAGTTTGCATGCAATTAGCTTGTTCCCAGGGAATTCCTGAAGGACATCTGAACTTTTGAAAGGAACGCGCCATCTGAAAAAGCCATCGAACTTCAAAGGAAAATTGTATTTTCTTGACTGAATACTACATCTCGGAGAAATGTTGCATATTCTTCAGAACTTTATGCTTCTGCAAAGAAAGTGTCTATACACTTGTTGAAGTATCGTGACTGTCTTGAAAGAACACTGGACATTTGGAAGGAACACTGCCATTTCCAATTCTTTGGCATGCGGGAAAAAACTCACAAATCCAACAAGCATCGAGAAGACATATTAAAAACTCATATATAAGTCTGGGGTTCACGGGGGGGTCTCAGCCAAGAGTTTAGAAAACCGAGACAAGGGAACCGCCTCTCAGGCATCTTGCCGTTAAGATGTAACCTTGCTGTAACCAGTGAGGTGGTTCTGGGAAGTATAACCCGCAAAGTAGTTCATAGCAGTTGCATGAAAGCAAAACCAATGAAACTGAGTACAAGAAAAAAACATCATGCAGCACTTAGATCCTCTTTAGCATGTCAGGCATACCAAACAAGGGAAAGTACGATTTGTTTTTCTCACCTCTGCGCTTACCTTCCCAATTGTTTAAGCTACTGACGGCCCCAGACCCCTTCCCATTTCGCCGGTCACAGCAAACATGTGTCCTGGCTCTTGACGATGGACGCAACTCCTTCTACCTGAATATGGACGCTTGACGGCACAAGAAATTGATTTAGGTGGACCAAAACTTCCGGAACTTTCATCACTGAAGTATGGATCGACTGGTACTGGGGATAATCTATGAGCACATCGGTAACGCAGGATGAAGTCAAGAGTTCTGTCTGACCAAATCGTCAGTTTGGTGACATTGGAAATTTACTCAAATCATGTCAAAGATGGAAGCAGCATCAGTTCTGAGGTTGATCAGATGCACAATCTTCAAGACAGTTGAAGGGACGTGTTTTTGGAAATCAAATCCAAATTGAAAAAGATCACACCCCAAAACTCAGTTTCCAGAGAGGTTTCTCCCATGATTGTTTCTTCTCCATTTAAGTTGCAGTTTCTTTCTCAATACGATATGTATGTATGTAATGTATGTAATGAATGTATGTATGTAATGAATGTATGAATGTATGAATGTATGAATGTATGAATGTATGAATGTATGAATGTATGAATGTATGAATGTATGAATGTATGTATGTATGTATGTAATGTATGTAATGAATGTATGTATGTAATGAATGTATGAATGTATGAATGTATGAATGTATGAATGTATGAATGTATGTATGTGTATGTATGTGTATGTATGTGTATGTATGTGTATGTATGTGTATGTATGTGTATGTATGTGTATGTATGCGTATGTATGTGTATGTATGTGTATGTATGTGTATG
>Ga0126342_10023178_pt1 | contig 10180 bp, 8 predicted proteins | sample Cyp1metagenome_FD_92528 | JGI IMG/M metagenome (GOLD analysis project Ga0126342, IMG submission 92528) | Coral microbial communities from Lord Howe Island, Old Settlement Bay, Australia - Cyphastrea 1 metagenome | ecosystem: Host-associated > Invertebrates > Cnidaria > Coral ... | reverse complement strand
GAGGTCAGGGCGCTGATTTCCTGAGAGGGGTTGCATTTTGGAGTATCAGATGTGCAGGTTTGCTAAGATGATTTTGCGTGACAGGCGCAGCACTTCGTATGACCTGGCATCAATTTTCCGTGGAAGGCGCAGTACTTTAGACAGGTGGACTGTAAAAAATCGCAAAACGCATTGGTACGAGTCTGTCAGCTCTGCACTCAACTTTGCATTTTTGAAGGACGTCTCGCAGAATTCTTCGTTTTTGATGTCTTGCACTTCGAAAAATGAGGAAGTCTCGCAGAATTGCTTCGTTTCGGATGTTGTCAAGTTCAAAAATGAAGATGTCTCGCAGAATTGTTCCGTTTTGGACGTTCTTATGTTCAAACATGACGGAAGTCTCGCAGAATTTCTTTGTTTTTGATTAAGCAGATAGATAGAGAGAGAGAGAGAGATAGATAGATAGATAGGTAGATAGATAGATAGATAGATAGAAAGATGGAAAGATAGCTAGCTAGATAGATAGATAGAAAGATGGAAAGATAGCTAGCTAGCTAGCTAGATAGATAGAAAGATAGATAGATGGCTAGACAGATAGATAGATCGATCGATGGATAGCTAGCTAGCTAGATAGATAGATAGATAGATGGCTAGGCAGATTGATTGATAGATAGCTAGCTAGCTAGCTAGCTAGCTAGATAGATAGATAGATAGATGGCTAGGCAGATTGATTGATAGATAGCTAGCTAGCTAGCTAGCTAGATAGATAGATAGATAGATGGCTAGACAGATAGATAGATAGATAGATAGACCGATCGATCGATAGATAGATAGATAGATAGGTAGATAGATAGATAGATAGATAGATAGTCAGAGAAAGAGAGAGAAAGAGAGGAGACCTCAAGCACCTTTCGGTCCATGAGAAGATTCGCTCTGCCATCCCGGATTCACAACAACCAATCTCTCCTATAGGTTTCCTATTTTTGAAACTTCCGCCACCGCCTTGTGCGGTACTACTGGTATACTTATACCACTTTTTGATGGTGGAATCAGGAGGGGGCTTGCATGTCTGTGCGCCACTAATGTTGATCATTGCATGAGCCCCCCCGGAATTTGGTTCTAAGGCAAAGAATTGTCTGGAGCCAAGAGCGCCAAGAGATAGCGAGTTATAAGGAGCTCAGTTCAAAAAGACGTAGCCAGTGTTGCTGTCTGCTGAGACAGTTGCGAAAGCAGCTGGTTCCCAAAGTCACTAAAGAAAAACATCTCTCCACAGTCTCCACATCAAAAAGTTGTGTTCATGTTCTGGCAGAATTCAAACACGCTCAGATCAAGGCTGTGCTGGTTCTATTTGTTTGCAACTTGCAGCTGTCCTGCGGCATCAAAACCATTCCGCCGGGAAATGGTTGCGTACGCATATTGCCTTTGGTAGGTGTGCTTCATTAAATTTCATAGAATGCCTGTGGTTTAGTTTGGCCATGTTTGTATCTGCAAAAGATGCTGTCCCCTTTCTCAGAGCTCATCACAAGCCTGGACGGCCACAGACCTTGCAATGATTTCAATGTCATGGAGCACAGGAAAAATATATCTCCAGTGACAAAGACTTCAGCTGCCTTTGGGAATCTGATCGCGATGGTGTGCAAAAAAAATGGAGTATGAAGTATGTCCACAACCTTGCAGTGTTTCGTTGGTGTGTTCACCAGAACCCTGAATCTGTACTGTACACTATACGCTGAGTGCCAAGTATGGCACAAGGCAATGGAACGACAAGCCAGCCATGCAATCACAAAATGCCCACTTTTCTGCTGGTCTCTCTTCAGCTTCAGTTGCTACTTTGCATGAAGATAGTACAAGATAGTGACATGGAATTGTACCTTTGATACGCATGGCTAGCTGAGGCATAGCCAAGACACAACTCTGCCAGGCGGAATTGCACGCTGCAAACTACACACATTTAGGCCTGGCACTGGCTCTGAAAGCACCGGGCAAACCACAAAAGGTGCGATTTTTTGAAGAAGTGTTTTCCGCTTCTATCCAAAACAATATGATACAATATGCTTCAAACCCTGAGACAGAAGTCGATTTGTTTCAGAAGGCTTCCAATGTTAGACTAAAACGTTTACCTGCAACTGGATGGAAAGAGATGCCATGCTTGGCCATGCTTCTAGTCACACACACTCACCCTCCAAAGGACGACGCACCTGGCAATATCTCAATGCTCAGAGCCGGAGTCACAGGAGCAAAAGCAGTTCCAAGGCCTCAAAGTCTCAAACGATTGGAAATCTGCAATTCATCAAACAGCTTCAAAGGTGCACTTGCCAAACTCTTGCGATCAAGTCGATGCTGTCCAAAAAAAGAACAAAAAATATATGCAGACCCATTGCAACGCCCAAGACATTGAGGTTTTCAGCTAGCTATGTGGCCCAGCCTTCCAGTCAGGGCTTCACCGGTCCCAGATGAAACACAACCGCCTCCCATGGCCATGGAGATATGGTTGTCATGAAAATGCAAAAAAAAAATGTGAAAAACGTATGCTAGAACTGCTAGAACTAGTCCTATGTAAGGTTCCAGTGTCGGATCCTAGAAATGGACAAGTCCTTCGCCGGGCAGCTTGAAGCCGCGTCCCAAATAAAGCAAGGTGCAAAGAAAGAAAAAAGGAGCAAATGATGATCCAATTTGGGCTGCCTTGTCAACTCGACCGTCATCAGCCACCACAGCATAGCTGTTTTCGCTTCACGTTTCCAAATCAAATGAATTTGAAAAGGTTCAAACAATGTTAAACAGTTTCAAACATTCCAGACCGGCCTGTCGAAAAAACTTCAGGCTCCTAAACGGACAGTTCGTTGCGAAGCAGGTTGACATGCAAACAAGGAAAGACTGACACATTACTACCACGAAGATAGGAAACATAAAACGTCTGTGGGCTGCACATGAGTATACTTGCGAGTCATCAATGCAAACAGCACGGTTGGCTGGAATCAAACGCCAAGGTGATTCCACCAGACCTCTTTTTCCTTTACTTTCCAGCCAGCTGCTTTAGCGAGTTCTTCCTAACGCACCAAATGGCACCTAGTGTCACCCGCTCTGCTGTGCGTAAAAACATGTAACAGCCGCCATCACGTCTAAAAGCTCAGAGTTAGAATCACAGTCGCCAAGTTTCAAAATGGCCATGTCCAACAATCCACCGCCTAACTTGCAGCTTTTCTTTGTTGCATCTCCTCAGCTTTCTGCCACTTGCCTTGTTTTCGAAGGACAAACGCTACGTTGGTCATGCTGCTCAGGGTGTCCTGGTGGTCATGTCCAAGAACTCGGCGCCTAGCTTCCAGCACTTCTGTGTGCATTTCCTCAGCTTTCTGCCAGTTGCCCTGTTGCTGAAAAGCACTCGCAAGGTCATTCATGCTGCTCAGAGTATCTGGGTGGTCTTGTCCAAGCACTCGGCACCTAGCTTCGAGCACTTCTGCGTGCATTTCTTCCGCTTTTTGCCACTTGCCTTGTTCTTGAAAGATAGTTGCCAAGATGCTCATGCTGCTCAGGGTATCCTTGTGGTTCTGTCCAAGAGCTCGACGCCTAGCTTCCAGCACTTCTGTGTGCATCTCCTCAGCTTCTTGCCACTTGCCCAGTTGCTGCAGGACACAAGCCAGATTGTTCATACTGGACAAGGTGTACTTGTGGTTTTGTCCAAGAAGTCGGCGCCTAGCCTTCAGCACTTCTGCGTGCATCCCCGCAGCTGTTTGCCACTTGCCTTGTGTTTGAAGGACACCCGCCAGGTTGTTCATGCTTCTCAGGGTGTCCTCGTGCTCCTGTCCAAGAACCCGGCGGCGAGCATTCAGAACTTGTGTGTGCATCTTTTCAGCTTCTTGCCACTTGCCTTTGTCTTGAAGGATAAGCCCAAGGTCATTCATGCTGCTCAGGGTGTCCTCGTGGTCCTGTCCAAGAACTCGGCGGCGAGCTTCCAGCACTTCTGCATGCATCTTTTGAGCTTCTGGGCACTTGCCTTGTTCTTTAAGGACGGCCGCAACGTAGTACATGCTGTGCAGGGTGTCCTTGTGTTCCTGTCCAAGAACTTGGCGCCTGGCTTGCAACACTTCTGCGTGCATCTCCCCAGCTTTTTGCCACTGGCCCTGTTCTTGAAGGACAAGTGCCAGGTCATTCATGGTTTCCAGGGTGTCTTCATGGTTGTGTCCAAGAACTCGGCGCCGAGCTTCCAATGTTTCCCTGTGCATGTCCTCAGCTTCGTGCCACTTGCCTTGTTCTCGAAGGACAAGCGCCAGGTTGTTCATGCTGCTCAGGGTGTCCTGGTGGTCCTGTCCAAGAACTCGGCGCCGAGCTTCCAATGCTTTCCTGTGCATGTCCACAGCTTCCTGCCATTTGCCTTGTTCTGCAAGGGCAATTGCCAGGCTGTTCATGCTGCTCAAGGTGTCCTGGTGGTTCTGCCCAAGGGCTCGGCGCCTAGCTTCCAGCACTTCTGTGTACATCTCCTCAGCTTCTTGCCGCTTGTCTTGTTTTTGAAGGGCAAGAGCCAAATTTTTTATCTTGCTCAGGGTGTTTGGATGGTCCTTTCCGAAGTGCTTGCATGATATTTGCATTGCTTCTCTGTGGATCTGTTCAACCTCCCTCAATTTCCCTTGCTCGTCAAGCACGGTCGTAAGAAGGGTCATGCTGTTTAGCATGTCAACTGCACCTGCAGGCAACCTCCTTCGCGCCAATTGCAAGAGCTCTCTCAGGAGTGTCTCTGCCTGTCGCCACCGACCCTCCACGGTCAAGACTGAGGCGAGCACATGGGCGAGTACATGCTCACATCTTTGGCCGGATTGACGTCGCTTCTTCTGCTGAGTCGGGCTGAGATTCTCCAGACCTTCTTGCAGCTGCTTGCTGACTTGAGCCGTGACCTTCTCGTGGAGTTCTTCCGCTTTGGACCACTGGCCCTCTACAGCCAGCCGGACCACAGAGATGATGTTTTGCCCGAGACGGCTGAAACTTCCGTCTTCCATTGCATGCAAAGAAACTACTGTTGAGTTTCTCTGTCCTTTTCTCAAGCAAAGATACTGTAACCAATGTGTATTCTTCTCATATTGAAATATGATGGGAGACAGGTTCTTGTGTGTGTGTGCCATGAGCTTATGTGCAGGCCCAACAAACACAAAGCTAGCCTTGGACCTCAAAGTGGCGCTGCAATTCCTGCTGATTGCCAGTGGGGTATACGAACTTTGGCTCCAAGCCAAAGTCTAAGATGTGTCTGGGGCCAGAATGTCGCGTCACAAGAGAGCACCAGTCCAGCGCATGTTCCCACGCATTGCCGACGCGAAACAGAATCGCAACATCACAACTCCTGCAGCATTTGGCTGATGCCAAGTTTGTGATACTCTTGAAACTATGCCCGGCACTTTGCCCCCGCAGAAGTTTTCATCTTCCAACCTGGCTGAAAGATGTGAACAGCGCATCCCACAAATCTACAGCTACCTCCCCTTTCAACTGAAACTGGCAGCCCTAGAAAGGAAGTCTAGTTGCTGCGAGTCAAACCCCCTTGGGTAGATTTGGCCATGCTGAACAAGAGCTACTTTAGCAGCTACTGCAGCAGTCGCTTTCACATCCATCCCAATTGTCTCTCTGCCGCGAAGTACATGAAACAGCAGGGAAACATGAAAAAAAGCAACCAAGTGGGGACTAAAAAGCGGTCAGGATGAACTATGCATCATCTGTGGGTTCTCCTGGCCTGGGGTCAGCAAGCCGCACGGGAAAGTCGGCCTGGCAAATAGTGCAATTGTTGATCTCAAGTCGCACGCAAAGCACTGTACGTCTAAATATCAAGTCACATTGATGAAACACGAGTGCCTTCATAAGCTGAAATGAGGCACAGCACTGCACTTTCATCACTGCATTTCTTTCAGTTTCGCTTCCGCAGCGAAAAAAATTGCCAACGTCCACAACGGTATGAAGGAGCTGATCAAAAGCAACAAAAGTCTGAAACTGCATCAGACTGCAAGCACATCAAGGGTCTCCTCGACCACAGCTATATAAGCATCCTCCTTAACCCAGCTGGAGAAGCTGGTCATGAGCAGGAGTAAACACCTCAAGTTTCGGCAGAAAACGTTGTAAAAACAGGTTACTTCGAATCCCTTCCCCCCAATATCAAATACCCCCATCCCGGATATGATGAGGTTATATTGCTTGGAACACTGTCAAAGGTGCAGTTTTGGCAGGTATAGTCGGTGTGTCGCTGATGTATGGTGGGGCTGTTGAATTTGTTGACTAAGTGTGCAACTATGAAACCACAGTTGCAGCATGTTGCAGCCTCGGAAATCACGAAATGCACCATGTTTGAGCAGAGTTCTCCACCCATTTGTCCACTTGTCTCTTGGAGCGCAATAAAATGTACTACCAGCACAGCCCTTAATATCCCAGCTGTTCTAGAGAAGGGCAGTTGTTGGAAGCAACTGCGAAGAGTGAATCCAAAAATGTCATGAACATCAAGTAGATCAAACCGGGATAAAAGTTATTGGAACTTTGCCTTCGTTGCGAAAGTCTGCAAATTTATACAGTTTGCTTTAGATTCCCAACGTCTTCTGTCCATGCTGTCAAGCAATTTCTCTATGTATGCAAAGGTCTTCCCTGATTTGAGAGGGCACAACCGCCCGCATCAAAGCGTTGGGTTCATGATTTAATACAATCGACCCTGTCACTGCAGACTTCCAACATTGAAATTGCAATAGCAGGCAACCCTAAAGCAGAATAGATGAGTTTGAGCTTGAGCTATGTCTGATGTTCAAACGGCGAAGAACGAAAAGCTTTGATGATTAATAACTCTGGAGGTTGGTAAAAGAAACTTCTTAGTAATCGTAGTACCATGCTGCCTGGCTTCAAAGGCTAGATGAATTTTCGATCTTCTTGGCACGCCTGACAAAGAAAGCGCAAATCTCACTAGCCACTAGATTCAGCAAGTAAGACCAATACCTCAATGGCTCTGAACGGCTCTGAATAACTCGAGCTATTCATTGCGATTCGGTCGATTCTGCCAGAATACATCTCAAAGGTTGCCCACTTTTTCTCAGGGACTCCACGCACCTGCCGGAAGCAGCCGGCACCTGCTTCAGGCACAGGCATGACAAGGCGCATCTCTGCACAAGTCCAGCTCTTGCCAGCTCTTCAGCTTGACATCTCTGCTCTTTCAGCCATGATATGCCACGATGGTTGCATCTTGTCCCTTGGCCAGGCATTTGCTCGGCAAGTCCATTGCCAATGTAACCGCGTCAACTTCCACTTCGACTGGCGTTGCATTGGTTTGGTCCGAATCATCCCTTAGCTGAACCAAGCACCTACTAGGGCCAACAAGCTGCGTGCAAAGGGAGGCTTGGAGTGGTTCTTGCCATGTAGCACCTGATCTGACTAGAACTTTGAATTTGTAACTGCGTCCCAAATATGATGACATTTTTTTCTCGTTGCAATCCTGTCCTTCCTTGCTTGGCTTACGAAGAGTTACAGGATGTAGCACAATTCTTGGAACCAAGTAGATGCTAGGTGATGTTGTGTCCACCCGGGCCACAAGGGCATGATCTTCTTCCAATTGCAAGCTGTCAGTTCTGCCCTGCCTGTTCTGCCATGGCAGGAGAACCACTATGTGGCCATCCAACTCCTTCCGCCAGTCACACTGAGTGAACTGAAGCGGAGACTCAGAAAGGGTGCACTGAAAGAGAGTACCTGGAAGCCAACTGCCCTTGAAGCTCTTGTCTTTTCCCAGAAAATCTGGAAGTTTGGGGCGCGATTTGAAGCGCTGACGAACTCGCTCTGCAAGGCTGCAGAAGTCTCCTTCTTGTCCAGTCAGTTTCAGGTTGCGGCTCTGAAAGCCTTGCTGCAATTCTTTCAACTCGTCCGAGTCCAAAGCCACGTTGAGATCAATCGCGTCCACTTCTGGCAGCGATTCGTCCTTGATGAAGGTTTGTATCAGCATCTCAATCGGAGTTGTCTTGTGAACCCCTTCCAATGTGAAACGATTCCTTCGAATGTCAAAGTTTTTCTGGAGTGGACTTGCTCCAACCACCTGCAACACAACTTGTGAGACAATTCGGCGGAGCACGCGGGTGTCCTCTTTCCTCAGCCAAATTCCAACCGAAATCTTCAGCGGCATCACACAACAATCGGATGACTTGATGACAATGACACCCAAAATGTCGGAGTCATGGCCAGAAATGCCGTAGTTTGCGCTTGTTTGATATTGTGGCATCTTTACTGCTGCAAGGGAACTCCACAAAAAATCTGGATCTAAGAGAAACTCTTGCACCTGTCTCTGAAAGCCAGAATCTCTGACGAGATTGAAATTGGCCAACTCCTCAGGTTGCCTGATTAGGAAGCAAAGGTTGTCGGTGCACCCGGCCAAAAGCTTCTCGTGAATCTCCGGCTTGGGTTCATTTCCTTTCTGATTCACCCAAGCCGATGGCTGCATGGCGGAGTCCTTGTGCTCCCTGGTTGCAGCCTGCAAAATCTCAGCACATGCTGCATCATGTGCTGACTGCCAGCTTCGAGCGCACGCAGAACTCTGCTTGGATGTTTCACTTGCTGCAACTGCATCGACTAATGCTGGATGCTGTTCACTGTGTGAAGCTGTTCCCTTCAGCTTTGGGCCGTTCCCTGTCTTATCCATTGCTGACTGCCGGGAACCTTGGCTTTGCGAAATCTTTGCTTTTGAACCATTCTTCTTTCTTGATCCAGTTTTTGATGTGGACACCCGACCTGAGGGGTTCTCTGTAGCAGGAGTTGGAACTGCACTGGGGTGGTAGTTGCTAGATGTTGCACAAGTCGATTGGAGTGCAACTGGTACACACAACCAAGGAGGATAAAGGTGTGGAATCTGGCACATCACGAGATTTTGATCTTGCCCTGCCATGAATGGTTGGCATGGCATGGCGGTGATCGGCTGATGCAGCACAACTGGCACCAGCGGCACGGGTGGAGACTCTCTGACTCCTGAGGATTGGAGATGGCTCTGAAAACCTATCCCCTTGAGTGACTGCACATCTTGAGATTGGGAAATCGCCACACCTACCTCTTGCACTGAAGTTTGAGGCCATGGGCGGAAACCGTATTCTGACGAAGTTTCGTATCCAGTGTCCAATGCGTACATGGTACTGTCCCTATCCATGTCGCACTCACTTTCACCAGAGTCCATTGGGGTCGTACGGTCACGAGCCACGGCAGTGAGCTCCAACCCACATGGAAGGGCCGGAAAGGCTTCAGCATTGCTCGGGCTCTCGCTGTGTGCATCTGTACTCACAGCACTGACCACATCCTCCTTGGAAACGATATCACCGGGCCAGGAGAACGACCGCCTGACCATGACTGCCTCTGGTGACGCGAAGTCACTAAGAAAAGGCTGCTGAGTGCCAAGGGGTTCGAATGATTCAAGCATGTTCAAACTTGATTAACAAAGAGTAAATTTTGGAATTGCTTGAAACGTAGTATTCGACATGTTCAGTTGCCAAAAAACGGCGGCAACAGGGCCCAGCCGCTTCTGAAAAACATCGATAAGATCAAGTCCAGCATAGTCGCACCTTTGAATCGAACTTTCCTAGAGAGCACTTGGCCTGGCAAGGGTTCAAACTGGACCCATGGCGAAAAGTGGCAGGGCAAAAATATGAATCGGGCAGCAAAATCTTAATTCAGAAATACTGAGAATTTGTTCAGGCTTCAAGAGCGTTACAAAACAGCAAAAGGCAGCCATCCAGAGTAAGCAATGCAACACTCATCTTGTCGCTGCAGACAAAGTTCCGCTGTGCTTCGCTGCAAAACGTGCGTAACAGTAGCCGCAGTGTGACAGAGGGTAATACTGGGCCTAACTGTTGAGCAGATCGATTCCCAAGACACACGTTCTGAAAGCCTGAACAACCCAAGGATTTCCGAGCATTCGACAGACAATATAACATAATGTCATTATACAAATTATACAAATCCATCATGACCTAGATCTTAAAGGCAAGATAAGACTGCAGTAACACGGCAGACCGTTGTCAGGATGCCAACTACAGGAAACTGTGCTGAAACCTTCAACTTCTGAAATTGCTTAGAAACACCGGCTCAAAACATGGCTGGAGAGGGGACGGGGGTCACATTCGCCCCTGAAAGAGGGTCACATTCGCCCCTGAACCAAAAGGGGTCACATTCGCCCCTGAACCACAAAACTTTCAATGTGGTACTCAACCCTTTAGGGTTAAACCTG
>Ga0126342_10023177_pt1 | contig 10180 bp, 10 predicted proteins | sample Cyp1metagenome_FD_92528 | JGI IMG/M metagenome (GOLD analysis project Ga0126342, IMG submission 92528) | Coral microbial communities from Lord Howe Island, Old Settlement Bay, Australia - Cyphastrea 1 metagenome | ecosystem: Host-associated > Invertebrates > Cnidaria > Coral ... | reverse complement strand
TTCCACGAAGTTCCACGAAGTTCCACGAAGTTCCACGAAGTTCCACGAAGTTCCACGAAGTTCCACGAAGTTCTGAAGCCAAAATAAGCTCAAATTTGGTCAAATTTTTGCAATTTTTCGACGTTCCACGAAGTTCCACGAAGTTCCACGAAGTTCCACGAACCCCCCCAGGTTGTCTTGGCCCACTTTCCTTCGATCCTTTGAAATTCTTTGCGTTTCTTTGGTTTTCATGGCTTTTAGTTGATTTTCTGGCACTTTTGGTGCTTTTCAGTGCATTTAGCACGATTTAGCGTGTTAAATGTGATTTTAAGTGTTTCTCCGTTTTTTTTGTGCCAGCGACTGTGTGCTGAACGTTTTTTTTCCGGATCATATGCCAACATTTAATTTGAATTTCTGAGATGTGGATGTTTGAGCGTGTGTCAATCGCGCATGCAGTCTTGGGGATGCTTTCAAAGCGTTTTGAGTTTTGATTGTGACTAGTTATTTGGATCGCAGCGACGACATCAGTTTCAGATAGTTTGTGTCAGCGTGCCATCAGTGCCAGCTGCCATTCTGCCACCTGCATTTGCATCCATGGTAATTCACAGACGGGACAGCAGCTTTTTGGAAGATAGAGGCCCTGAAGACTTGCCAGGGCTGGCTGCCTGGGATGCAGGCATTGTCCAAGCATTGTGTGAAAACCAGCCTTTTGGTGACAGGATCGTTCAGAACATCCGTAGAGGTTTGCTGGTAGCTACTGACTTCAGTGGCTACGATGCTCCACGGGAGAGTCTTCGTATTCTTGTTCCAGAAGTGGGCAACAAGTTGAATTGTGTGCCACCGCCACCTGTGCATTTTCTTCGTTCCTGTGATTTCGGTCAGTCTCAGCAGCGTTGCTTGAAGCTACAAAGTTTCAAGTTTGACATTGGCAGCTCTTGTGTTTTCCAAGATCTTCATGATAGGCTAGACCCTGTCTCTAGGGAGTGGCTTGATGCAGCAAAGCCTACAAAGGGCATGAGTCTTGAAGAGGCTCAGTCGGCCAACCGGGTGGTGGAAGACTTCTTGATATCCAAGAGGAATTCCTTGTTCCACGCTGAGAATACAAGCTTTTGTTGCAGGCATGACCAGCAGTGCCCAGTCCATGTGCTTCCAGCTTACCGGGCCTTGATGGCTGATGCGCAGGACATGAGGATGCCTTTGTTTGAACCTGCTTGGAAGAGACAGAAGACCTTCCCCTGTAGCTTGTGGCTTTGCTTAGTCTCCATAACATCCCGGCCAATGTTTGTAGAAGGCAATTCTGATTTGGAAGTAGATTTTTCTGGGGAGTTGAAAGATCGACGTTTTCAAATGCTAAAGCCAAGTCGAAACATTTGAGTTCTGCGAAGTTCCACGAAGTTCCACGATGTTCCACGAAGTTCCACGATGTTCCACGATGTTCCACGATGTCCAACGGAAGTTCCACATTCCCTTAGTTTTAGCTTTAAGGATGTCTTCCCTTCAACAACGTTTGGTTTTGGGATCGAGATTCCATTTTTCATAGCAGCAAGCTCTTTGCCACCAAAGATAAAGCAATGCTTTTTATCACGATTTCGTAATGAGCTGCAGGTGGGAAGCCTTGGTGGCAGAATCCTCGGCTCCGTGATGACTTTGTCCAGGAGACGGCCGGAGACTTCCATTCAGATCCGGTGGTTTGCAATATTTCCGGTTTGGTTTGTGTCGATTACACACCTCTTGGCAAAAGGCAAGGGATTCATGGCGGGGGCTTGACTGAGCCAGGCCATGCTCTTTGGGCGGTTGAGCGCATGTGGCTTGCAGAGAACGGCCTCGAAGATTGGTATTTCACCGAAAATTCGAGCCATTACCCAGTTCAAACCAAGCAAGTTGAACCTTTACAGTGTACAGAAGACTCATGGCGTGAAGTGGGTCATCACTTGCCCCACAAAGCTTGGCTTCCCCATGCGTCGCCGAAGAACTTTCACATTTGGGTTTTCTTTGGAGAAATGGGTGTGGGTGGGCCCTGCCACTCATGATGATGTTCAGGAAGAATTTGATTCCCTTTTCAACAAAACCTTACAGCTTCCTGGTGATGTTTATTTGCTGGCAGACGCCCATAGCATTGAAAAATTTGCGTGTGAGAAAGCAGCCCAAAGGGGCAAGTGTTTGCCGCCTGATTTCGCTGGTTTGCCGATGTCAAAGTACTTGCAATGCCTTCTTCCACCTGGAGCCATGCTCCGGTTGAGCCAGTATGAGAGTGCCAGGCCTCAGCGTGAAGGGTTGGCTGGTCACTACATGGTGGATTTGGACCATAATATTTCTTTTGGTCCGAGGAGTGGCCCTGAGATGCCTGCTCTCGACACCCATCCCACCATATACTCTTTCCAAATGGAGCGACTTGTCTTGGCAGAGGAGATGTTAGCAGCTCAGGGCATAGACATGTTTGAAGATTTGGCCGGTTCTCGAGGAATTTCGCCTCTGAAGGACATTTTCTCGTCATTTTCTGAGTCCGAGCTTCGGTTTTTTGCTGTGAATTCTCTCCATGTTCCAACGTACGGTGCATGGCTCATGTATGCAATGGGCAATGTGGTGCCCAGAGATGACAAACTTCCGAGGCCTCTTCTTTGCCCGGCTGATGAGGAGGAGGAAGATGACTAGCGGCCTGGTTGCCCTCGGCCCATGCAGCGTCTTTGAAAGTTTCTGTGAGCACTTCTGATTTTGAGCTTCTTTAAGTACGTGTTTTGCTGGACAGCAGGGGTCAGAAGTGAATGTAAACTGTGTAAGCTTTCAGCTACTGGTGGCTAGTCGTGGCTTATGCTATCATGGGATCCACTGGTCCACTTTAGTGTTTTCAGCAGAATCATGTGCCTGCAGTTCAGTGAAAGCCGCGTGCCTCACTTTCGTGAAACCATTTTGAGGTGTTGGATGAAAAAGGTTGCTGCTTTGAGCTTTCGATCCGTTCAGCCAGATCAAGAGAGGTCAATTGTTCAGCCTCTCTGTTTGCAACTCTGCAATTGTTTGACTTCCCGTGGCCGCTGCATGTGAACATGTAACTCCAGCAGTTTTGTTTTAACTGAAATGAATGAAAGTTGTTTCTGAACAAATTGGAAATTTGGTGCCTCTGCCCTGTGGCGCAGCAGGCAGTATGCACATCTTGGCAGATTCAAAACCGCGAGGCATTTTGGATTGAATTTTCCTTTAGCTGTTGGCTAGCGCCTTCTTTGTTTGAGCCTCCCTAATGGACGAGGACTTTGACGTTCCTTCCGCGGTAGAGAGCTTGCCGCCAGCAAGCACAGCCAAGCGCTCAACGAGGGGATCGAGTGATGCTGGCGCTGGCAAGGCTGCTACCTTGAAGATTTGCCAGTACAATGGATGCGATTCGGATTGCAAAACCAACCGACGGCATTGCAGCCATCACCAACGACACCTTGACAACATGAGGAATCAAATTTCCAAAAACAAAGGTGCTGATGCTGTGAAGGCTTGGTCGGAGAAATGCAAGGATGTTGAGTTTGCGAACTCGCAGATCGAGTACATGTCCAAGAAGGCAGTGGGACTCCCCATGTTTGCCCGGGCCCCTTTGATTGACTTCGTGCAGTGGGAGCAGGAGTTTGGTCATTTAGTTACCAGCAAGACTGCCACCCAAGACCAACCTTTTGAGGAAGAGCAATGGATCCGAAGACAAGTCCACAAGTTCGGCCGCAACAGGGAGGAAATGGTCCAAGAGTGGAAGCAGAAGTTGGCTGGCCCTTGGAAGAGGGACTACTTGGGTTACAAAGGAGCTCTTCGGCTGTGGCTTCCTGCGAAGGAATTTCAAGAGAAGGCAGAGACAGATTTCATCAAGGGCAACTCCCGTGAAGTTTCCAAGCAGAAGAAGGCACCCAAGCAGTTTGAGACCGAAGCTTTTCGAATCCACGCCTTGGAGGCTGGTTTCAACCACGGGCATGGCTTCTTTGGCGGCCATGTGGGGGCTGCTGGCGATGAGGAGGAAGATGATCCCATGGTGGCTGCGGGTTCCCCCGGAGCTTCAGACGGCAAAGCAGGTGCTTCGGCGTTTCCAGCTGCTCCTGCAACCAAGCGCAAACCTTGCGCTGAGACCCTTGAAGCCAGTGAGGACGAGACAGAGGCTACAGCGGCACCTGCGAAGAAGCCGCGCAAAGGAGCAAATTGTGCAGGTGCCAGGGCAGCTTTGTTTGACAACTTGTCAAGGCAGCTGCTGACTAAGCATGCAGCCATCGTGAGCAAGAAAGCCGACGCTGAGCGTGTGCAGAAAGAAGAGAAGGAGGCGCCTGCGCCAGTTGCACCCACAGATGCTACCACCAGTGCCAGGAATCTCTACAACGACGCCCTTGCCCAGAACTTGAAGATGGTCGAGGTTTGGCTTTCACCTGGAGCGTTGACGGCCATGGTTGAGACCCACAACAAGGAGGTGGCAGACCAGAACCAAGAGGACAGAAAGATTCCGGAAGGTTGTGAAACCCTTGCGACGCAGTCTCCTGGCTTGGCTTGGATTGTGGAGTTGACGGCAAGTTCAGTCAATGTTGGCCGGAAGCATTTGCTGCGCACGCATGCTTTCATGCAAGACTCTAGAATTTATTCTGGGCATTTTTTGTTCCCCAAAAGGTAACCAACAACCAATGAGTACTGTCATGGGAGTCTTTTTGTTGAAGTCAGCCACTCGAGCAAATCCAAGGAGTTTGTGGGTGAGATTGCGCAGGGCTCGATTGAGGAGGCCGAGTTGGAGAAGAAGCGCTTGGCTTGGCGACGCATGCTTGGCTGTGCCACGCAGATGGAATCTTCTTTGAAGAAGTGTGCCGGGGATGTTGCAAAGCATGTCAGCGGATTGGCAGCTGCAGCAGAGCGGAAGAAGAAGAAAGACAAGGACAAGGCGGAGAAGGATGCTGAGGCCAAGCATCTTGCCAAAGAGAAGGAGAAAATGAAGAAGGCCAGTGCGGATGGAGCAGGCTTGCCTCATCTGTTCAAGCTGGCTGCGGACGAGCTTTTGCGCATTCTTGTCAAAGAAGCGAATGGCTTTGAGGAGAAGATGGATTTGAGCAAGCCATTCGTTTTGACCAACTCTTCCCATTTCACAGCCTGGCAAAGCAATGCCACGCTGCTCCAGGTCATGACCAATTTTGGCTCCAGGTACAAGAAAGTGGAAAGCTTTGAGCAGACTGGGAAGGTTACCCAGCCCATTGCAGCCAGGCAAGGCAAAGAACCAACAGAGAAGTTCTTCAATGACATCATGCTGCTGGCCCGCAAGAGCATCGTGGACATCAGCGAGCATGCGGCTAACTGGATGACTACCAGCTGGCTGTTGGGCTTTGCTCCCAAGCGGGTCTTCATTGGCTTTGCCCCCAACTGTGCAGCCATGTTGCGCTGCTTGGCATACGGAGACATGGAGGTCTACATCCTTCCTGTGGCCGAGCTGGTGCGTTCGATTGAGGAGAAGCACAGCAGCCTGCAGGTGTCCACACTTTCAGAGCTGGAGCAGGCCCGTCATATACATGTGGCTGTTGGAGATCCTGCCTAGGTTATTTCAAAAGTTGTTGCGATCACATTTTTCCCCCCTGCAAGTTTTCTCAATTGTTTCTTCCTAGATTCCTCCCAATGAAGTCTGGTTTTGGTTTCTTTTCTTGATCCTGTTAGAATCCGGTCCCATGTCCTGAAACCATCTTCTGTTCCTGGTGATGTTATTTTGGAATCCTTCGCCTCCCTGCAGGTGATTGAAGGCGGTGATGACAAGTTCTGGAGCGGCTTGGGGCTGAAGCCCTTCTTCCACCGTCTCGAGAAAGAGGAGATCTTGTACGTCCCAACTGGGCACCTTCTGGTTGAGAAGACTGGTGCATCGTCCATGATCTATGGTGCGCGCAAGTCTTTCATTGTGGCAGACTCTACGGCGGCTTCCAACTACGCCGCTTGCAAAGAGCTTTTGGCGAAAGATGGGAAGGACGTGGAAAAGATGGAGAAAGTCCATGAGTGTTTGAAGGCAGCACTCCAAGCAGCTGCTGTGACTGAGGTGAAGGCAGAGGGCAGCTAGAGCAGGGCCAACCGGAGCTCATTTTCCTCCAACCAAGCCCGGAGTGGCTTGATTGAATTATAAGCTTCTGCCAGTGCCAGAGCGCGCGGGCCAAAATCCAATGCTATTTGGCTGGGCTGGAGAAAAAGGATGTTTACGGCACTGAATCACTTTCATTCCGGCAGCCTAGCAAGACTGAAGATGAATCCTCAAGAAACTAAAGTTTGGGCTTGGGTTGTTCAACTTGTGGAGCTTGATTTTTTACATTTCATTTTGCAGACTTGGTTTGCATACTTGGTATGTCGGTGGCAAAGCAGAGGGCCAAGCGCAATGGGTTTGCACTTTTGCTTTGAGAGATGTGCGTATCTGGCGACGTAACCCGACGAATTAACGCCAGCGTATATATGATATATGAATACTGGATGTTTTGGTGTTTATGTTAACGCGGTTGTCGGAATATATGTCAGGCACTGGTGTCTACACCTGGCTGTTCCGTGTTCCTTGGTTTGGGTGCTGTTGGTGGTTTTGCAAACAGAATAGTACCCGGTGATGGTTGACCTAGTTGCTTTGAACACCTAGGTAGTTTCGATTTGAACAGCGTCGCGTTTGTAGCATCGGCTTTGTGTTTTTGCACGGTTTGCCATTTTCTTTCGTAAATTAGAAGGCTCAAGTTGAATATCATCGTGATTCAACATCACGATGATTTTGCATTGGGCTTTGCTGCTTACCCTTGATGTTTGACGCTGGTAAGACAAGTGATTGGCCCCAAGTGATGAAAACCCTTGTTTTCCAGCTTTTCAGTGGGTATATTTCATTTTGCCGGAGTATGTCCAATGCTAGCTTGCCCTTTACATCACTTTCCATTTTTAGCTTGCTCAAGCAGCTATCGCTTTGCATTCCGAAGGCGATGCAGCCGCACAGCCCAAATTTCATCTGGTAAGAAAAAAACATGGTCATGGAGCTGACTTTAGCTCCAAAACTTTTTCCCAAGCGTTGCTGATGAGCATTTGCACGCAAACGCCTGAAAAAGTAAGTTTTTGTACCGGCTGGGTGCCACCCTGCGCACCCCGAAGTTCCACGAAGTTCCACGAAATTCATGTACCAGACAGGACCAAGCCTCAACTAGCCAATATGGGATATCTGCATACTATGTCATCATTTTCCGGCTTGAATTCCCATATGTGATTGCAAAACCACCGATTCTGATGGAGTTATATCAAGATTGACCGTCAAAACACCGCCCATCCAAAGGGCAAAATAGCCTTCCGAGCCCGGAAGTACAAAAGTTTGATCGATATGAAGAACTGTGAAGAAACTCGTCAGAAACTATACTCGACCAGTTCATATTAATATATATACATATTGATTAATCAGTATTTACCCTCTGGCAATTTGACATAGCTATTGACAATTGCCATAGACATAGTTGATTTACCCAGCCATAACATGGTGGTTTTCCAGTTCTACCCATTAAAAATTGTGTTTTTTTTCAGTTCGTTATGTAAACGTTTACCAGAGGCATCCAGAGGGTATGGCTCTGAGATTTCGCATCGCGCATCGCATCTCCGCACCCAGGTGGCTCTGGAATGGCTCCGCTGGCGAGTGAAGGCTCCAGCATTGCCAGCAGCGGCGGGCCGCCGCCGGGATGCTTGGGGATGACCGGGATGGCAACAACAGAGCCATGAAAAAATACCATGGTTCCATTAATGATGGTTATTAATGGTTTTTAATTTTATGATGGTGATAATGATGGTTATTAATGGTTTTTTAATGACTAGTAATGGTGATTAATGGTTAATGATGGTTAATCATTATGGTTCATAATGGATATAGTGGCTAATATGGGTTCAATGGGAGATCTTCAGGATCCAACAGATCACCATTAACCACCATGAAAAATACAGGGATTGATGGGAAAATAATCTATAAATATGGGATTTTTCGCCATGGTCAAATCTTGGGTACTTGGGAGATCTTCAGGATCCAACAGATGGAGGTACGTAAACGTACCATATTTTTGGCTATATGAATTGTGGGGATATGCCCTGAAATTTAGGCCTGAAAACTAGGCCTTATATATGGTAGGTACCTCCAATTTAGGTTCCTGAGATGGCCAGTGAATGGTAGGTTCCTCTTGGGACTTATACCAAATTTACTGGGGATTATGATAACCCAGAGTAGGGAAGCCTATCAACCAGTATAATGAGATGGGAGAGTTGTATTTCAAATTTGGCACAGAAACGGCATGGGAAATTTGACATTTGTGGATTCTTCGCCTGAACACATGTGGATTCAAGTGGGAAATTCTGGCTTTGAACTGCTAAAAAATTGTCTGGTTGGTGGTTTGGAACATGAATTGTTTTTTCCATCATATTGGGAATGTCATCATCCCAACTGACGAACTCATATTTTTCAGAGGGGTAGGGCTCAACCACCAACCAGGTACTGTTTTATGTGGGTTTCAATTGAAAGGAGGACTGAAGCTGTCAAAATGTTGCTATAAAACCTGACATTGGAGAGTTGATCTGCAAAAAAAACCTGTCTGGAATTACTCTATGGTAGCTAAAGCTCGCAAGGGACAAGAATGCAAAGTGATCTTTTTAAGATACCCTCGCAATGGCAAAGGAGAAAGATGATGATGTAACCTTTGGTAAACATACAAAAAGCTATTGAAAATGGCCATAGAAATAGTGGACTTGCCCATTAAAAATAGTGATTTTCCATAGCTATGTTAGTTTACCAGAGGGTACTCCTATCGAAAAAATCGGCACTGTCCGTTGCCACCGAGATTACTGGTGGATACCGTATTACCTGTGTTTTTTGTTAATCTGAAACAATGGTGAAGAGCGAAATGGAATGGAACCCCACAAACCTGATACAATGACGCGACCCCACATCCCAATTTCAACATGAAACATGAAGTCTCAAAAATGAGTTGACTACTGGATATGGTTGGGTTACATCTTGCTCTTGGGTGGGGATGTAAGGATCATGAAATGAGAGTGGACCAGAAGGAAATGATATACCATGATCGAGAAATGGGTGCTTCACAGTTACTCACGGCAGTAAAATACTGAGGGTTCATCAGTTGATTCAAAAAAAGTCAAGATATGCTGGGACAGGAAAATCAGCATGAATCGAATATGTGCGTGGCAAATAAACTTGGTATACCCCCGAATAAAATGGCGATGTAAGTAATGTGAGTGGTATGGCAAAGAACATGCGTGACCAATAAACATGCGGTTTCAAAGCATAAACATAGGGATTTTGAGTGACAACACATAGATAAATGTAAATAACAACTACATCCAACACTTTTAGCGACTACATTCAATTCATAACTATTCATGGTGGGTTTCGACAATGCTGATCCACACTTGTTTGTTTTTTGGATTCATATATATATATATATTTGTTCATGTTTTTCGGGCATTCCAGGGATTCCAGGGGCATTATATAAACCACAGTGTACTTCCAGGGTTTACTGAGTCTACTGCACCGGTGAGGTCCTTGCCGCAGCTGGAGATCGCGGTTCCTCCAGATCCCGCAGGTCCAAATGACGATCGTTGCAGCATTGTTTGATAGCCCTACTTCCATATTACAAAGCAAGGGAGAACATAGAACATCATAGAACTAGGGATTATGATATAATCTGATATTCCGTGTTTAATAACCCCAATCTATCCCCAATCTTATGGTTTCTGGGCAAATGCATGGTTATTCCACATTAACAAACTGGTTTAGTTTTTGCTTTCGCGCTTGAGCATGGAATGGATACACGATTAATGTTCCACTTGATATTCCCAGTGTAGTATGAAACGTCCAGATTATGTTCAGGATATTTCATGATATTGATTTTAAAAGCCGGTTGTTTAGTGTATTTTTTTGGATGCAGTCATCATTCAGGTCAACGTTGCACAATCACAGGTATCACTCTTGTCATTGCTAGATTATTATCATTAATTACAAATCATTATTATATATTATTATTAAAATATTATTACTATTATTATTCTTATTATTATTATTCTTATTATTATTATTTTTATTAATTATTATTACTATTCTGGGGTGAGGTTAGTGAAGGCAAAAAGTGCAATGTCATTATTTGAAAAAAAACATAGGCATGAAATCGGTAACCTTTATTTTATCCTTATGTAATATCATCGGTACTCTTTGTCATGATGA
>Ga0126342_10023176_pt1 | contig 10181 bp, 14 predicted proteins | sample Cyp1metagenome_FD_92528 | JGI IMG/M metagenome (GOLD analysis project Ga0126342, IMG submission 92528) | Coral microbial communities from Lord Howe Island, Old Settlement Bay, Australia - Cyphastrea 1 metagenome | ecosystem: Host-associated > Invertebrates > Cnidaria > Coral ... | reverse complement strand
AGGCACTATGTGCCACAAAACCCACCCGCCTCGCTCTCCTGAGCCAAGTGCCTGTGGTAACAGACAGAGTTTGCCCAATGGTCATGTACCTGACGGAGACAGATCTGAAATAGGAAAATCACACAGAGGGTATGTAATTATATATATATATATATTCATAGTCAGTTAGAGGATGTGAATAGCTTTGATCATTTCTTCACATTTCCAGTGACTCCACTCACCCGACGTCTTAATGGCTCCGGCTTTGACAATGACTAGACTAGACCGAGAGTTACCTCCCTGGACCGCTGCACTTTTTTCCAGGATCTGGCCCTTTGGGACTGTACAACGCTCCTCACACCCACCATTCACGGTGAGGCCTGCGGCCTGCCGTACGGTTGAGTCTTCCGCAATTCCAGCCAGGCGATGGGAACGAAGGCTCCGTTAGAATAGTTAAAATACTATGGGACGGACCGAAAATAACTCAGGTACCATCTGGTTATGACTAACATAGCCATGGAAAATCACCATGCTATTAATAGGTAAACCATCTATTTCTCTGGGCCATCTATACCATGGCTATGTTAGTCATAACCAGAGGGTAAACCTCTTGACAAAGGAAGTCTGGATATTGTAGGTGGTATTCAGTAGCTGGTCACATTCACCGTCAACATGCCGCAAATGATGTCCCAGTACGAGACTCCCAATTTGAGGACGAGGACAAGTGAGACATCTAGACTATCACAATCTACCCTCTGGTAAATTAACATAGCTATTGAAAATTGCAATTTAGTTGATTTACCCATGAAAAATATGTTATTTTCCATAGTTATGTTAGTTTACCAGAGGGTACTTGGGCTGAATATACAGTCCATCAAATTGCTAGGAAAACATTGTCTGATTCAGTGCAAGGTATACGGTACACTCCCAAGGCTTTGGACCTAGCATCGAAAACCTCAACATCCGGCACACCACGCATCAGGTGGGAGTCTAGACATGTGAAAATCAGAGATGTGCAAATCTCACATCCCAGCTGTCCAAAGTGGGTTAGTTTCCATCCTCCCAGCTGTATCTTCCGCAGTCATTTTCTGTACTCACAAGGAGCCCCCTGCCATGTAATGACAACATATTTGGCATAGAAACTGATACAGTACCAAAAGCATCAGCGACAACAATCCGTCGTTTTACAGAGTATTTAAACAATCCCATGTCATGCCACGGCATCATTTTGTCACATAAGTATCCATAATTATCCTATTATCTTCCCATGAAAATCATCAATAGGATAATTAAATGATATTAGGATAATAATAAGATAATCATCAATGTCCTATGATCTTATTATCCTATTATCTTATCACAATAGCTGTTGGCCGGAAACCATTCGGGGGTGTCTGCAGTCTCCTTTCCTACGTCGTGGGTGTCTGGGTCGTGGTTGTCGGCCGTTGGCCGCTGAGATTCGCTCTACCCAAACTCGTCTGCACAAGGACTTGGACGATTCGGCCCTTTTTTGCGGCGTGAATTCCAATCATATTACCATGATATTAAGTAATATGAAGTCCAAATTACATGATTTTTGTTCGATATATTAAGTAATATCCCGCAGGATCCATGGTGCTGCCATATATGGTAACATTGATCCCATTCATATACCCCCATTATGTTAGCATATATACCAGCACCATGGATCCTATGGGTAAGTCCATGGCTAGTGATTTCACTCATTCGTTTTTGTGGTCGAACGGTTCTGTTTTGCCCCCACGGACACCGCATCGGAGCCCGCAGATCCGACGTTTTCCATGCTGAAATCGCCTGGGGGATCTGTGTGTTTTTGTTTACTAAAACCAATAGCTAAAAGCCTAAATCCCTAAAAGCCTAAAAGCCTAAAAGCTAGATTAAAACCCTAATTCCTAAAAATATAAGCTAAAGCGAAAATCGCTGAGTATAGCCAGTGTTTTCATTCATCCTCTGGTGACAAGTATATGTTTGAGGGTGTGGGCCAACGTGGGGTTTGGAGGGAACATGTTTTCCTGTGGAATATGTTAAGATTTGGTAAGTAAAGTGGATATAATTTGTATATATATATAACATATTTGTGTATATAAAAGATAATATATATAATATATATAATTATACATATATATAATATACAATATAAATATATTATATAATAGAATAGAAATTATATTTTATCATATATAATATGTATGATGTATACACATTTTGCACACATATTCCCAGATTAGAGAAACTAATTTGAACATCTATACACCATCTATACTTATCATCTGCTTCTTTTTGACATTTCTTGGGATATGAGTAGAGTCCATATTTCGGTGAAAACTTGGTCATGCCAAGTCCATCGGGTGCTCAAACAGCCTCAGGTTCCGCCGTGGTAATTGACAGATCCAACTGCTGATCCAGCCCAAAGAAGGAGTCCGACATGCCTTGGAGATGAATGCAGCCCGGGTGGAGCCAGGCAGCCGGTCCAAACATGTCAAAAAATCATTTAAAAAAATAGCAATTCTAGTGTTGTCCCAAATCAAAATTCTGGATTTGTATATTCTTTATTTATAGTGTTAAGAACTTTAGTCTACTTGAGGCTGAAGGAACAACGTTGAGTCATGTTACGATGACTGGCAATACTGTCATGCAGCTGGAAAAAACTGTTCCCCTAAACAATGTTCTGGGTGTGTGTTCGTACGTCTATGTTCACGTTCTTAACCCAATCCAACAAATGTGTATATATATATGTATATATATATATACGTACTATTATATAATTACTATTATGAATATAAGAGTTAGCCATTACTACACTTTTATCAGTCAATTGCAGCAACTCAATCTTCTCCAAAGAGTCGCCTTTGACCGTGCTGGGCATCCCCGACAGAGCACGGACAAAGTGAAGGTTTCGCCCACTTCATCGGCGGGAGAACAGAACTGGAAGCTGATGCGCTTTTCGAAGCGTTGTCTGCGGAGGATTTTTTTGCAGAGCGCGGAAAAAATAACGGACGTGATTTATCTGATTTTGAGATCACCCAAAATAAAACTCACCAAGGTAGCAACCATGAAAGATATGGGATGAAATTGGTACAGCAAGACTGGCTGTGATGCTGGGGCTTTAATTAGTCTGATTAAATACGAATGGCCAACATACAAAATCCAACTAATGTGGTATGTTCATAGGCATTTTGCAATTCTGGACAGGGCAAGTTCGAAGTCATATTCAATCAGCCTGCAAAAAAACACTCGTTGGAACCTCAAGTTGATGAAAATCAAAGCCATTGCACAGAGAATAGTGATTTTGACCGAATATGGCCCAATGAATGGTAATTGATGATTCACCGACTTGAGATAAGATGAGTTCGGGAAATCCGCCCATTGCTCATCAAAATACCTTTTATCTACCATAATTCTCCCAAGTGATCGTATGTTCCACAGCTGCAAATTCTTTATCACATATATGGTTATGGGTCATATATGCCCACCTAATGAAGCCATAGCCATAATAGCCATAGTGTGATGTTCATCCCACACACTAAGCTTGATAGATGTTTTTTAATCGCTTTTGACCCATCCCCATGTCGTTTTCCCGAGCCATCACGGCCGTGATGCGGCCGGTGATGGGATGGCCATCCGTACCTGGTTGGCATCAGGGCTTTCTTGATGGAGACCAACTCATCCACCTTGCAGGGGAAAAAAGTCACACCACCACGGCCGCTTTTTTCCGAACCCACCGAAACTCCCTGCCATGCCTCGGTATCCCCCAGGATGCACCACCAGGAGTAGGTCTTCTTCTTAGGGAACCTGTCACGAAAACAGTGATGACTTCCAGGAGGTGATTGTTCTAGCGCCTGAGCCAAGTTTCTTCTAAAAACACATATTACCTTTGTCCAAACGCCATTGTGGCTTTGACTGCTGATGAACGAGTACACAGCGGAGCTACATTGATACTTGACCATGTAATGGCCTGTGGCCATCGATATCCTGCAGAAAGTTACTGTTATTTCAGCAGGAACGAAACATATTCCTCCATAGATCCCTGTGTTGGTATCCATCCATCAACTCCTGAACTAGTGGCTTTACCGACCCGCAAACCAGAAAAAGTCGATATTGGATGATGGGGATATTTCAGAAATAGGGTTTATCTACTTTCCTAATTTTGAGGATATACAGCTGAACATAATTCACCTGTGTTTTTTTCTGAAAACATATCATTTTTGTGACAAAACCATCAACCAGAAGTCCGGCTGCATTACAATAATTCACCAACCTTTTCAAGTGATGAAAGTCCGAAACAATCGCTGGCACCGACGGTGGCACCTAGGCGCGTGGACGAACTTCATCGGTTCGTTGTCGTAGCACAAGACCACTGTGAGTTCCAGCTCCCGATCGGGTGGCACCTCACGACCCAGGCGACCCAGTGATCGATTGTTTTTGTTAGGCCCCAATTGATTGGGGGCTATTAACCCATATGAACCTTCATCTAATCTAGAAATGATGTTGCAAATCGTGTTGATAAAGAAACGAAGATTCGATAAATGGATGCTATATGATGCTATTAACCTGATATGTACTGTTTTGGTGATTCAGAACCGATGATTAGGTAATTCATAATAAGTTAGAAACTGGTTTGGTGTGTTTACTAGTTTCTAATCCACACGCATATCGCGACAGTCATACATAATATAGATAAAAAAACAACTTGAAAGATAAACCTGGGAAAAAAAAACACAAAATGTGTAAACAATCCCAAAACCTCAATCCCGGAGGTCCGACACTCTTCACAACTTATGCTCCCAAGCCTCTTCCCCTTCGTTTCTCCCAGGATTCCCAGGCCTTGTAAGGAGACGGCACCAGCTTCCCCTTGCGACGTTTCACCTTGCCGTCCTCTGGCTCTGGCTGCGCTTGGGTCTCGTCCTTGGGCTCCTGGTCGCGGCATTTCGGATGGATGTTGCTGTCTGGGGCATGCTGGGGATGCTGGGGTGTGGGACCCAACAAACCTGGAGATATTAGTGTGTTTTATGAGATTTGATGGAAATTTTATGGTGATTTGAATGGAATTTCATCGGATGCATGGTGATTTTAAGTGGGACTTCATGGTGATTTATCGGGATTTGATTGGATGTTCATCAAACTTGATCGGATTTAATGGTGACCATGTTTCGGTAGGTGATTTACATGGGACCAGGTGTGTTTTAAAAGAAATAAGGGGATAGGGTGAGTGAATTTAGTGAATGGTTAACCACAGGTCAGTTTAACTGGGGTATTTTTGGCTCGCAAATCCAGTTTTGCAAGCCCCAGCAGTACTGAATCCAGTCACTATCACCATTCATTTTGCCATTTATATACATACTGTAAGTTTTGTTTAATATATTAGTTTTGTTTAAAATATGGACATATATATATATATATATATAATAATAATCATAATAATAATAACAATTAACAATTAAAACAAAGTAATACATAGTAACAACAAGTGTAAAAATAACTAATAGCAAAAACAATGACACTTATAATTCCTACAATATACACATGGTTACATAATATCATCTATACATACATATTTGGGAAGCCTGTATATCTTTGATGCAAATGTGGGGCTGATTATGAGTAGCCTTTCTCAGTATTCAACAGTTTTTTTTTTAAGATTACATATTATAACGTATAGAATTTATCCAACCATCCACAGTCTCCATCCTATTTATACGTGGGATACATTTACAATGTTGCCCCCAATATATACGATTATATCATCCCATTCAATCAGATTGAATCACCAGTGTTGTTGGTTAAATTGGTTAAATCCATCTAAATCACCACTTTTCTCCATCCCACAATTTCAAGGAAAAGGCTAGCCCCGCCTCTGGATCCAAAATGCGAAGCTCCACGCGCATGCGCAGCCTGGCGAGAACTTCTGCGTGGGAAAATCCCACCCTCAGAGACCTCACCAAATGAGTCTTGCCGAACAAGGCTGGTAAAAGTATGCCACATATCATAACTGGTTGGTGGTTTTAACCATCTTGAAAAATATTAGTCAATGGGAAGAATTTTCCCATATATTATGGAAAATAAAAAATGTTTGAAACCACCAACCAGATAATCAATCCAATAATTAATCTCACTAGTTTGCTTATTTGTGGATTAAAACCATTCTCATCTCCGCAAGCATGATCATTATCATTGTTCCAAAACCACCTTCCCAAACATCTCATCTTGGAATCAAACGGCCCTTGAAACATTCGCAAAGTGAAACTTACAAAAATTGCAGGACCTGACCTGTCCCATCTGTCCCCGTTCCGCCATGTTCCGCCACGTTCCGCCATGTTCCGCCATGTTCCGCCATGTTCCGCCATGTTCCGCCATGTTCCGCCTGGGCATATCCTGCACGATTTGCAGCAATTCTTTATGCGCGTCGGCGCTGGGAAGAGACAGCTTCGTCAAGATCTGGCAGTGGTTTTGGCAACCCATGGGCCTCATTGGGCCTCATCGGGCCTCATGGGTTGAACATGAACACACAGTGAGGGACCAACACCCACCTGGTTATGGATTGCTAGTGGAAACTCTTGAATGATATGAAGAGAAAGGACATGGCCATAATATATATATATATATATATATATATGTGAATGGACATGACATGGTTCCTTCATATCATACATCCATACTCTATATCTATATGCATATGTACATATGAAAAGTTATAGGAACAATTCTGAAAATATGGGTTTGAGCACGCTCCCTCTTAACCACTGGATGTCCATTCCCTATGGACAACTCTCCAACTCTCTTAGAGCAGTCTTTCCCTTGGTGTCCACCATTACTAGTGCCATCAGCCCAAAATGGATGCTTCAGACCCTAAAAACAAGTCATTTTTTCATCAAACAACCAATCCACTTCTGGTTACATTCAATGTCTATATACTATAGATATTTACATATAATATATGTATGTATACATATATATATGTATCATATATATATATATGTTTAGTTGTATATATATAATTTTACACTATATTAAATATTATGAACTTGTGTATGTTTCAATAAAGTGAATGATAGTAATCTACCCAGGTTCTCATAGGCTGACCTTGGCTCGAACCCCACAGACACCCCGACCTTGGAGGCATCCCGTCGTTCAATCAACTCCGGCAGACTGTCCTTGGATGCGGTACTTGGGGTTGACTGGGGTGGAAAAAAGGGCTACATATAGCTATGGTAATATGGTAATAACTATATGGTAATCCCATAATTAACCATATGGGGATGGGTCAAAACCCTATCCCCCTGGTGAACATCAAAATAGCTGGTAAATGGATGTTCATCCCCCTAAAAATGGCATGTATAGGTATTGATCCATAGCCATATCTAGTCCAAAAAGGGCAAAAACAAATCCATAAGTTGAGATTTAATGACTATAAGTATGATTCATTATTGTTCTACATCCACTAAAAAAAATGGAATTGCACCACCAAACCACGGGATGTCTTGCTGAAATCCACCAGTTTTGATGCGTTTCGAGGTCCTAACACGAGAGAAGTGTTTTGGAACGTTGGAGTTTTGGTGGAAGTCGTAACATCAGCAATGAATAACATGTTGAACACTAGCTTTTACAGCAAAGAAAACAAACATATATATACAGGCATGGAATAAAACATCGTGCCTAGCACTAGCTCACTAACAGCCCAGAAATTCCAATTTGGTACCCCAAGGCCTGGTAGTGATCAGCTAAGGATCTACACCCATGTCCCTCAAAATCCGCAAAGCTTTGTCAGACCTCAGGTGAGGCGGCCCAAAGGAAAGCTGATGGAAAACTAAAAAAAAACAAACACGTGGCTATGGTGGCACCCAAATTTGGATGCGCCATACCCGCGACGTGACTGTTTTTTTTTGTGAAGTAGACGATGGGTTTGAACTTATAGCCCAACACCTCAGTCAATGTAAACAAGAAGTGGGGAGACCATCTCAGATACCATGCACACAGCAACGTGAATATCTAGATCATTCTAAATCTATTTACCTGAGTAACATATGTCTACATCATTTTTTTTTCACAACCTATATTTGCTGGCTATCTTTAACCTGGCAATAGAAGAGTTTAAATCCATTGTGATAAGTCTAAGCATCTATAGATGTCCTGAAAATTAACATAGACCCTGGCAGATAGGGGTTGGAAGACTGGTTTCCACTAAAAATGGCTTATTTTGAGGGTCCAACTGTTAATTTACCTGAGGGTACCCTCTGGTAAACTAACATAGCTATTGAACATGACCCATTTATAGTTGATTTACCCATTGAAAGTGGTGATTTTCCATAGCTATGTTAGTTTACCAGAGGGTAAATGTGCCGAAAATTGCCTTGGGTGAAATTGACGTGTTCCTATTTCGATCAGCTCACAGGCCCAGGCATACCCCGTCCTTGCACCGCTAAGGCACAAGTGCGGCAGCGTTGCCAGCGAACTTCGCCAAGGTTGATGGGCCTCCAGACGACTGGGGGGGCCAAGCGTAAGAGGTGATGCATGGAAGCTTGCCGGGATATACTGTCAATATGGGAAAATCATAAAAAAGTAATGGACATAAAATAAGATGAAATAAGGCTATACATATGATTTCTGGGAAATGATAGTAATTCACTCACCTGAAATAAGATGAAATTGTTCGGCTATATTGGGAGAATTCCCCTTGTTCGCCATGATTGTTTTGTGAGGTCGCCTTGTGAGGTCATTGTAATCTGCCCAGTCCCAAGATTCCAAAGTCGGATAGTTCACCTCATAACTGGATTAACCTTATACAGCCCTATTATGTTATACTATATTAATTATATTCAGGGGCCAGTTAACAAAATATTATGATGGTATAACATATACTAATGTTAACTGACCTACTATTATACTATTATATATAGGGTTAATTATGTTATACTATTAAATATTGAATTAATTCAGGTGAACTGACCTACTGGCATGAACCACAAAGTAGTAATATGGTTCAGTAATATAACTGTGTGTGTTTCATGAACATGTAAAATAATATAATGATATATACAGTATCGAAGATCTGGGATGTATTATATATATATTTATGATGATATGATATAATCAACAAGTAAGGAATTTTATTTCATTGCTTTAACCAACAAACATTGGCATTGCACCTACCAAAATAAACCAACCAATGTTTTATGGGCATAAAATGAGATCTGATAACAGGATACATACAGACTGGGGACTGGATGTGGGTTTGCCTAAAAATAGGGAGCTGGTTCTCCAAGTTATGGCAACTGGAGTGGATAATATTCTGATTGACCAGCAGATGTTGAGATATCCCAATTCTAGGATAAACCCTGTCGAAGATTTACCATCTATTTCAGCCCTTAGTCATCCTACTCTTCAAGTGGGTACCTAAAACATCGCCATTGATGGCCTTGAGGTCTCCGAAATGTTGACCAAAATGTCATGAACAGCTGACATCAGCTGACTATCCAACCACACATGTCATGAACTCCTGGCCCTTTTTTTGGGTGCTATACATTCCTGTGAATGGATTCCATGGCGATCATGATCATCCCTTGACCGCCTGGTGTAAACACTGCAGCAACAGGATGAGATTCAACGTTGATCGTAGCTGCGCCTGGCGACGACATGAATCGACCCGACACGGTGTCATCAATTGTGGCCACTGGGAAATCCACAAAGCACATGGAGCAACTAGTGGCTAAGTGGTGCATAATCACGTGAAAGCAACGGATCATATATCCCAGTACAATATATTATTGGTTTATGGCTTATTATATACCTTTACCTGAACAAAGATGCACAAAGAGCATGATCAGATTTCATTTCCACCTTCCACCAACGAGCCGCACGTGAGTTTCCGGCACCTCCTCTGCAGCGATATCCACCATGGCCATGATCAATGGGATGGATCGATCGAGCACGCTCCTCGGCCACAAACATAGATTGATTGGGATCAGTATCTCAGGGCAACAAGAAGTAATTTGTGTAATCACTGGTGGATACTGGTGGCTTTGTGGCTTTAAACTCATACTGTGGACTTTGAAAACATACCTACAGTTTTTCCCCACCTGCCAGGTGAGGGTTGTTAGATTTTATGTCAGTTGCCTCCTCCTCCTTCTCCTCCTCCTCCTCCGCCTCCTCCTGCCTCGTCCTCCTCTCCTCCTCCTCCTCGTCCTCCT
>Ga0126342_10023175_pt1 | contig 10181 bp, 11 predicted proteins | sample Cyp1metagenome_FD_92528 | JGI IMG/M metagenome (GOLD analysis project Ga0126342, IMG submission 92528) | Coral microbial communities from Lord Howe Island, Old Settlement Bay, Australia - Cyphastrea 1 metagenome | ecosystem: Host-associated > Invertebrates > Cnidaria > Coral ... | reverse complement strand
CTCTCTCTCTCTCTCTCTCTCTCTCTCTCCACAGTCCCCCCCAAATAAAGGGGGGTCGGCGGCACCTGGGCGCTAGCCCATTCTATATAGATAATATAGATATAAAACTATAGATATGGGGATGGGTCAAAACCTATTATCTATACCATATTTGGGGGAAGAACCATCCATTAACCAGCAATGACTTAGGGTTTTGACCCAGAACGCCACCATTTTGTCGATGGCCTTCTCGTCGAGGGCGACGACTGCGTCCTGATTTCGTGGGGATTTCACATGATTTTCAGCATCGTATTTCTGAAGGGTTTGTTTAACTGATATAAATTGATATTTTTGTGATGTAACTATCATCTAGATATCCAAATATACAGAGATATAATTATAGTTGATAACTTTGGATGTTTGATACTTGAAAGAAAAAAGACATCACGTGTCGCGCTGAGGTATCAAAGTGTCGCCTCCTCCAAACCAGCTCGCTGGATGTACGTCTCAAACGCCATGCGGCTCGCACTCTCAGGGACTGAAACCAGAACCTCACGGCCAGGAACGACATTCGCAGCAAGACTTCCGAAAAAAGGGGCCATGATCCCCTAACTTTTGGCTATCAAATTACCCAAGTTTATCCAAGTTTTATCAACCCAAGTCACAGTTTCTGGTTATACATAGTCACACAGTAACCGTAGTTGTAGGGCTTATATCTTAACTTGTGGTTGCTATTCTCATAATCATACCCATAATATGGTTATACGCGCAGGAATAGCTTACGCTGATGCTTACGTGGGCTTGCGCACACCAGCGTTTTGCTTACGCGAGGTCCTTTTTGCCACCCTGTTACTAAAAAGTAATAAGGGGGGGTTGGACCTGGCTCATATAACGCTCCATTGAGACGGGCCAAGGTTCAAATGATGAGCAACGTGGGTCTGAAAATGGAGTATACGTCAGTATACCAGATTTATATCAAGTGTTTTTGGGAAAAATGATGATTAACTATTCGAATTGTGTATTTTCCCTCTTATCAGGTAAAAGTGCCAAACCCACGATGGCAATATAAAGAGCCAAGATTTTGGGGCATCCTATCTTGAGACCTATATCCAGGCTCATTCAATGAGAATAGATTCAAACTGACATTCCATCTTGACCCATGGAAGCAATGCCCAATCGACCCTAGTGATTTATATGACACGAAGCAACAAACATGGGGCTATAATTGAGACAGTGCAAAGATGATGGTTAAGAGGTTAACCCTTTTTGGCTGCAAAGCACAATGGTGCATCTGCAACCTGGCTCTGGATGAAAACGACATTTCCAGCCGAGAAGCGTCGACTTGCACAGCAAAGCAAGAGTCCAGTGTGCATTGTCGTGAGAAAGGCGATGGCTCAGTAGTTTCCAGAGTGCTGTCCAGAGTGCATTGTCGCGAGAAATGCGAGCGCGGCGATGACTCTGGGGTTTCTTGACGGTCCATCAGCTTCGGGAGAGTTGAACTGTCAATGTTCTTGAAGTTCAGATCCTGGAAAGCTTTCGCGGAAACACCCAGCCACCCAGCACATCTTTCGGATGGAAAAAGATGGAACAGCCAACAGCAGTGTCGTTTGTCAACACGTTTTGTCACATTTTGGTGAATTGGTATCGACCTGGACCTATTTTTTTCAACCGCCCACCTCTCCAAATGGCAGCGTGCCCGATTGTGGACACATTACCTGCAGTGGATACTGATCCCGGTGGTTCCTGGAAGAATGGGTGGACAACCCAAACACTTCTGAAGAATCCAACTGGTCCATTTCCATCCGGAGGCCGCTACATTATACCATACTGCTATACATATACATTTCAAGATGTACATATGGATATTATATATATTATATTATATTATATTATATTATATTGTATTGTATTATATTATATTATATTATATTATATATATATATATTATAATATATATATATATTTCAACTTTGCTCCAATCAACCATGTCGTCCACCTCCCTACGCACAGCCGCGCCTCCACTCTGCTGAATTTCTGTCTGAAACGGTTCTATAAAGTAGCACTGAGCCCAAATATCACAGTGTTTCCCCTGGTCGTCCCATCGATTTTCGAAGGTCGAATCCCAATTGATAAGAAAAAGGGCTACCCTATTTTGGGAGGCCCAAGTAACCACTGGACCACCGGACATCCAAACGTGACTTCGAAAACATGCATGAGATTGTATGATGCATATTTCCCAGATCTGGCAGGAATTCGCTCCCTGACCCCAGACCCTGTCTTGGGAGGTTTCAGATGGTGGAAAACCATCCCCAACTGGCCCAGCATTACCCAAGGCTTCGAGCGCAGTAGAACTCGAAGCTGCTGTAGGACTGGCCACGCTGGGAGCCGTGACACCCTTCAATGATGGGCTCGTCATCTTCCCCTTTTGGATGAAAGATGAGAAAGACTTGAAACCTGCCAACCAGCGGGAGGTCCAAATTCTCAACCCTCCTCCACATGCCGGATGTTTCAGGAGGGTCTTTTTTGAAATGGTGAAATGACCAACGATTTGGTCAAAATCCAGGTACCAGCAATAAATCCTTGACCCAAATCGCTACCCTCCAGTCATTTCACGCTATTTTACAGCCATGGCTCGTTTTCTTCGATGATTGACCGTTTTTGACCTATTAGAAATGATGGGTTTTTTTCCATGTGATTTTTTTCCAGATGATCCCTCCAGTATCTCAGTCTGAGATGACACATATCCCTCCAGTATATGCCTCCATTCCCCATGAAAAAAACCCATGAAATTCCATTGTTAAACCACAATTTCCAATTCATAAAGCCTTAATCCAAAAAAAAACACGCGTTCACCAACCTTAAACCCCAATTCCATTAAATGTCCATCCATCCGGACAAATTGTGATAATTCACTGACCTGACATAAGGTCACGCGCTGATATTTAGCCTTGGGGTTTTCCCATCATTGCGTCGTAATTGTAAGTGAATTCAAAATAAAGGCACCGGCGAAGTTGCGCCTACGCCACATTTTTTCTGCTCGACACATATCATCTTAAGCCAGTTTGGCTATTTCCACAAGCAGATTGGCCTGAGTGTGCCAGTGGTAACGCCACAATAAGAGAACGTGTATATTGCCACACGTTGATTGAACGGTTTCGCCTTCTTATTGTGCAGGCGAGCAAGAAAATTACGGTCAAGACCTTGCCAGCAATGTCAACGTGAACATCTCACAAATCCTTCGCCCCAACCCCATCACCGAATCATGTCCAATGGAACGTTAACATCCAACCCCGCCCCACCCAACCCGAACCCCATCACCACCGTACCAGCAACATTGGAATCATTTCAATTGAACGTCAACATCTCACCCCACCCAACCAGAACCCCATCATCACCGTAGCATCAACATGGGAATCACTTTCAATTGAACGTCAACATCTCACCCCACCCAACCCCAACCCCATCATCGCTGTAGCATCAACATGGGAATCTCTTTCAGTTGAACGTCAACATCTCACCCCACCCAACCCCAATCCCATCATCACCGTAGCATCAACATGGGAATCAGTTTCAACTGAACGTCAACATCCCACCCCATTCCACAAAAAAAAAACACATATTCACATATAAAACAACAATGGGCGGAACTAGATAAAATTGAAAAAACAACAAAAACATGGGGAAAAAGTTGGAGGCAAATTATCAACACGCCTCCTGAAATCAGGCTAATCATCATTCCAGGCTTCTGTCGCAGGGTTCGGTCTTTTTTTATATACCCAGATCGTATGCTGGATTCTCTATATCTCACAAAAATATTTTTGCTGTTTTATCCCATGATACTCCCATCATATTCCCAACCCTCCTGATGTGATATTCCCATCATATTCCCCATATTTCAATCATATTCCTATCATATTCCCATGAAATTCCCATGAAATTCCCATCATCTTCCCATGAGATCCACCCGTCCTGCTGCATGGGTGCGCAGCCGCTCTCCGCGATTGGCCACCTCCTCTGTGAGACCCACGGGCCTCGGCGAGGCCAAGGCTCTGAGGCCCCGAGATAGCCCAAGCGGTCGAAGTGCATATGCATATTCATATACATATACATATATATATATATACAGTTACGTATACATATACATTTATACATATAATACTGTATGTAGAGAGAGATATATATATATAATATATATTGCAGATGGATGACTTGGGATATGTTTCCCAGTTTGGCTGAAAACCTTCAAGATCCATTTTGTTTTAGCCACATAAAAAAAGTTCCATCAGCGTGGGATCATCAAATACTTACGTGGAGGGACCATGAAATTTCCGGATTTTGGAGTCGAGTAGAGTACCTTGGAGTGTCATGTCAGAATCATCTCTCACATTTATGGTGGCCACCCCTATCAGCCAATCACCGTAACAAGAGACCAAGATCTCAACACTCGGGATGTTGCAACAGGGGTGTAGCCAAGTAAAAGCTCAAATGCCAAACATGATGTCCAACTGAGTTGTGAGGCTTCAACTTTCAAAATGATTGGTGGCTAAGGATCCTGAGTTCCAGTTCAGCAAGATGCCTGAAATACAGAAACAACTCCTTCACCATCATCTAAGAAAATGCACAATGATCAGAGATTTTGTTCCTATGTTCAATCATCATCTCTAGTCAGAGTCATAGTCCATACTTCCCCTTTCTAACACAACCATTCCAATCTATTGTTTCCCTCGAAGAAAGGCATCCGGGCCATTGTGCAGAAACCCTCAGCGAAAGGTCACTGACAAACATGGAACATTCAACATCGAAATGGCAAGCGATGACGAATTTCTGGCCCGATGAAAAAATGAAGTGCAGCAAAACAATGTGGTGATTGCAGTAATAAATGTAATAACTCTGCAGCTAGGTCTAGGTAACTGGGTGGGTCATGAACTTGCAAGCGGACCTGACCATCGGACTGGTGGAACAAAGAAAATGGCTGCCAGGCTCACAGTCATGAACATCAGTCAGTCTGCAATTTTCCTGGTGCACCAGCCTATGGTCAACAAGTGATTAACCTGTGTGTTTTTTTCTGCAGGATTTCGTTCGGAAAGGGATTACCACTACGAGAATCACTGCAGCATATTCTCAGGAATCCTAAACCACCAACCCAAAACAACCGATTGATTGTTGGTTGGTTTGGTCCGTGAAAAAAAAAATAGGCTTGCAAATCATATCCCCTCATCTTCCATTCCAACGGATTATCAATATGTTTCATCATGTTGTCCATTTAAATTATGTAGGTCCTGCATGTTTGAACAAATCTAACTGGGAAACTAGTGGTGACACCACGTTTTGACGCAATTCGTACGCGATCCTGGGTTCCCGGACCCCTCGGGTCGTACCTGTGGTGAGGGTCCCAGAGTGACAGTGGGGGGGCAATCTTGAAATCAAATGTATACCATCTGGTTATGACTAACATAGCCATGGAAGATCCCTTATAAATGGAGGTTTATAGCTGGGAAAATCATCTATAAATGGGCCATGTTCCATGGCTATGTTAAATAACCAAATGGTAATCCGACAAAAAGTGGATTTGACCACTGGTTTGAGGTTCGTCTGGCAGACTGCATGTTCGTCTTGTGGCGGAGGAGGGTATCCTTAAACAGCTGTGTAAAAAGATTTCCAACACACGGCATTTGATACACACAAAGGCCCAAGACTCTTCAAGAAAACTCCTGATTCCACTTTTAAGCGAAGGACAGTATGCCAAGGACGAACCAGAAGAAAGCAGGACGTGTGTCACACCATATCACACAAAATGCCTTCTGAAGAGGACGATTTGCCGAAATCAAGAAGCAAAAATAGCAATATCCCTTTGACCGCCACACACCTCCCCCCCAAAGGTATACTGGGAGGCACATCCACAACCTTGTCACTGAAGCTCTCTACGCATACCTTCTAGCATATCTAGCATATACTACACAGAAACTGTCTATGAACTGCCTATACCATGCCATTACTTACACATTATGACTTCCTGCTCATTGCATACCTGTGTATTTGTACGTATGTGCTACCTATACATTATTCCAAGCCTACCTATGGGTAAATATGTGCTATATACCTATATGCTATATGCCTATATGTACTGTATACCTATTCACTCCCTGTTAACTCCCTACATACCATGTGTCAACTAATGAGTTTAATACTCCCAACACTCCATATAAGGCCCCAATCCCCCCTATAAACCAACCAAAGGGGGAATGTAATACTACCTATACATTACTCATAGACTCATAGATACTCATAGGGTAACAAAAAAACTACTCATAGCGCGCCCATATACTATATGTTTATATACTCCTGTTGTGCACACTCCATCAATGCGCCAAAAAAAAACTCCCGAAATACGATCAGCTTCAGCGATCAGCGACTCTCCGGAAAACCAACCAGGGCCCTTTTTTTCAAAGCGATGCTGTTGCGAGATCCTCTTGCTGTGCGTAACTCGTGCGAGTATGGCTCAAAAGTACTCACAAACATAGGTTTTTTCGAAAATGGAGACACTAAAAAAAATGCTTTTTTGAAACATGCGACACCAACGGAGACACACTCCAGAATTCTTGAACATGTCGTCGACTAGACTCACTAGGCCATAGGCCATCCAAGTTCGGGCAGTAATTTTGAGCCATAGTGATCTGACCTTTGATTTGTTGCGCCCCAGTCAGGTTGATCACTTAGGGTGCATCCTCAAGGGTCGCTTATGTTGAGATTTTACCGAAACGCGGGAATGGCCTCTCTCTCTCTATATATATATATATACTCTATATATATACATATCTATATATATATCAATGACAAAAAAGATGATTGATACATGTATATGTGTGTATATATGTATATGCATATTTATCTATTTAGTTATTTATCTGTTTATTTATTCAATTATTTATTTGCTAGGCTGCTAGTCCCCCCCCCTATATACGTACCTTTTTGGTAGTGTGTGGTCGATAACAAGGAAAAGAGAAACAAGGCAATATTCTTTGTGGAAAGAGGCTATGCATCCTATAATGAAGTTCAGCCTTCCCCTCATTTTTCTTATATGACATTGTGTAAAAGAAAGACCATATAATTTCTTCAAAATGATTGCATTGAAGACAAGGTATTGCCTTAAGTAGCACGCAGTATCCTTGCAGAAAAACACAATACGTGGAAGGATGCAATACATCCTTTAATGCAGCTCAGCTCCCTCTTATTTTTTCGGCACAACATTTGTTTTTAAGGAAAGGCTTCACTTCTTCAAAATAACAAAATAATGTTGCCTGTTTTGTTCAGATGTTTTATTCATATGGAAGGCATATTGCACACATACCACAATGATATATGTGTTTCAGAAAATACTACATACACCCAAGGATTCTACTTCATAGTAATGCATCTTTGTACTATTGCATGTTTTTCAATCACATGGTTCACTCCCTCTTGCAGGAAGCTTTGCCCATACTTGCACCAACACTTTCTGTAAGGAATACCATAATCGTAAAACATTCGTACTCAAAGGATTCCATTCTGAAGCAGTGCTGTCCTCCTTCCATAGATTCCTTGATCTCTTCAAAAAAACTTTGTACAGCTGTAAGTATCCTTGAAATTAATATTATATTCCTTTCAAAGAGATGCTGCACTCCTTTATAACTTTGCGCAGCTGCAAGTCTCATTGAAAGTAGCTTTATATTCAAGGCCAGACATATAGCGAAGGAGGCTGTTTTGAAAACAAACTTCAAAGTCCATGCTGAAACTTGTTTGCCTATTCTATGTTCAAGACGTAGCTGTGTTGTATTTTTTTTTCCATGGTTTTAAGAAACTTTCTGGGAAGGTGCTCACACCATGAGAAAACCAACAAAACCCCTGGATGATGTGCGGTGGCTGAGTAGATGACATGGTGTCCGATTTCTTCCATGGTTCGTGGCACTGTTTGGGAATATTGGTCGAAACCTCATAAACATGAGTTTTACTTGATATACTGACATGCTCGCTCAACATTAACGTAAGTTGTACTCAAGACATATTCTGGAAGGAGGTCGTAGGACCTTTATCAAGCCAAGAACCAAGAACCAAGATTTCCCCAAAACTGTCTATGTAATTTTGGTTATTGGTTCTTGGTTCCAGGGAGGTCCTAGGACCTCCTAAGACCTCTTAATGCCAGAACCTTCATGTCTCACAAGTTTGTCTATCTATGGTACCCCAGTTTATATGTATGTATACATGTATATATATATAGATACATACATATATGTATATGGTACCTGATTTTGAGTGTCCCTTAAAAGCCATGAAGGATGAACCAATTTGCACAGTACATGACATAAACCGTGCAAACTTTGTGTCTGGCATCGATTTCGAAGAGGTCAAATAGTTGACATTATTTCGGCATGTTTTGTATTGACAAGGGCATACATTGTTTTTGTGCAAGAAAAATGAGCAGTGACATTATGTAAAAAGGGCTTACTACATCAAAAAAAGAAGTCCAGAGGTCTTGGAGGCCACAAAATTAAAAAACAAAAAACACCTTTAAAAAACCCAAGAAAAAAATAAACAATTTTCCAGATGTCTGGGGGGGTGGGGGGGTCTAGTCTAGCCAAGAGTCTCCAAATACTGTGTTGTTCTATTGTTTTGTTTTTTGCAATGTTTTTCGTTTTTTTTTTCAATGTTTTTTGGGTGTCTAGAGTCTAGCCAAGAGTCTCCGTGTTTTATTTGTTCAATGTTTTCCGGTTTTTTTCATTTTTTTGGGTTTCTGGTTGTTCCTTCCATCTTGGTTCTTTGATTACATTTTAGATCTACGATGTTCCCCTTTGAAACTATTGTCCAAATTTATTTATACAAAAGAAAAATTCAAGAAATATTCCACCAGATGGGCCAAACAAGAGTCTCAGAATATTGATTTATGGCACCCCCTAGTAGTGAAAAAATGACGCCTAAAAAATGTTATTCAACTGTATTGAAAGACACTGCAAATACCAATAAAAATGCCAAATGGGAGGGACATGGGGGGGTACCATTTATTTATTTATGCGATCTTTGTGCCTAGGTATCAAGGTATCCACGTATCTATAAATCTTTGTACCTAGGTATCTGCCTATCTATGTATATATCTATAAAGAAATAACTATATAATTGTTATGTATCTATGTATCTATGTCTCTCTGTCTCTGTGTATATATATCTCTATGGATGGACGGATGGATTGTTGAAATGATCTGTTCGGATGGGATTAAAATCGGCTTTCCCAACATTTTCCGACGACCCCATTGCTGCCATCACTGTACAACGACTGGCTCGTCATGGCAAAAGGCTCGTCATTCATCTGGTGAATCAGGTCCGTCTGATGCTCCTGCCAGGGTGCCCAGGGTGCCCGATAAAGGGGTGTCATCCAACATGGCTGGGAAATCCTCGAAATGGTGGGGTTTGAATGGGAAAATCATAGACCTAGTGACTAAAATGCTGCTTTTAATGGTGATCTTAATTTAATGGTGGTTTGGGGTTTTGACTAAATGGTGGATTTCAATTGCCGAATCAATCTTGGGGACTGCACTTTTTTGAAAGGCCTGAATACAGGACGTCTTCATGGCTTCAAGCATGCACTTAGTCTGGGACGCCTTGTTTGACTACGGACCATGCTTGGCCACTACAATGATGCGTTTAAAAAATAAAACAGAAACCAAAAAAGTTTCGGAAACCAAACAAGTTTCGGAACCAAGGAGTATTCGGAAACCAAAAAACCTTTCGTTGGAAGCCAAGGATTATTCGGAAACCAAAAGGTCTTCTTCGGAAACCAAAAAGGATTCTTCAGAAACCAAGGATTCTTCGGAAACCAAAAAATCTAGATAGGTAACCAACAACCTGCAACATAGTGGTCAGATGGGGGTGGCGGGGTTTTGATCTCTTGTCAAGTTCAAGATGCAACACAGTGGTCAGATGGGGGTGGCGGGCTTTTGATCTCTTGTGAAGTTCAAAATGCAACATAGTGGTCAGATGAGGGTGGCGGGCTTTTGATCTCTTGTGAAGTTCAAAATGCAACATAGTGGTCAGATGGGGCCGATGGGGGTGGCGGGCTTTTGATCTCTTGTGAAGTTCAAAATGCAACATAGTGGTCAGATGGGGGTGGCGGGCTTTTGATCTCTTGTGAAGTTCAAAATGCAACATAGTGGTCAGATGGGGGTGGCGGGCTT
>Ga0126342_10023174_pt1 | contig 10181 bp, 7 predicted proteins | sample Cyp1metagenome_FD_92528 | JGI IMG/M metagenome (GOLD analysis project Ga0126342, IMG submission 92528) | Coral microbial communities from Lord Howe Island, Old Settlement Bay, Australia - Cyphastrea 1 metagenome | ecosystem: Host-associated > Invertebrates > Cnidaria > Coral ... | reverse complement strand
TACATTTTGACTTGGAAATGTGCTTCGCGCCACAACGGCGTGCAACTTTTCATCTCTCATCTGGCCAGCTGGCTCCGCACCCGCCGCTTTAGCGAGCCTACTTTTCGACCCTCCGGAGCCACACATCATTGGAAAAACACGGTGTTTCGCAACTTTGCTACCTTTTCGCGCACCTGGATCTTCTTTCTTCTGAGACTTTATCTTTTTGATCTTCTTTCTTCTTCTCTTCTCTTCTCTGACTCTTCCCATCTCTGCTTTTCATCTGTCCATATTGTTGGAAGTTTGACTTCTAAACTTCCTTCGATCTATCTTATCTTATCTATCGTATCTATCTTATCTGTCTTATCTATCGTATCTATCTTATTTATCTGATCTATCTTATCTATCTTATCTATCATGTCTATCTTAGGTAACTTATCTATCTACTTATCCATCTATCTTGTCTATCTATCTTATCTATCGATCTTATCTATCTATATATCTTATCTATCTATCTTATCTATATTATCCATCTTATCTGTCTTATCTATCTTTTCCATTTGTTTAATAGTTCTATCTATTTATCTATCTGTCTATCTATCTATCTTATCTAATCTAATCTAATCTAATCTAATCTATATAATCTAATCTAATCTAATCTAATCTAATTATCTATCTATCTATCTATCTATCTATCTATCTATCTGCTCTACGGTAAGCTAATCTAATCTATATAATCTAACCAAGTCTAATATATTCTAACCTAATCTAGTCCAATCCAATCTAATCCAATCTAATCTATCTATCTATACAGTATACTATATATTACCGTATCTCTCTCTCTCTCTATCTATCTCTCTGTCCGTTCGTCCGTCTGTCTGTCTGTCCGTCCATCTGTCTGCCTGCCTACCTATCTATCCGTTTTTACCTATACAAAAAGGAAAAATTCAAAATGATTTTTCCCTCTAGCTGAGTAGGAAGCCCGTCCTGACCAGGCAGAAGATAGTATGGGTCACCTGTGCGGTGCTCGCATGCATAAAAGCATGTCTGTATGTGTATTGGGATGGTCATTCAACCGCTCTTCCCAATCCTTTGCGAATGGGCATGCGTATAGAGGCCGCTACTGGTGAACACAAGAAAATTACGAAAAGTGCGTATCAAATGGACACTTGTATCCCCCTTTCCTTGGCCTCGGGGTCTTTGTGTGCTTCAGGGTCAATAAATGGCCTGAAGACTATTACTGGCGAATTAGTGGTCCCAACATATCTCAAGACACCGATCAATTAATTTAATCCTATCTCTCGCACAAAAAAACACCCAGAACCCCTGGCTTTATACTGGATCTATGCCATGCATCATGAGCTTTCGAACTTCAACCATTATAAAATTGCCAGGTCTCTAGCCATCCCCATCCCAATCCATCCCAACTCCCAGCACCTCTGAGTCCAATGACAAGGTCAGGCTGACCCTTGGAGGCTTGCACCCAGCTTTGCACCTGATAAATCTAAAATGGTACGAAAAATCGGCCCGTTGCCATGTCACGATACTTTCGATGCCAACTTTGTGAAGACTTCTGACACCCAAACACGATTAACATGATAGATATTAACGCATGCTCGCGCAAACAATGGAAGGTGTTTGATCGGTTTAGATCACACAAAGAGCATTCAGCAATATGCAGCACCTCCACTGGCTGAAAATTCTTATCTTGTGCCTCGGCATGAGAAAAAACATGTCACCATGTCGCAGGCAGAGGTTGCACCGAGATCTACTGAGCTCCATTCTACCACCGGCTTGGGTGGTTTGGTGGACATCAGCGCGCCTCATGCGAAGCCCGTGGCTGAAAACCAATGCTGTCAAAAAAAGAGGCTTCTCACTGAGGTTGTCTAAGAGACCTACCCACAGGCTGCCCCTGAGCATCGACAAGACAGGAAACAAACCGATGGTCCGATGGTCGTGGGAAAGGGAGAGTTGTATCAGTTGCATCAACTGATTGCATCAATTTAGGTGTTGCTGCTGTGGTTTCAATACTTCTTACATCTTCTTACCGCGGTTCCCAGTCTGCGCGAACTTGTTGCTCCACAACGAATCTGATTTTCCATCCCCTAGGCAGCCCATCCACCTTCAAGAGCAGGGCACACGCTACCTTAGGCAAGAAACTTTGGGGCCAGCGACCAGGGAGCTGAGACAAGCATCTGATCTAATCCACATCTGACCAGGTGAGTGTATCAACTTGTATCAACCATGGAGCCCGTATGATTTGTGGTGAAAAAAATGGAAAAATCGACGATGCCTGGGTTTCTTTCTGTGCGGCACCGCTGTCACCCCTCAAGCTCCTCAGAAAGGGGCAAGTCTCCCAATCCCGGCAAAACAGTGCCGTGTGGAGCAAAAAAGAGCTACGCACCTGATAGGAGGTATGGCAACCAAAAAATCCTCAGCCACTGGCCACTCAAGAAATATATCACCAATTAAGAGAGGATATGATAGGATTCATGGAGCTTCCACTGCCTCCTCAGGCAAAAACTAAAAATGTTGCAGGGAGCAATCCGGATTCTCCGGCACCCGCAACCACTCAAAAGTCGCTTTGGACCGCAGCAAGTTCACATACGGCTTCTGGGGACATGGGCCATGGGCCTGAATCCATCGTCCATTCAATGCGCCTGTGATGTGATCTGATTTGACTTGATGTGATGTGATGTAGAATCATGTCATGTCGTGCCGTGTCGTGTCGTGTCATGTCATGTCAGTTTGTGTGGCGTCATGTAACGCAATGTAGTGTAATGTAATGTAAGGCAATGTAATGCAATGTTATCTACTGTACTGTACACTGTCAACTGTACTGTACCGTATGTATGTATCTGGAAAGCGTACAAGGACTCACTAATCTGAAATGAAATAATGTCATTTTGCTGGTAATCATTCCAGTGACGTCGGATCTATGTACAACGCCGTGAATATCAAAAGAAATCTCCTTGAAGATCCTAAACCCTGGGGTCAAGAAACTGTGATTCCAAGCGCGACAACACTTCATCTTGCACATGGACACAGTGGCTATCAGCCCAATCTTGGGAGGACCATTCTGGCAAAACTTGAAATTCTTCCGATCTGCGGTCATCAGGAAGAAACTGCTGTCTCAACCCGGTCCACACATGAGAAGAAACCATTCTTATCGCATTCGCTGAAGGCCACATCGGTTTCCCCTGGCCATGCAGGAGAAATCGACCAAAGCTTAGCCACAACACTGGCCCCACCAACTCCCAAATGTCTTATCCAGAAAGACGAATTCTGGGGAACTAAAATGAAAAGCTCCCGCACCTAATGATCTGAGACTATCTTGGAAGGTCTCGAAGCACTTGCGTGACTCCACATTGCCATCAAACCAGAAAGCGGGCGGTTCATCCAAGAGGACGCTGCGATGCAAAAACACGAACCCCCGATAGGCCATGGCATTGAAGACCCAGGAGCGCAAGGGGACACCCACACCATCTTCTGGTACACACATGGGAGTGTAGATGGGGTTGTTCACATAGGCCGCTGCAGAATGCCCCACATCCTCATGGATCCAGGACACCCAAACCATGATGGTGCTCAAGACCCGGATGAGTTGCGATCTGCTCGCCTCACTGCCATTGCCAGACCAACTGGGGCTCTTTTCGGTCGCACGTCTCAAGGATGGCAAGTGAAAGACCAAGGAGTGCCACCAGTTTGTCAAATAGGAGTCGGCTTTAATGAAGTCCTGAAGTTCACGCAGGGATCATCATTTTTGAGGGGCATTGTGACATTGTGTAATTACAATTCGCAGCCTCTCAGATGGTTAATTTCAGTCATGGCCAAAGGTGAGCTGATTTGTGATCATTTTTGCATGCTGGCAGTGGGGATAGCATGCTCGGTATCGGGTTATCAAGTTATCACTGAAGTTATCACCCTAGGAGGCCAGCTTCTGATCCAACTTTTGAACCCCTTACTGTAGGTGAGATGTTTTTTTGCCAGCTTGGCGAACTTCTGGCCCGGTGTCCTCATCCATACCTTCGGCTTCCAGAAAGCACTCCACATACTTCGCGATGAGCCTTTGCACAGTCACAGCCCGATAGTGCCAACGCCATCCCCAGCGGCTTGTGTTGGTGATGGCTTCCCTGGTGGACCAGGCGGGATCCATATGTCGGATCTGACCATAGCGTTCCATGTCCATCTCGGCAAGGTTGAGGGGATTCTTCTTGATGGCATCATCGATCAGTTTCAACTGCTCATCATGGGGTAAGGGTGCCAAGGAGAAATCTGCCGCGTGGAAGTCAAAGAGTAGCCGCATGTTGTCGTTGGTCGCCTGCACACTGCGGCTGATAAAGGCGTCCAGCAAACGTCGAAGGGGATGCTTCGGTTGGTTGCTGAAGGCATCGACGGTCACGGCTTGAAAGGCTGCAGCGATTTCCATGTGAAGATCCTTCACGTGCATCACCAAGTTGGTCATTGAGAGGAGGGAAGCAATCAGAGCACCCTCAGCCATGCGCCAGCCAAGACGAGTGTTGTTTTGCTCGTATGCTCTGTCCACCTCAGGATCCGTGAAATTGCGGTAGCTTTTTCCCTGGTACTCCAGCATCACGGTACGAAGACTGGAGCCATCTCTCTCAAAACTCGCTTTGCCACCTAGAGCAGCATAGCCGGGGATGGGCTGGTACGCAGACATCCCACTCAAATCCACGTGAAATCGTCCTGTCCCCTTCTCGTACACCAAATGAGCCCCAAACACGCTGTCGGTCATCAACATTCCCAGCAGGTCTGACCTTCTGCGGCTTTGCAGAAGCCTTTCCACCACTGAGGCCCCATAAAACCCATTGTTGGCATATTGAATCTCCATCGGTCCAAAGTAGCGAAAACCGTCTGACGCCATCTTGGCCAAGGCCCGGTGGTCAAAGGCCACCCGGGGTTCCATGGGATAGGTCAAGGTGATGGGGTCAATGCCAGCAGCACGGGAGGTGCTCACCATGCTATGGAGTTTCCAGATCCCCCAGGCGTGGCCTTCATTGTCCTCCCAACTGGGCACCCTGCCTCCAGTGTAAAATTTCTGCATGAACTCGCCCGGAAACTCTCGGCCAAACTGCTCCTTGGCATAGGTTTGGTAGCTCTGGATGCCCATGCTCTCGCCTGCAACTGGAGGCTTCCACTTTGGCTCAGACCGGCCCAGCAGTCTGGAAAAGAGTTCCTGTCAGGGTAGCATTGACTGTCCCTTGGCATCCAGAACACTTGCGCCACTTTGGGACACCACAATTTTTCAGCATGTCCTCCACCAGGCTCCAGCAACCTGGGCGATCGAAACCTTGCACAAAATTCATGTCTTCGAAGTACACGCTGCCTACAGGGAGGCCCCTTTATTTCTTCCCCATTTGAAACAAGTGGGCTCGCACACGAAGACACCTGCACCTATGCCTATGCAATTTCACGTGCCCGATGCATAGGTGTCATACCCCAGTGTCCATGACCTGCTCCCAGTGCAAACCAAAGAATCACATGATTCTCATCGGCGACTATGAACAGAATTTAAAAATTGTCATGAATCAAGCCAAAATGTCAACCATTACCACCGCCGTGCACTTCATCGATCATCAACCATCATCCATGATCCATCATACCTCATCCATGACCATATCTGTTGATCCATGCTCCAATATTTTTCTTCTATTCTCATCTATGAGCATCTATCGTCACCTAGGATCCTCCACCATAACGCATGATAACTATCATAAGCTATTATCTATAATCCATCGTCTATCATCTATCACCTATCAGCGCTGTCACTGGCGCCCCCATCAGTAGCATCAGCAGCATCACCAGTATCACCAATATCACCATCATCATGGCTGTTATGATCATTGTCATGGTCATGGTCATCAACATCAACATCAACATCATCATCCGCATCATCATCCACATCATCATCCATTACGGGACACAAACATAGAAGACATTAGAGGTTTTTTCAAATAGAAGTCACCCAAATCACCCCCGAGTGCCGAGTGTGTTTCAAATAGAAGATATTGCCAGAACAGACCGGTTCACCAGAAATGCGGTGGGTGCCGGAGAAGCATGTTTGATGAAAAATCCCATAGAATCAGACAAAAATCCCTGACTATATAGAACCAAAATAGTCATAAATCATGATCAAGGTAAGTACCCTCCCTGTTTTTTTGGTCAATTTCCCACAGAAGTTGTCATGGTTTTTCACCAAAACTCAAAAAACAAGGGGGGTTCTGATATTTTCCGGGGACTGTTCAAATAGAAGCAATTCTATATCCATAGCTTCTATTTGATGCGAATGCTTCGAAAATTGAAACCCACGAGGAACTGCCAAACAATATATCGTTTGGGTCTCGTTTGGCTACCTAAACTGGACAATACTGGTCTAACTCTACTTGTCTTTCCGCGCGCCACAAGGCACAGCTTAGAGAGGGACATCCTCATGGATTGTCAATGTTGAAACCGCATTTTGTTTGCACATGTTGGCACACATGTGCACGATGCGTGTCAATTTCCCAAAGAAGTTATCATGGTGCATCATCGAATTAAAAAATAAATAATAATAATAATAAATAAATAAAAATGTTTTTTTTCAGTATTTTCCACGGACTGTTCAAACAGAAGAAACTCACTACTTGAACTCCTTGAATCCTTGAACACCAACTTCTTCTATTTGAAATGGACCGGGGAGTTGAGGAGGGTTCATGTCAAATAGACGGCGGGCACTCCGATAATTCCAGGAGTAACTTCTATCTGTGAGTCCTGACATACAATTGATGTTGAGCTTCAGCCCTTTCTTGAGATGGGTGACGTCAACAGCTGCCCAAAAAAATCAATTCCTGGCTCTATCTCCTTTCGCTGCCGTTGAAAAATCACCCCGGCACAAGACCCCAAACAGTGTGCGGGGTAGGAAATTAATGTAGGAGATACAAGCAACAGTAGCCAAGGGAAACGATAACCGTCACAAAAGGCAAGGACCTCCTACCCGGACTTCTAGGAGGGTTTCCCAAGATCGTCAAAGAAGACCCCTAGAGGATCCTAGAGGATCTTACAAGAGCTTCGCACAAAAACCCCCTTAGAGCATCTCAGAAGAGCTTTTATACAAGCACCTCAAATAGAAGGCATCTTCAAGATCTTCTTGCAAGGACCTCCGAAAGCATTTCACTATGATCCCCACAAGGTCTTCTCACAAGGAACTTTGCAAGATCTTGATCAAGGTCTTTATGCCAAGACCCTTGGAGAATCTCACACGATCGTCATAGAAAGACTCATAGAAAGACCTGCCAGAGAGGATCGTACAAGATCTCTTTATAAGAACCTCATCCTGGAAGAGCTTTCATACAAGCACCTCTACCTGTACAAAATCATGCAAGGACCTCTTAGAGGATTTCACCAGGATCTTCACACGATCTTCTTACAAAGACCTTTGAAAGACCTTGGTCAAGATCTTCATGTCAGGACCTCTACTGTAAAGGACACACTATGAAACTCACGCCAGATCCTCAAAGAAAGACCTTCCACGGGACTCACGAGATCTCTTGGCAAGGATCTTCGGGAATTAGCTAAAAAGAAAGCACCACGCCACGAGAGCTGTCCAAGGCGCACGAAGTGACGAGAAGGTTGCGCGCGATATCCAAATTCGCACCGCGCCACAACGAGAGCGAGCTGACACTCACAAAGTGACAAGAGGGTTGAGCAAGCGATATCAAATTTTGCACCGCGCGACGAGAGTGATCCACGAAGTGACGATAGGGTTTCGCGAACACATGCTAGAATCTCACCAAGTACGGCGCACATTGAAAAGTGAAAATTGAAAAATTATGTTTTACCTGAGTTTCAGCCACTTCGTCCAGGTCTCCAAAGTATATACTGCGCCTGCCAAAAATGAGCCTGAAGCATCCGAAGTGCTGCACCTGCCACGCCCCTCTAGGGGAATATAAACGTATATAAATTATATACAGTGAACCATGTTGTGACAGCTGGGCCCGCATGGCCGCCTGTGGCAACGTTGGTCATCCAGCCGAAGGCATTGGGCAAGGCTCTCTCCGTCAGCAGTGGTGTGGCAGAGGCTGCAGCACGGCGGAGCGCTTCGGCGTCAACGGCCCAACGGGGGCGCAGCGCATCGACGTCATCGGCGTGGAACAAGGGGCCAATGCACATCGCCTGCCTGCGAACGGGGAAACATAGCGTGGAAAAAAAAATTGAACGCCGGTTTAGTACTTTAGAAAACAATTGTAGAAACCGAGAAGGAAATGCAATAGAACAGAAAAAATGATGCTGCTGCGAGAATTCTACCTGCAGGGCACAAAATCATGTAAGACCAAAGCTTTCAACTCACCTATAAAACACTACAGATTAGATTTCAAAAACGCTACCTGCTAGGAAGTCAGATTAGATTTTTATGGAAAGAGAGCCGACATTGTTGCCATTCAGGATGGGGCACCAGTTCAAGTGAACAAGCACGGAAAGGGTGAACACAATCAAGGCAAACCCGCAACATACTGCACAACCTTTAGCTCTGCAGCAGTTGCAGTTCTGCTTCTTCGCCAGTTCCTTTGACAAAAGTGTCTCCTGCTCCTCTTTGTCTGTGGTCCCCCCTGCCAATGAAGGCGCCATGGCGGCCCAAGGGTTTTTTTTTGGGGTAGGCTTTGACCCTTAGCCTCGCGATTCGTGCAATTCATGTGCTGATTAGTTGCATCTTTCGGTACTGATTTTTCAAAATGGCAGAATGGCAGAATGGATCCTTTCGGTTCTTCAGCTTCTTTGAAGGTGCAGGCCAACCCTTTTGGCCTTTCCACCTTGCCCCCAAGAACCTACAGCACCACCAAACTGACGAGGCTGATCTCCCACTGAAACTTGTTGTAAAGAAAGCACCAAACGTTGCACTATCCAACCATATTCAGGCTCTATCAGTTCCCGGAAATCGTTTTTTCCTTACCTGGAACCAGTGGGATCGTTGACCAGGTTCAGAGTGAGTTTCCCGCAACTGGGGAATTCCACTTCCATGATTTACATATCAGGTAATTTCATGTGTCCATGGTACCGTCTGTAGAATCCCCCAGAATCGCCCAGAATCCCTCAGAATCGCCCAGAATCCCACTTTTCCTCAGCAACTTGTGCCAAGGTGCTGCTGCTGCAGCGGCAACCCGGCGCCCTGACGGAAACTCTAGGGCTCCATGGTCTTCCCTGGCCAAATGATAATGACACGGCAGCAGGAAGGGCCACGTTTGAATCAGCTGATGTCACCCAAAAGGAGATGTAGGAGCGAGTGTGCGTGTGTGTGTGTGTATGTATGTATGCATGCATGCATGCTGCATGCATGGCATGTATGGTATGAATGGTATGTATGCATGGTATGTATAGTATGTATGTATGCATAGTTTGTATGTATGTATGTATGTGTGTATGTATGTATGTATGTATGTATGTATGTGTGTGTATGTATGTATGTATGTGTGTGTATGTATGTATGTATGTATGTATGTATGTGTGTATGTATGTATGTATGTATGTATGTGTGTATGCATGTATGTATGTATGTATGTATGTGTGTGTCAGTATGTATGTATGTATGTATGTATGTGTGTATGTATGTATGTATGTATGTATGTGTATGTGTGTATGTATGTATGTATGTATGTATGTGTGTATGCATGCATGTATGTATGTATGTATGTGTGTACGTATGTATGTATGTACGTATGCATGTACGTATGTATGTATGCATGTGTGTATGTATGCATGTGTGTATGTATGTATGTATGTATGTATGTATGTACGTGTGTATGTATGTATGTATGTATGTATGTATGTATGTGTATGCATGCATGCATGCATGTGTTTGTGGGTGTGTATGTGTGTCTGTGTGCGTGTGTGTCTATGTGTCTGTGTGTCTGTGTGTCTGTCTGTATGTCTGTTTGTCTGTCTGTCTGTATGTATGTATGTAATTATGTATGTGTGTATGTGTGTATGTGTATGTGTGTGTGTATGTGTGTGTGTGTCTGTGTGTATGTGTGTATGTGTGTATGTGTCTGTGTATGTGTGTGTGTCTGTGTCTGTGTGTGTGTGTCTGTGTGTGTGTGTCTGTGTGTGTATGTGTGTGTATGTGTGTGTGTGTGTCTGTGTGTGTGTGTGTGTGTGTGTGTGTGTGTGTGTGTGTGTGTGTGTGTGTGTGTGTCTGTGTGTGTGTGTGT
>Ga0126342_10023173_pt1 | contig 10182 bp, 6 predicted proteins | sample Cyp1metagenome_FD_92528 | JGI IMG/M metagenome (GOLD analysis project Ga0126342, IMG submission 92528) | Coral microbial communities from Lord Howe Island, Old Settlement Bay, Australia - Cyphastrea 1 metagenome | ecosystem: Host-associated > Invertebrates > Cnidaria > Coral ... | reverse complement strand
GAAAAGTGCTTTTTGTGTTGGAAGTGAGTTGATTTTTGGTGTTGGGAGTGAGTTCTTGGTGTTGGGAGTGAGATGGTGTTGGAAGTGAGTTGATTTTTGGTGTTGGAAGTGAGTCGTTAACCATTTCTGGCAAGATTCTCTGGATCCAGCAGTGGGTGATGGAAGGAAAGATCGTGCTTGTGCAGGTGCTAACACTTTGGAACCTTTCTGAGATTGGCACAAAACTACTTTCTGGTCAGAGGATGAAACTCCTCATGCATGAGCTGACCATGGCTCATGGCGATTGCTCTGGATTGGTTGGACAAGCTGAATTTGAAGAGCAGTGCCAGCGACATGGCAACGGAAAGCAAGTTGCAAGATTGGCCAAAGCTGTGGCTCGAGTGATGCTTCTTTCGGGCCTTGGGTCAAGCACCATCAATGGTGTTGGCGCGTTGCTTGTTTTTCTGTGGCGCATTTTCAAGATGGCCAAGGATTCATTTGACAGCTATGAACACCTTTACACCCAGCATGCCATTTTGGACAGCGCCTACAATGGCCCACAATCAACTTCAAGATCGTTATCAGGACTTGAAGAAACAATATGAAGAACAAGGTGACCTGGTGAACATCCTTTGACGATTTTGACGATGTTTGAATGAACTGGAAGGGAACCAGGAAATGCTCTCGGCCAATTTCAAGGACTCGGGTGGTGATGTTTGGAGGGTATTGCAATCATTCGGAACTTACTCCATCTCGGTGACTCAGTGCCAGCATATGTACAATGTTGAGCGTGCAAACCTCGTTGCTGGAAGGACTATGGGATCCAACCGCTTCATGGCGACCGTCCTTCAACAAAACCGTGGATCGGCAGTTGGTGGTGACGACACTGACAGAGATCCAGTGGCTATGGAGGAGGACCGAGAAGAAGCAGAGAGTGAAAGGCCTCTCGCAACAGACCCTCCACTGGCAGAAGTGGATGGAGGACAGGTTGGAAGTTTGTCCCAAGTCCATGAGATGCTTCGAGGAGAACTGAACGCGTTGTTAGCGCGAGAGATGTGGGCAGATGCAGAACTGATACAACAATCAACTATGGTGCTGCTGGAGTCATTGAATGGAGCCCAACGTCTTCAACGTGGGACCGCTTCAGAGATTCGGTGACAGGATGGAAGTCATTGCCGACAAACAGCAGCAAAATCAGGAGATGGTGGTTGCAAACCGTTTCCAAGCCTATGCAGATCAGCTGAGAAATCTAGCGTTTGTGGACTGAATTTCTGGAAGCCGTGAAGGCAGAACCAATGGAAGCCTTGCGCAACTGCGGTGCAAAAGATGCTTTTGTGGATGTGGCTACACTTTGCAGCCAAATCCAGGGAGGAGTGCGAAGCATTCAGGTTTATGCTCATGACTGTCAGCATGGCCATTGTGCAAGGATGACACACACAAAATCAGAGATTCAGTTCAGATGCATTTTCACTTTCATGCATGTCAAAAGCATGGATTCACCTCAGGCCCGTGGTTCAAAGAAGAGGGGCGCCGTTGCACCCGTTGATTTTGCAACAGTTGATGTCAGTCACTTGCATTGACAGCACAAATCGAGAAGTGTCACTCAGCGTGTATCGTCAGGCGCTTTTTGGTTCCAGCAAAGTTTGCACATCCACATTTCACATCCAATACCAACATTTTTCCCACAAATTGCCCACATAGATAATTTAAATCGATCCGTTGGATGGATTTTCGCGCTGAATTTTTTCATTGTTTTCTGCAGCGAACAACTTAGGCACCATGCTGAAAAATTGTTGGTTTCCAAATGCGTTCGTTTTGAAGAAAACGCAACGGTGTCGTGATGACATTTATTTATGAACGTAAAAATTCAACTGGAATTTGTCACTGCGAACTTTGTCATGATAGCAGGTTTTGTTTATGTAACATCATGTAGCCTGACGCTTGGCACCTCAAGTGTAATATGTATTTTTCCACTGTATCCTACATTTAGCATGACATGTTTGGCCCATGTAACAACATGTAATGTAACATTTTTTGTGAATGTAACATGCCACAGAACCACATTGTTAGCGAAGGGAATATCATGCAAATGACATACGTGTATGTGCAAGTTGATGTGTTACAGCTGTTCCTGGGCTGACCACATATATACCCCAATGATTTGTTTGTTTGCTTGCCACAAATTAAAAAAAAAACTATAGAAAATATCGTGGGTTTCCAGGAAAAAACAAGTTGAAACTGCAGTTCAGTGCCAACCGTTTGCATTTTGCTTAAGTCTTTTGGACATGAAGATCGGTGAAACGGTCGATGCCAAACCACGGAATTAGATTCCAGTTGCGTGGTTGAGAGATTCAAAATGTTTTTGGGCAACATTTTGGACACAATTTGTTGCCAACTTGGCAATTACATGGTGCAACAATTGTGTAGCAAACATTTGTGCAGTTCACCGAATCATTTCCAGCCAGATACATTCTTTTTTAGTGTCAATGTCTTTCATGGTTTACATTGCCGCGTTTGCATCTTTCAGTAGCCAAAATGATGGTTGCCATTGTGGAAACGGATGCCGTTTTCACAAACACAAATTGGCTTCCCAACGTCACGGAAATTATGGAACTGGGATCCTGGGTCGCAGTCCGGAAACGATTCCACATTTTCGATGTGATTTTTTCCGTCAGGTGTGCTTCGAAGTTATCCTTGCAAATATGTCCGGATTCGTTTGGATATTTGAATTATTTTGAATTTGTTCTGTGTTTTCTCTATATTACATAAGCGACTTTGTTGCAATGTTGCAAAGTCCGGCCGTTCCCAAACCAATTTTTTATCGTATTGCTTCAATTTTCTGACCCCGAAATGGACGATGGCCCCAGGCAGCCAGCAATGCAACGATGATCCGGCCCCATGGCAACAGTCTGGCAAAACTGCGTTCCAAAATCAACAATTTCGAATGGTAAAAAAATACCTGAAATGAATTTGCGAACGGACACCCGGAACAGAATATCAAACTGGTTACATTTTTTCCGAAGGTGCCACTGACAAAGCAAATCTTCACGAAATTTATTGCAACAAAGCGCCACAAATTTGCCCATAAAACGAAAAAGGCATCATGACCATTCGCGTTATTTTTGCTTTGGGCCTGTCGGAGTCGAAGCGAAGACGGTCCTGCAAGAGCGTGGAGGCCAGAAAAACGAAAATTGACATAGTCAATTAAAATTTTTGAACGGGCGTCAACAGAATCATCCCGCCCAAACCTGATGTAGCATCCATTCACAAAGAAAAAAATACGAAAGTAATCCGTTTCACAGTTGGTTGCCCTTGTATTGTCATTGGTTGAGTCAGAATTGTTTTTTTCATCGCGTAATTGGCGTTCACAATGTCGAAAATCTTACCCAGGATTGAATGGTTGTTGTGCTTCGTGCTTCGGCTGGGTGTGTTGCCATTGCGATTTTTTACTGGTCATCGCAAGTAGTCATGGCGAACCTTACCTCACCCACTTATATATGCAGCGCAACGTGCGTCGTCAAGATTGCGTCCCCGTTTTCGGAACGTAGCTCAATCAACACGTCATCAGGTCGCCGCGGGAAAAACGCCTGAAATATGTTTCAGCATGTTTCAGCGCAATTGTTGCTGAGGGTTTCCATGATGTCATTGACAGTACCAATGTGCGATGAACAATTTGCAAACCAATTTGGGAAAATTCACCGCAAAAATGCGTGGATTGTGTGAACTAAATTGCCACCACGACGTGTATGGATGCAAAAACCATCAGCAAACCAAAAAATATGGTTTTTCAATGAAACCATGAAAAACATAGACACAACCTGCAATTTTCGCATTCCATGTACGCGCGTTCAAAGCGGCATCGATTCGACCAACAAACGGTCCGAACAAACATATCCAAAAAGGAAAAACGGGATTTGCAAATTCAAAACCAACCTTGGACTGAAAACATTTTGATCCACCAACTGGCAAGCACCAATTCCACAAAATTCGTTGTAAACGATTTTTGCGAGCAACCCTTTGCGAAATGTCCAGCCACCGGGTGGGCCTGTAGTTGTCGGGTTCGTATAAGCCGGATGTGTGGGAACACTTGTGGCACAATCCATTAGATTTTGCCTGAACGCATCCGGTTTGAAGAGGGGAATGTCATGAAAATGACCACACTTTTTAGACTGTACACTCGGCACTCCACACTCTAGACTTTACACTCCAAACTCCACACGCGACACTTTACACCCCACACTCCACACTTTGCATTTCACACTCCGCACTTTACATTTCACACTCTACACTCTACATTTTCCATTCCGCAGTGACCACTCCACATTTTACGCTCCGCACTTTACACTTTACTCTTTGCACACTACACATTACATCAGCACTCCACACTTTACAGTGTACACTGTGCTCTCCACACTCCACACGCTACACTTTTACACCCCACCACACTCGGCACTCCACACTCTACACTTCACAGTCCGCACTTCACACTCTACACTTACACTTTTAACTTTACACTCCGCAATCTCCACTCCACACTTTACACACTACATTCACCACTCACCACTGCATTCCACCCCGTTCCACATTCCACAGTCTACAGTGCACTGGTACGGCAACAGGGGTGAAAACAGGGCGTTTCACATGTATTTTTTTATGTGACTGCATTCGGATTCGTGGGCTGCATGTTCTTTTGCCGCAATCTCTGGCGCACGTGTTTCCGCCCAGTGCAGCTGTGGAGGCGAACGCTTGTTGATTGGTTAATGTTGCAGCCGAAATATGGAGTTTGGAACAGAGCAATAACTGTGAAAAAACAGTTAACCCCGGATTTGAACAAAAATGGCGATATTTTTCGTTTAAATGCAGCGGATGATGCGGCGTTGATGCGGCCTTTCGAATTCGTGCTGTGTTTTCGTGCCAGGTTAGAATTTCATCAACAATGGACGTCATGGTGCCATGTTGAAGGTGCAGCCGCCGAAGTTGGAGTAGCAGGGCCAGAACCTTGTCCACTTTAAATTAGATCGATTTGTTGCACCAGGACACCACATTGAACAAAAAACACTTCGCAATCTTCGCGTTTAGCAAGGAAGAAGTGAACAAGTCCTCCACAGCAAACAAGTTCAGACAAAAACTGATTTTGAGTGTAGGATTTCAATGTTTTTGAAGGTTCCCGCCCACAAGTTTCCACAACCATATTTTTTTTCTGAAGAACATAGGCGAGCCACGCTCTCCTGAATTGCCAGTCAGCTTTGGCTTTCAAAGGATTGATCGCCCGCACCGGGGCCATGCGGTCAGCAGTGCAACTTGCTGCATTGGTCAACCTTAACTTTTTAAGTTGATTATGTCATACTGAAGGAACGAACATGCAAAAAAATCGCAACAAGTCCAACCCAGACCCAAAAAATTACACAATGTGCGCAGCAACCATTGTCAATGTTCCAAGTTTTGGTAGGGCCAGCTCAAATGGCACTTCGCGCAAAACATCGAATAAAGTCCGATTCCAGAAATTTTCCGGATTGCGCAGCTACGATTGCGCAGCTCTTTCGTCGGATAACGCGCCTAGGATTGCGAAACTTTGCGTGCGCAGTGTCCCAAGTTTGCATAGCTCTGCTTGCACAACTGCTTTTGACAGATTGCGCAAGTTTCTTTGCGCAATTCCGGCCGCCGGCTTGTGCAACTCTGCAACTCACCCAGGCAATCCTAACCCTTCCGAAGTTGAAATTGACACGGGCTGTCCACAAGTGTACGATGATATCAAAATTACCACCTCACATCAACAGGACACGGGGTGTCCACAAAGGTAAAATGATTGCAAAAGTCCTACGGTAAACCTTTTGAAAGGATGCGGCATTATGGGACCGTTGACTTGAGTGTTAATTTAGCACGCCAACTCACGCTTCATGTCTGATGTTCACGGTGAGTTTGGTTCCAAGGGAAGATGCAGCCAGACGAAAACCCCGAACTTGGGAAAAATGACAGAGTGTGTTCAGCAGTGCATTTGCAGTGATTCATGAATTGCAAGTTGATTTGAACCATAACCGCATAGAACGTCAAATTTCAGTGAGTTCGCACAAGGGCAAGGTGACTTCGAAATCCCCGCTTCCATGGAACATCAAATTGCCTGATGCTCAGGCGATTTTCTCCCCACTTTCTGTCAGTTCGTCACTGCCGGTGCCGTCGTGCTCTCGACTCCTGACGCGACCACCGAGCAGCGTGTCAAACATCGGGGGCATTGCGGAGCCGCGCAGGGCCACTGGAACGGCAAGAGCCTGCAGACGAGAAGGTGCCCGGCTCGCCACCAATGTCCCGGTGCAAGATCCCAACCTCGCAACAACAGCCTGGCTGGACAACTGGCAAAGTGAAGTCCTTGCCCATGCCGTGCCATAGTACAATGATAACCCAATTGGCAGTGGACACCACGATGGTTTCACTACCTCGCCGACATGGACAACAAAGTAGGACCCCAGCATTGCAGGCAGCCAAACAAGCAAAAGCGTGCGCGTATGCTGAACTGGTGCGTGCCAGCCGTTGCCGGCTTGTGGGCGTCGCAATGGGAAAGGGATCGCAAAAGGTTCGCTTGCTCGCCAAAGCTCGTAGCCGGACAGCGGTTAAAATTTCGATTGCCCGCTGGTCGGCGCTCCTTACTTTGGCTGCGCACGTCCCATTTGGCAGCTAGCATGAAGACACAAGGCCCGGCACAGCAAACCAGTGTGTTAGAAAAAAGAAAAAAAACAGCCCCGACCGCGACATTGCTCGCGTCTTAGCACCTTGCTCGAACATTGCCCCGGCAGACCTCCATCCCCGGCATCCTGCCTCGCCTCTGTCTCCTTGGGGGGTCCTCCCCCGGCCTTGGAATTATGGCGACCCCAAATTTAAGTGCCTCGGCAATTGGTCAGCGGAAACTGCAAGTGTCACACCGGAACCCCCTGCCATCTGACTGGCATGCGACACAGAGGCGCGAGGCAAAACTGATTTCGATTGTTTGCAACGGTGACATAACATCGAATTTCCACCTCGGTACAAGTAAAGTTTCCACGAACTGTTTGCAAGCGTGAAAGTAGATGAAAATTCAACTTCTTTGCACCTTTAAATTTATAGGGAGTGCGGACAAAGGTACGATAATATCAAAATTTAAACGCCGATGGAATCACACTCTGTGGACCTTTCGAAAACTAACGCGCTCCAAAAACTCCATGAATATGGCCCAACCGCCATTGACAACAGAAACATGAAAAAAAACAGACAAGTCAGCAAGTATTTCACCATGACGTCGAACATCCGAGTGGGTGTTGAATGACCACCAAGCAATATTTTCATCAGTTGGCGAGCAGCTTCCCTCAGGATCGTATGCAGTTGCTCACATATTTTGTCATTTTTCGCCAACACGCGTTTTTGCCGCGCCAGTCATCCGGTGGTCCCCGAAATGAGTTTTAAGGGTTTCTGGACTGTTTTTATGCTGGCCAGTCTCCAGATGTGCATAATCCAAAAGGGCGAAATCCCTGGAAGTCGTCTGGGGGCAGTGGGGGTGGATGGTGCTTGGGTGAGAAGTTGCCCGAGGGGTGTCGGAAACCAGGCTGCTAGACGCCTGGGGTGCCCAGATGCCGGGCCCGATGCTGCTGCAGATGCCGTCGGAGCTGCAGCAGATGTACGTGAGGGGCTCAGGGTGGTGTACGCCCTGAAACTTCAGAGTCAGATTGGTTGGCCTGAAATTTGAGTGAGAGCGGTCCAAAAAAAAGGGATCAGTGACTATCAGCTTCATTTTTCCGGACAGAGGGCAAGCAGTGGGTAATAGCATGGGGATGGCTCCGTTGGGAAGGAGCGGACGTTGTGATGGATGAAACCCTGTTGAAAGTTGGTTTTCTAGTTGAATGATGACCGACCCGTAGCAGGCAGGGCATGAGCCAGGAAGAGGAGGCGCGCTGCGACATGTTGGCATTTTTTAGGAACAGGTATGGCCAAAACAACTGCAATGTTTGAGACTAGTGCTGGGCAGCAGATGACATTTTCAATTTCCTTTGCGTTTCAAAATGTGAGCACGTCATGATTTTACAAGTGTCGGCTGTTCTGAAATGCACAAATCCCTGCCATTCCTTTTGGGCATATGTAGAGCTTGGCTCAAACAATTTTTTCTATGTTTTCCTCAGGTGGGGTTGCGAGAATGCACCATACTTCGCCCAAGTTTTCTGGCCGAATCCTCCGCTTTCCCACAGCAGGTACCCTCCAGCCCGCCAGAGCCCTCGCCACCAGCCGCCGCGCCACCGGACGCGTCTGCAGCGCCAAAGCCAAAGGCGGCGCAGGGTCTGGCAAGGGCCTAACCTTGTGGGGTGAGGGTTCATGGATGTTTATGGAGGATATAGCTCTGGTCAACGGAGGTTATAAATCAACTTCTAACGTTTAGGCTTCCCATGGCACCCCTCACCCTGTAACCTTGGATATAGTTTCATATTCCATATTATTTTTCAAATCATTTTCAATGTGCCAAAAACAAGTTTATAAACCTTCCCCAAATCATCACCATTTCTTGTAGGTGGTATCAACCATCCCCAAATGGTAGGCGGCTCCAGCGTCTCGCCCTCCAGCGCGCAGCGTGCCGCCCGCCTCAACGGGGCAGCCCTCGGAGCGTGCGGCAGCGGCACAGGAGCGGCATGGGGTGATTGGGGGCGGGGATCATCACCTACAATCTAAAGATGCTCGAATCAGTTCAAGTGGCCAAGCTGCTGAGCGGTTTCTGGTAACTTCAAGACATAAATACTTTTCACGAGTCGCGTCGTCGCACCCAGAAGTGGTAGCATTCGAGACCCAGAAGGGATAAAAGTAGATGGTTCAAAACTCCCGAAATTCAAGTTCACCTCATAACATTGCTAGTGAAATTATTCTTTGTAATGTGTTGATTTTACCCAACAATAAACCTCCATCCAATTCTGGTTCAAATAGTGGATGATGTTGCTAGACATTGATTTCAGGGACATATACCTGCAGGAAACCTATATATTTGAGGATAACACCTTGGTTTCAACCATAGCTTCCGGGCTCCAGCGGCCGCCAACCTCTATGGCCAGGACAACAAGCCGGCATTTGTTTGACCCTGCCAGCTCGGGGTATGTGCGCTCTTTGTTCTGCCGGGCTGTGTGCAATGCTGCGCCGGCGTACTGGCCGCCTCGTCGCCGGGGTTGTGCTGCACCTGTCACAGGTGAGACCAGCGTAGTGTCGATGGCCAGCTGGGAGCCATGCCACAATGGCAGCCCAGTTGCGATGACTTCCATGGTACGGTCGTCAACGCGTTGAACAGCAGGGACGTTGAGGTTGGCCAGGCGGGTGTGGGCTAGGGGATAAAAAAAAAAATAAGGATCGAAAAAAAAGAAAGTACGGGATCAAAAAAACAAATAAGGACCAACAAAAAAAAAAATTGTAGTTGTAGTAGCAGCAGCAGCAGCAGCAGCAGTAGTAGTAGTAGTAGTTGTTGTAGTAGTAGTAGTAGTAGTAGTAGCAGGAGTAGTAGTAGCAGCAGCAGCAGCAGTAGCAGTAGCAGTAGCAGTAGCAGTAGCAGTAGTAGTAGTAGTAGTAGTAGTAGTTGTAGTAGTAGTAGTAGTAGTAGTAGTAGTAGCAGTAGTAGTAGTAGTAGCAGCAGCAGCAGCAGTAGCAGTAGCAGTAGCAGTAGCAGTAGCAGTAGCAGTAGCAGTAGTAGTCGTAGTCGTAGTAGTAGTCGTAGTAGTAGTCGTAGTCGTAGGCGTAGGCGTAGGCGTAGGCGTAGGCGTAGTCGTAGTCGTAGGCGTAGTCGTAGTCGTAGGCGTAGGCGTAGTCGTAGGCGTAGGCGTAGGCGTAAGCGTAGGCGTAGGCGTAGGCGTAGTCGTAGTCGTAGTCGTCGTCGTCGTCGTAGTCGTAGTCGTAGTCGTAGTCGTAGTAGTCGTGGTGGTAGTAGTAGTCGTGGTGGTGGTGGTAGTAGTAGTAGTAGTAGCAGCAGGAGTAGTAGTAGTAGTAGTAGTAGTAGGAGTAGGGAGGATCAAAAAACAAATAAGGATCAAAAAAAACAAATATGGACGATCGTAGTGAAAATCGTCAAGAAACTGCGGAAAGAGAGGATTTAAAAAAAAATGGGGATACATACGGAAAAAAAACGAAAAAAAGTAGGTAGCAAGGGAAGCTGATTAAAAAAAAAAAGCGGGTGGGGGGGAGCAGGGGGGAGGGCGCAGCGCCTCCCCCCGCAAT
>Ga0126342_10023172_pt1 | contig 10182 bp, 5 predicted proteins | sample Cyp1metagenome_FD_92528 | JGI IMG/M metagenome (GOLD analysis project Ga0126342, IMG submission 92528) | Coral microbial communities from Lord Howe Island, Old Settlement Bay, Australia - Cyphastrea 1 metagenome | ecosystem: Host-associated > Invertebrates > Cnidaria > Coral ... | reverse complement strand
TTTCCCAAGCCTTTTCGGGACTTCTCGCGGTGTTCGGGTGAGAAGATGGTGCCAAAGATATGGCTGGCTTTTGCTTTGGTCGCTGGGACTGAATGTTGGCTTTTCAACAAATCATGGCATGCCTCATTTCTGGGATGCCTTCAATCAGCCCGGGCCCTTCAGAGGAAGGTCACGTTTGATTGATCCCGAATTCTTGCTGGGTCCGTGGGGAGTGAACGTCAGCAGCTCTGATTTAGACGCTTTCAATGCTTCTTGGCGGCTGCTTCAGACCAAACGCAGCGCTCCATTGCCTTTGCGGCCAGCTGACTTTCACTTTGAGTGGACCGCGTTAGAAGCTAAGTTGTCACCGGACTTGCAGATAGCTCCAGTGCGACCCACCTGTCATGATTTGGACCTTTGCATTGGAGTGACACGCAAAGGATGCCTGTGCAAAGAAGGCACACAAGTAGGCACTCCATCTGAATCGATGGTGATCATATGATTGAAAGCCTTGCAACACGGAAAAAGTCCCTCACAGGCAGTTTTACTTGTGTGTAGAGTCTGCACATTGGATACTTCCACAGACTTTGATTATGCCAATTATGCCTGATATGACTGCAGACAAGGCAGCTCGCTTTGATTTGGAAATTCCGCAGGTGGAGGAGCTGTTGCAGAACCGTGCGTTCTTGCGATCACACCTGCGAGAGGAGTTGGAGCAACAGTCGCCTGGCTCAGCCGCTTTGACTGCTTTGACTGCTTTGTCCATTGCCGGCTGTATGGCTTCACCCCAATCAGATCCCATGAGCAAGTTCAAGAGATTAGATACGGTGACCTCATCATCAAAACAACTTACAATATCTATTCATATCTATCAATATCATACCCATCAAACATTATCAAACCATATCAAAATATGAAAGAAGTTCAAGATCTGTCAAGGTGGTGGGCAGTTTGCATCAGTTTGCCGCATTTGATCTCTTCGTTTTCAGACCGGCCCGTAGAGTCATTTGAACCAAGCCCACGCAGGTCACGTCAACAGCTGCGGGGTTGTGTGGAGAGGCACTTGCTATGGGGAATGGGGCTGGTAGCAACGAGAGATGGACAATGTGGATGCTTCTCTCCCACGATTTTGTGGAACCAGCACACCTTCCGAAAAACAATGGCAGGTTTATACTTCGCGAGGGTGAGCAAGACAGCCCGGAGGACTTGATCCCATGGACGCAAGTCTTGGCAGTAAGACATTTGCTATATCTACATGAACCCAACCCTCATTGGTTGTGTCAGCAATGTGACTTGTATCCTCAATGGCAGGAGCTCCCTCCCTGTGAGCAGGCATATTCTGAGTGTTGGAGACGTTGTAAAGACCAAGTGTGCCGATTCACTCAGTATATCCTATATATATATCCATCTATATCAACATGTACAAAGAAATTACACACACAAGATCTTGCAAAGGTACAAACTTACGTGATACTGTCCAAGGGATGCCATCGGTAGGATAGATGAAGTTTCAATCAAAGCGGCAAAGAGACCCTTCTGTTTGCACAGTAGCACATGGGTTGACAACATTTGTGTCAGATCAATCTGGAAACTGGAAACCAAAGTGAGATTGTCGCAGAATCGCCTTGAAACTTCTTTCTCAAAAGTAAAAATGCTGGAGTCATGTAAACACCCTCTGAGCTGCAAAGTTTTCTTCTCCTTTCAGATTTTGGATCTTTGAGATCACTTTGATAACTTTGATCTGATTTCTATCTATTGATTTCGTCAAGGCCGCCTCCATGGCTAGTTTGTTGCAGATGCGCCAGCATCGGCACCTCACAGATGCAGGGATGCTCGACAAGCTAACGTCGATTTGCTGACGCATGATTTGTGAGGAAGCTGATGGAACTTCTTTATCGAAATCTTTAGATTCTACCGACGGAGAATTCTGGAATTGCTGATCACTCCAGGATTAGCCAGGATTCAGAATGAGAAGCGGGATGAAGCGGGGAAAGAGGAAAGGGAAGATGCAGCGCAAAAGAGCGATGGTGAGTGTTGAGGTGATGCGACGACAATTTCAAGACTATCTTCTTGCTCTCCGTGCCAGTCTTAGATCTTGTTCCGCGAGGAGAACAGTGTGAAATGGTGGTCAGTCACTGCCGTGTAGAGTGATTCTGGAGTCTTTCCGAGTCTTTCCGAGTCTTTCCGAGTCATTCCGCAAGGTCTTTGCTCTTTGGCAGCCCTGTGGTTGCTTCCTTCAGGCCCCCGTTCATTCTTTGTGCTTCAAAATGCCAGCAGAATGTCCAAATGTATGACAGGATGGAAGATTCTTCATCAGAATGCTGTAGTGAATATATATTTTTTCGAAAAAATATATTGAAAATCTCGAGTTTGGGCTTTGCTGTTAGCTTTGCAGTTTAAGGTCTTGCACTGGGCTGCGCAGGTGTCCTGCCTGTCAGTGAGGATTTGCCTCCCGTGAAGCTGGAGCCGTCGCCGATCTCAGAATTGCAGTGAAGGAATGCGAATTACAACAGGTACCATAGTAATTACCATAGGTACCAAAAGGAAACAGAAGTGATTGATCACCTACACACTGTAAAAGCGAGAGCTTTCTCCAACATGAGCCGACAAGCCTAGGTTGGATGGCACAGCAGGCTATTTGGTATGAGAGTGACATGATGATACAGGATGTAGAGGAAACTGGATGTGTTTTTCAAGCGCTTGGGTGATTTGAAAGGAACCGCACGATGTCTCATGAAGTATACACTTTTCATGAACGCTGCGTGACCTTCTTGTTGCATTTCATCAAGTAAGAACAGCAACTCATAAAGTAGTTTTTTCCACTATATATATATGTATATATATAATTTGATCTAACGAGTTCAGAGCCTTGCAGTTTCAGTGTTTCCCACTATATTCCAAGAAGATGTTGGAAGAAATCAGAAGCGTTTTTCGAGCCCGTTGCCAGGCCGATGCCAGGCGGGATGTTCAGGGGTTCAGTGGTTGGCCATGGTTGGCCAATGGAATGGATAGGTGGATAGGATTTTTCAATGGTGTGACATGCCCATCACATGCTGATGGCATTCCTTGTGACGTGTGCGAGGGCGTCTTTCGCATGCTGATTTTGAGATGCGATGCTGTGAGATAAGCACTGGATGATAAGTGGTGCTGGTTGCCCTCGTCCTAAGATCGTTTTCGCAGAATTCGCTTGTGGAAAGGAGGCACCAAGTTGATCAGAGCAATCTTCACCGACTGCACCCTGTAGGGCGAAGCTGAGAACGATGCTGACGCCGCAGAGGGCCGATTCCTGTGCCCCAGCTGTCCAATGGCTTCCCCACGCTTTCTCCCAAGAGTGCAAAGGGATCAAAAGGGTATGAGTCGGTATGAGTCGGTATGAATCGGTATGAGTCGGTATGAGTATGAATGCATATGAATTCATGCAATAATCACATGCAAGGTTTCCAATCTTCTCAGATGGAAGGGGTAGGGTACAAAATAAGAAGAAAAACACGCAAAAGTCTAGCCTTCGCATAGAAAATGCATTGACTTGGATCTATGATTTACAATGCTTGTTTCTCATCCCCATGTCATCGGACATGCAGAGTGATCGATTGAAAGGTACAGAACACTGTGCCAGCAATTGCTTGATCGAACGCCTCGAACCTCAGCAATTGGTGATCCTGATTTAGTATTGGATATCAGAGGCAGTCTATCTTTACTGTTTTATTTGTTTAATTTTCACAGTGTTACAGTACTTAGATTCAGAATATTCACATCCGTAGCTGACAGGCTTCGCATTTTGAGTGATCTGCAGCGGGACGAACTCTTGGCCTTGAAACGTGCGCCGGGGGCACAGGATGTGCCAAGCTGCAAGCTTCATGGCTTGCCAGGCTTCACAACTTCACGGCTTCACCAAAACAACTGCTCCGTAGATTGGTAATGTCAGCCATGTACGCAAGGAATGCGGCAGAACAGCGGCTGACGCTACAGTGATGCTCTCCTGTTTGCTTTGAACACTTTAATGTCTTTAATATTCTTTGATGCTCAAGATGTTAAGTTACTGTTTGAGATGAAAGATATTGAACGACAACAATCTGGAGAACGGAAAGGATGTCAGCTTTATGCTCGCTACCGAACACGGCTCCCTCCAGGCAGCTCTGTCAATTGGAGCCGGACCAGATTGAGAAGGTCAGCCACAGTGCTCTACTGAAAAAGTTTGCAGATTTTCAGACTTCGCAGTTTAGAAACTGGTCACGTCTTGCAATTTCCGCAAAAAGCTCTCCATCCGGTTTTGACGTTTCTGACTGCTCCAACTCGTTGTGGAGACCTCTAGAATCCAATGAGTCACAGTTTGTAACTGCGAGCGCTCTCTTTTTTTCGTTTTTTTTTTTTTTCTGGTGAATCACAAAGACGGACTCTCTTCAACTCCCTGTCCTAAGATGAAGGGAATCGTGGGTTGAAAATGGTTGAAACATGTTGAAACACCTTTAAGTCCTTTCCAGAGGACTTTGTTGCCAGGCCCAACAGCTAGACCTCAAGGAGTTTGAGGCACAGGTCACTTTGAGACTTCTCTCAGATGCTGAGCCGCATTCCTCAGTGTCAATTGGGGGCAGAGTGCATCACCGCTCAGCATTGGTGTTGCAAAAAATGAGTACTTGACACCGATCTTTGATGCAACTCCATTGGTTTACTGCTTTCTGATGCTTCAAAACCATCAAGGCGCCAGATCACTGATGAGCACAAGAAGCAAACCTGCAGAGTGCCTGCCCCATCTACAAGACTCTTTTGTGTTTAAAACATCTTCTGTGCAGTTGTCAATTCTGTCTTTCCCATGTGAGCTAAAGAGTTCATTCCACATACTTCCCATTGACTCGGTTGAAGGAAGCTTTGTGGACAGATTGGCACTAGCTGTGTGCAACCACTCCATGATACATTGAAAAAGAATCACTGCCGTGCTTTTGATGTGGCTCCAGAATTGGTCAACGGTTGTCAATTTACTTTGAAGCCTCAATAGATTGCATGCCTAAGATGTCTTCCCTTTTTTTCTCCACCGCTCAGTTCGCAGTCAAAGCATTAGTTCGAGGCGTTGCATATACCAGAGGAACGCAACATATTTTTGCAGCAGCAGATGTTGTAACACAAAGCGACTGATTTTAGCAATCCTTGCCATGGGGCAAGCTTCTCTGGCGACATTTTATGTCGTTTTTGCCATCCTGACCATCTACCTAAATCTGGAGTCTATTGGAACTTGGGATGCAAATGCCATCTATCGCACGGTCTCAGCTGCCTTGATGCAATATCCCTTCCCCTTGCCCAATGTGAACTCTACAGCCTACATGGATGAAGTGCAGGACATTGAGGAGCTTCACTCCTGGTTGACTTCCTCCTTGAAACCAGTCCTTTTTGCCGAGCAAGAAGACATGACAATGCTCAGTGCCTGGGGTAACATGACATGGAGCCACAGCTTGACTCCTGCAACCATCGGAAGTTTCAATCGGATCCTCATGCTGAGGTTCACCTTCAAACGCTGGTCTGTGGAACCAACCATTGGCCAGTTTCGGACTTCAACACCCTACAAGTTCGCACGGGGCGTCAGCAGTCTCAGTGCATGGGCTTTGAATGCCGCGGAGGATAGAGCTGATGTGTGCATGACCGGCAGCAACATCTCATCCTCGGATGCAGAAGACAAGTGCTTGAAATGGCAGACTGGGCAGAGCTTCGACAGAGCTGGCGGCTACACGCTCTTCTTCGATCCTATGGAAGGGCAAGCTGCCTATGATGCTTTGCTCAAGAAGATGCAAGACCTGGGTCTCTTTGACATGCTCCTGGGAACTTGCACGCTTGATATGATTGTCTATAATGCCAATGTGGAAATGTTCTTGCAGTATGTTCAAAGCTTTGCCTTTGATTTCTCTGGTCACATTCAGATGTTCAATGATGCCCGCAGCTTCAATCTGAATGTGTTCAATACATCGGTTGGCAAGTATCTGACATTTTACATCATGAGGGTTACTTGTGTTGTGATGTTGATGATTTTTCTGCTGCTTGAGTTCCGGCGCATGTGGGATCTTGGCTTTTTTGCACACTTCAGACAGCAGGGGGCTGTGACGGACATGGTGTCCATCTCCGTTTCTCTTGGTGTTTTCATTTCCTACTGGATAGTTGAGCAAATGCCACCCTTCAAGAACTTCAAATTTGAATCCTTACAGAATGTGAACACGAGAGCAGATACGTATGTTTCCCTGTGCGATGTGGCCAGAAGTTTGCAGATTCAGGGACTTTTCATCGCATTGAACTTGCTGGTGGTGAGCCTACGAACAGTCAGTCTAGTCTCCGGACTGCATAGCAACCTTGGCCTGATTCTCAATGTGATTGGTGTATCTGCGCCCAATTTCGCAGCCTTCATGGTGCTGTTTGGAATGCTTCAAATTGGCTTTGTTCTGACCAGCTTTTTTGCATTTGGGCCTGGATATTCAGAAATGAGCGATATCGGGCTTTGCATTTACAAGAGCTTTTCAATGCTCAGTGGCGACATGATCTTTGCCGACATTAGCCGTGTGGACAACATCCTGGGTCCAATCTACTTCTTCTCCTTTTACATCTTGTTCTACCTTGTGTTGATCAATATCTTCGTCACCCTTCTCATGAGCGGGTATGATATCGTTGACTACCAGCTTCAGAAGAAAGGCCAGAACGAGATTGAGAAGAATCCGATTGTTCTGATCTTTGAAGAGCTCAAGGCTGATGTTATTGGCAATATCTTGAGATATGGTAGCACGGTCATCAAATACGCGCGCATATGTTTGGATCCAATTGTTGTGTCGGTGAAAGCCTGCTGCTGCATCCCGGCCCCATCTGTACCTACGAGCTTCAGGTCCAGAGCAAGTCCCTTGCGGGGTGCCACGCTGGCAGAAAATCAAACGACATCGCGGAACAGACGGGGAGCTCATGATCCCGACAAGAAGTTGCGTCAGACCCTCATAGCATTTGCCACCATGGTGTCTTTCATGGCAGTATGGATCTGCCTCATGACCCTGCAGGGCCGGGGAATAGACTCCTATATTCTAGGACGGACCACGCTGTCACACAGTACCCTTGACATCATGTTCAGCAAGGATGATCACATGAGGGCCTTTGACCAAATCAACACATTCTCAGATGTCAAGACTTGGGCAGACACTGCCATAGCTGGTCTGTATGACAGTCCAGTATGTGCAGAAAGTGGTGCCAGCCAGTGGACAAGCAGTGACAACTGCAGCAGCATAAGCAATTCGCAGCAGCTGTTGAATCGCATTGCCAACTGGAACATTGGCTTCCTGAACACCACCTTTGTGCGCCTTACAATTCAGCCAGCCTGCTTTGTGGCCACAGAGGCAAGGTGGGCATCGGGTTCACCAACTCTGAGAAAAACTCCAGATGCGGAGTGTTGGAACTCTGTTTGTACCGAAGTCTTATCCACAGAGACATGCAGAACAGCTGACGGCAATATTCTGAACACACAGAGCCTGGCAAATACCATCAATGCGTCAGGTGTGTCAGACACTTTCAGCTTTGGATATGACAATCCGGGAACCAATCTGGGACCTTTTCGGATGCTTGGAGGCCTTGCATTTAGCCTGGGTGTGACCAAGGAAGAATGCCAAGAGATGCTGGCCTTGCTGAACGAGAGTAGATGGTTCACGGAGAATTCGGCATCTATGGTATTTGACTGGCTGACGTACAATGGGAACATGGATCTATTTACCCAGAACATCGTGGCGTTCAGTCTTCTGGAGACAGGCATTTTGCGAAGATCTAGCGTAGCTAGGACATTCCCCATGAATGTAGATGCTGGAGGTGGGTACTTCAACTTGCACATGCTTGTCCTTGTGCTCTTTGGAATCTACTCCGCCCTCCTTTTCTACCACATCGTCGAAATGTGCCGGCACGTTGCAGCAGAGTTCGTTCAATCACGCCATATGCAGAAGTCTTGCAAAAACTTCCTGGTCGATTTTCTGTCAGAGCCATGGAATTTGGCAGAATTAACATCCCTTGGAATATCTCTGGCAACGTTTGCGTCTTTCCTAGTTTGGGTGCTGAATGCTTTCAGAGCCCAGTACAACTTCAGCATGGACGAATTCTTGAAGTATGTCGTGCCCAATGAAGAAGTCAAGCTCTATGGCATGCCACAAGTTGTAGATCCAGTACGATTTTTGGAGGATGATTGGTATTTCTTCCGACAATTCGAAGGGATTCAAGGCACCTATGCTGCCTTTCTGGAACTTGCAGCCTTGAACAGTCTTTTTATAGCCTTGAAGACCATCAAGGTTGTGAACCAGTTCGGCCTCGTTAGCAAGTTCAGCAACACCCTGGGAAATGGCAGAAGCAGAAACTTGTACTTCATCATTGTCATCAACCTTCAAATGTCAGGCTTTGCCTTGGCCATGACAGTGATTTTTGGGACGATGGTAGAGGAGTTCAGCAGTCCGTTGTCCACCATGGGAGCGCTGCTGTATTGGGTCTGTGGCTCATCGAGTCTGAGACCGTTGATGTCAGTGAGTCCAACCTTGGCAGTTCTCTTCTTCGTGGGCTTCATGATAATCTTCCGATTCATCAGCACCAACATGTTCTTAGCCACGCAGTTGAACACCTTTGCAGCGTTGGTTGGAGAGCGCGACATCCAGAAGGCCAAGAAGGAAGCAAATGCCAAGATGGGCATGAAGCAGGTGAAATATCACAATAGAAGGGAGCTGCAGGATGAGCTGGAGCTAGAGCGGCAAAGTGAAGATCAGGTGATTGTTAAGAAAGTTTTAAGACCTGGCCTGGCCCTGCAAGCCAATGTCAAACCTGGAGACGTCGTTTCCAAGGTCAACAAACAGAAGGTAGAATGGCAAACAATTCTAGGTGATGAGGAATATGAACACATAGAGCGTGCACTCGTGCCTGAACAAGATGGCTCTATTTCCATCATGTTCCAGGATCCTCCCAGAAAGACCCTGGTGGCAAAGTTTATGCATCTCGGTTGTGTGCCCAAAAGGCGGAAGGTGAAGCCTGGCCGAAAAATGCAGCAAGAGGCTTATGCCAAGCCACCTGCCTTGCGACCTACAGTGCGCAACTTCTGGAGATTTCATGGCGCTGTGGCGGAGGTCGAGAAGGTCTCACAAGTCTACAGACATCAAGATGAGAAGGAAGCAGACAGTGGAAGTGATCAAGATCGCGAGGACGATCAGGTGATTGAGGCTTTGACAGAAACAGAGCTAGCCCGAATGCAAGCGAAGAAAAGACTTCATGGATATCTATTCTCAAGATGGCCAGATGGAAAGTCTTCAAAACACAAGTCTTCGAGCGGCATCAACCTTGAGTCGCTGGGTAAGGATGACTCCCAACTGTTGGAGGAGGACATCATGCAGGACGGTTGGGATGTGGACGAGCTCACAGAAATGCTTGAGCAGATGCCAGTCACAGGGCAAGAGGTGTGGCTGGACTGTTTGCTTCTTGCGCTTGAGGAGGCGGTGCTTGACGAGTCTCCAATTGTTGAGGTCCTTCGCACCAACGGTCTACAAGATGCATCCAAAGAGAAGCTGAAGGGTCCAGCTCGAGAGAAACTGCTGAGATTCTATAGACGGTTGGATCAGGTTGTCCGAATTCTAGAGAACAAAGCATTCAAGAGGTACTTTCAGAATTTGCAGACGGAGAGTGAGCAGAGACAGTCCTTCTTCCAGCAGCAAAATGAGGTTCTCCACGACTATGTGTGTGAGCTAGAAAATGAATTCTCGGAACTCAGTGGTACCATTCACAATTACCGCACCAAGAAGAAGGAGATGATAATGCAGCTTGCAGGTCTAATCGATCCTGAGGACAGGAGTTGGCAACTGCAGGGATTCTCAAAATTATCTGTGGATGATCTAGGTATGGTTAGAGTCAGAGATTACTCCCTGGGATGGTTGAACACTATGTCATGGTTGAAAGTTGGATTGATGTGGTTAAAACAAGAATAAACCATCCCCCAAATCACCACAAATAGGTGGTACCAGTAGTACCGCACAAGGCGGTGGCGGAAGTTTCAAAAATAGGAAACCTATAGGAGAGGTTGGTTGTTGTGAATCAGGGATGGCAAAGCGCATCCACTGATGGACCGAAAGGTGCTTGAGGTCTCCTCTCTGTCTCTCTCTTTCTCTGACTATCTACCTACCTATCTATCTTCTATGTATCTATCTATCTATCTAGCTATCTATCTCTCTCTTT
>Ga0126342_10023171_pt1 | contig 10182 bp, 14 predicted proteins | sample Cyp1metagenome_FD_92528 | JGI IMG/M metagenome (GOLD analysis project Ga0126342, IMG submission 92528) | Coral microbial communities from Lord Howe Island, Old Settlement Bay, Australia - Cyphastrea 1 metagenome | ecosystem: Host-associated > Invertebrates > Cnidaria > Coral ... | reverse complement strand
TGCCAGATAGAATGCCAAATAGAATGTCAGAAGATATGTCAGATAGAATGCCAGAAGATGTGCCAGTAAGAACATGTATAAATGTCATGGTGGGGATCACACGAAGTAAAGTATTTTTTTTTACTGCCATGAGTATGGTTGCAATTCCCATGGTCCGATGGTGCAGCTGAAAAAATCCAGTGAGCCGCGACATCGGATAAGGTTTAACCAGCCCAATATAGGCTCTCCTTCCAGGAAGTTCAGGGAAGTTGATATTACCCCATGATTTAAGAACCCCCCTGATGTCATCATTACTAAACATTGTAAACAATAATTTGACTATAGAGAAAAACCATAGATTGGTTGATTCTCATCAAGTGGTTGTTGGCAACAGGGGAAGCCTGGAAGTTTAAGTCACCTGAAAATGACATTTATGGTCTCTGCCTTGTGGATATGCTCTTTACAATAGGCATCCTGGAGTAGGTCGAAAATGGACATCCCATACTCTATCTATTGCAGGATGATTGTAGATATGCAGCTCTCCTAAAATGGGGGTACCCTATAAAATAATTCAATGGCCATTTCAGGAACCTAAATTGTAGGTGCCTACCATACATAAGGCCTATATAAGGCCTATGTTTGAGGGAATATCCCCAGAAAATATGGCCTGATATGGTACTAACGTACCTCCATTTTGGGATCCTGGAGATCTCCCATTGAATAATCCAAGTCATCAGACCAATTCAGTATTGAAACCCATGGTTTTGGGGTTCCAGGACATCGTGCCTTGATGGCTCAAGGATGCCATGACATCAGTCAATGTGATGCCTTTTCTACGGTAAACGGTACCCCTCAAGTTAGTCAACTAGGAGTTTATTCAACCTGGAATGATATATGATCTATCTATCTCTATAGATTCTATATCATTAACGGCTATGAATCCTGGATTCATCTATCTCTTATAGATCTGGATTATTAATCTAGGTGTATAGATTCAATATATTATTCATTCTATCTATACACACATCTTGTTCGCTATGCTCTGTAATTATACTCCAGGTTCAAGATGAGACCCCATAGCGCCCCATAGTGGGATGTTGACGCAGATGTGTCTTGATTTTTGTTTTTTTCAAGTTTGGGTTTATGGAGGACATAGCTATGGTTAATGGGTTTATAATGGTGTATACACCAACTGACTGGAGGATATACACATGGCCAATGGGTTTTTAGTGGTTTTTAGTGGTTTTTACACCAACGAACTGTTGGCTTTATGGAGCATGGAACGAACTAGTTCATGGCTTTATATACCAACGTCACATCACTGAAAAGCTTCACCTTCTGCAAATTGGCCGCCCAGACGCCAAGGAAATACCCAACATCTGCCACCATGCCATTGAGAAGACGGCGAAGGGGCGTCGGAAGACGCGGGGGGCGACATGGACGAAACGATCAAGAACCAGACCCTGTAATATTAGATCCTGGAACTTCGGCATTACAGTATATAATAGTATATGTAAGTGTGTATATATATATATATACATACTATATATACCATTCCATTGTTTTCAGGATTTGGAAGGTGCAGGAATGTGCGAGATGCATTTTGATGTATCTTGTATGTAAGAACATGCAGGAATGATGCATGGTATTTATTGGAATTACAGCATTAGGATGCATTAGGACCATTACATGCATAAAGTAAGATATATAAGAAGAAATAACACCATGAAAGTTTACACTGTATCAGAACCCAGTATGTCCTAGTTCTATGTTGTTTGACTCCGACCATGAACATGTCATATTTGTGACATATATGTATTCGGTGCAAAAATATTTCAGTGTTCATTCAATGGATTCTAACGGTCTTGCAAAATAGGAACACCAGAAAAAATGGCTGAGGATACCGTATGACATGTTTCAAACCATGGACAAAATCTGACTCTCAACGCAACCAACTGACTCTGACTTTGCATATCTTAATAGATCTATATAATATATCTTAATAGTCCGTATACAAATGTCACACCAGGGACGGTATTTCATGACAATTCCCCCCTGTAGGGTGCCCCTTCACATCACTCAGCTATTGAGCCAGTGGCAGTTGATCTTTTACCAAAAAACACAACACAAATGTGAGCCATGGATCTATGGCAACATCATGAAAATTTACAGGTCGATTCGATAGAGTTCAAACGCGAATGAGCTATGGATCTATGGCAAATCTATGAAAGTTCACAGATCGATGAAATCTGACATTTCTCTGAGATTCTACGATTCAAAATAAGGGGTTTCATCCCCGAAACTGATTAAGCATATATCCATCAAAAAGTTGCTTGAAACCCTGCTGATGGCGGCTGAAATCCCTATTGATGGTAAATCTATGTAAATCTCATGTTGACGAAATTGGCGAGTTTTCCATCTCCTAACTTCTTGCCAGGTGAATGTCCAAACCTTTGCCTCGTGAAATACCCTCTGGTTATTTAACATAGCCATGGGAAATTGCCCATTTATAGATGGTTTACCTGTTAAAAATTGTGATTAATAACCCAGGTGGTACCATGAAATACCCCAGGATTAAGGTCCATAATCACCATGAATTACTCCCCCTCAGCTGAGCTGACTGGCACTTCAACTGCTCAGCAGTCGATGCAACTGCGGGCAGAGACCGGGCACCATAGGCACCATGTGTGAAGAAACCCGCCGCAAGCGGGATGACAATAGGATATTTAATCATATGAAAAAGCATATCAAAATATAGAGATTTCACTGACAAACATTTGGATTTTCAGGAAAACAAATTGGTGATCTAACAATAAAAAGTGGTGATCTAACATTTAAGCATAAAGAATTGTGAACCAACAAAGCATCAAAGATCAGGGGATCGAATCCTGGATCAGGATGATCAGGGGAGCCGACTGAGGATTGGTAGAGATTGGATTTCTTCAAGGATCCGACGAGTTGTTTTTTCACCATCCAAATATAGGGATGGCTCAAAATTGAAGATCCGGGAAACCAATTTGAAAAGTCTAGTTTTTAGTATTCACCATCCAATAAACGGGGTAATTACAGAGCTTTGACCCATATCCAGAATATGCAGGTCAACCACAACCTATCCTTGTGTTGATGCCAGGACTGTGTAATGGGATAAGTGCAAAATAATCATTGCAACCAACGATCGCTGAACAAGAAACAAATCACAGCCTAGGACCACCAAACAACGACGACGACGACGACCACCACCACCACCACCACAACAACAACAAGAAGAACAATAACAAGAACAAAAACAAGAAGCTGCAACAACAACAAGAACAATAAAAACAAAAACAAGAGGCAGCAACAACAACGGCAACAAGAACAAGAAAGAGAAGCAACAACCAACAAGAAATGCACGAAAATGCATCCAAACGATGTGCTGTCCCGTGTCAAATACATTCAAATACCATGTAGTTGAACCAAAGAAACAAGACTAGAAGGCACTACTCCATACTACTCCCTCTTCCAAAGGAGTGCTATTGTATGAGACCCAAGTCCCTAAGTTTTTCTCTTGAAAGTGTGCAATGCGTTCTTCGAATGTGTGCATGATTATATCGTTGTGTCACAGTGGTGGCACATGAAAGTTCCCTTCTTCCATTGTCTTGGTCGGCCTTCACCCAACATGATCTGACGCAAACTTGAGTCAGAATTCGGATTTGGTCATAAACTTTCATAAACACCAGGGATAAATGAGGGAAACCACTATAAACCATCCCTATTTTCGGCTTATTATTGGGTATACCCCCGGAAATGGGATGATGTCATTACTATGACCACGTGGACCACGAATCACCACCCGACTTGGTGACCACTAGCCTCCAGGATGCCATGAATTCATTCGTGGCCAGGCATGAGCCGAAAAGGTTACGTCACCAGCGGTTTTCTCAAAACGTGGAAACTGGATACAACATCTTGAACAAAAACATGGTTTTAAATGTGTGTTTGAAAACATCTTCACATCTTTAAAACATCTTGATACCACACATGTTTCATTCTTCACAACATGTTTTTTCCAGATCTGTGTTTCAACCCCATCACATCGGACTTTGGTCGACTCAAAATCTATGGAGACCGGCCGTTGGGGCCCAGTTTGGGGTGATTTTGAAACAGATTTTGGGCATCGGATTTCCGATGACATGGATTTCATTGAAACTATGGTAACCCAAAAATCCATACAAAAATCCATACAATCTCAGCTAGCTGATCTATGTTTCCCATTGAAATGGCCATTTGCGGACAGTATTTTCAGACAAACCCACATGTCCATCGATTTCCTCAACCTCAAACAAGGACATGCGAGAAACCTGATCCAGAGCTTCGACATGATCAGGTCATGGACAAAGAACTGCCAATGAGAGAATCATGGAATTTGAAGAGATCCCATTGAATTGCGGAATGATAAATGAACGATATATGAATATGTATATATATATATAAGGATAACACCACAAATCGTGGACTTACGATCACTGGGGTGAAAAGGCCACTTACGATTCGTGCGATGATCATGATGATCCTGGGGCGGGCTGATGAACGTCCTTATCCGACTTTTAATTGTTTTGCCTACAAGAGAAAGGCAAATTGTTATGGGCAGACCTTTGAGTGCTTTCCGGAAGGGATGATTTTTGAAGCCTCATGAAGTATAATAAAAAAAAATAATAAGGTATATATTTAGTTCATTTTAGTTCAATATGGAAGATTCCCCCATGGAGTCCATAGGTTTCTACACATGGATCACTCACAGGCGAGTATAACTTCAGGCAGGAAACCAGAAAGGAACCTGCTGTGGTGGGTTGAAGGAAGTAGGACGGTCTACCCATTTGCCAAGAAGTTTCGTGTGGCATGTTTCTCGCAGGAGCGGGCGCTGCGAAACTAGGCCTGGGGCCCCCTAGTTGTTTTTTTGAAGAGACCAAAATTTGAAAGTTTGAAAAGTGAAAGGGTTTTGATGTATTGAAACCATTAATTGATTCTCACAATACTCATTGATTCTTACATCATATCTATACATACACATATCATATCTAAACATATACATATACATATCATATATATATATGTCCGTAGCCATAACTTTGTTTTTGGGCCGTTGTTTCAACGTCCCAAACCCTTAACTTCCCTCCGACGGCAACGAAGATGTTTTTTAGTCGCTGCCAGCCGCCAGATGCGGTGTCCTTCGGCTCACAACAACTGACATGTTGAGACGGCCTGGGCGCGAAACATCTCATATCCCATCAAAGCTGGAATTTCTTGGCGTTGTTTATATAACACAAGTGCTCCTATATAGAAATACAATATACTATAATATGTTGTTGTTTAGTTCCATGATCAATATCAATTCGAGGGGGTCAATTTCAGCTTCCATGATTATCCCAGGAGTTTGGCCCTTTTTCAGCCATATGTCCATTATTATTTCCCAAATTTCATCCATATTTCCCATTCAGCCATCAAAATCCGCCGGCCTGCTGGCGTGTCTGATTGGAAGGTGTTGTTCTCTGGTTTCTTTTCTTGGTTTGTACTTGTTCCTTTGTTCTCTTGCTGCGCTACTAGTACGAGAGTACAAGTACTAGTACTAGTAGTACTATAGTAGTACTAGTAGTACTAGCAATACCTACTACTACTACTACTACTGCTACTACTACTACAACTACTACTACTACAACAACAACAACTACTACTACTACAACTACTACTACTACTACTACAACTACAACTGCTACTACTGCTACTACTGCTACTACTACTACTACCACCACTACCACCAATAAATTGTCTTTTAAATATAAATTGCTTACAATCGGCTTATAAGCTATTCATAATTTGCTTACAATTTGATATAACTTGTCTCAAATTATGTCAAGTAACTTGTAAATATAGATCATTACTTATTGGTTACTTGAGTATACTTAGATCAATTTAGATTAGTTAACATGTTTTAGCTAGGTTGGAGTTAGATCATACTTAGGTTTGACTTAAGTCTAGTTAGCTATTGTTGTAATTATTGTGACAAACAGATCTCGGGACTGACTTCTCTTGTAGCCATTTGGGGGAAAACTGTTGGGGAAACTCTATAACCATTCATGTTGGATCAAACATGTCATATCATATATGACATGGAAAGGATCAAAGACTGCAAAACAGAACATTTTGCCTCTGCATGCCATGTCGGCCAGATGTCGGCCAGCATTCACATGTAACACGTTCGCAGCATGTCGGCCTGCATGTCGGCCCTTCTAAGGTAGTATTAAACACCATGTTGCAGGTTTGCACACCGCGTGTCGGCTGGATCTTAGTCAGCATCGGCCATGAGATTTTCTCTGCAGCCACTTTTTGCTCTGTGCAAACGGAAACCCCACCATGAGATCTATGAGCCAGTGTGGTGGCGATCACCTTCCTCTACAAACAAAACCGCACAAAACCATAAAAATGCGCCAGCAAAGGGAAACCACGTTTTCAAAAAGAAAGCTACTTAACTTTAACTTAAAATGAACTTAGTAAGTTCGTTCAAAGTTGTCCTAACACTAACTACAGTATCTTAACTTCACCTAACTTCATGCTAAGTAGCTTAATTTTAAGCTATTTAAAAAAGACCTATTGCTGCTGCTGCTGCTACTGCTGCTACTGCTGCTGCTGCTGCTACTACTACTACTACTACTACTACTACCAGAGACTCATACATAGTACCTGGCGCTACTTTGCTGGGGACGGTACTTATTTGGTATACGGACAATAGGTTGTTACAGCAAACCTTGCTACACAAGCCGCTTCCGTTTTACGGCTTTGTCTTCGTCTTATTCTTCTTATTATTCTTATTATTCTTATTCTTCTTCTCCTTCTTTTCTCTTCTGCTCTCTCGCGGGTTTCCACCTAGAATGTACATCAAACTCCCTTGGGGCCACCTCTCTATGGCCGGCGGGCTTGCCCAAGGCAATTAAATACAATTTTCCCATTCAAAATCCAGCCATTATCTATCTGTCATAATTTAGCCATTCGGCTCAGCTGTTCAGCCATTTCCCCATATATGTCCCAACGTTTTCTGAAAACGGCACCCTAAGCCACCAAAGTTGTCTGCTGGGTCAGGTGGCCAAGCTCACAAATCTTGGTTTTTCTACATTACACAAAAGGTTGGTGCAGTAGTTATGGTTTATGGATGTTTATAGTAATGGATATTCATGGATGTTTACGAATGTTTACGGATGTTTATGGATATCGAAAATTTGTTCATGGGCTTTGCACATCAACAATTCTCAACAATCCTGGAGTTCACTCAGTTCTGCGCGCAAGATTCAACAACGGGATTCATGGGCTGTCCATCGAAATGAAGTTCGAGATCCAAGTACCACAGGAAAATTTCATGACATTTGAGATGATGTAGCCACATATCACCAAACATGAGTGAACTCAAAGACAAAATAAAGATCAACATTGCTAGGAAAGCATATTTGATTTCTTCAAGACATCAACCACCAGAACAGATGTGTTTGTCATGTGGAATCTGCTCTCAAATGTAGTGATCATTAATTGATAATTCATTTCACTTTGTCCAAGAAATGGACATATGGTAATTGTGCGAAAATCAACCAGTGAATACTCCCATTCCCCTAATATCAAGCGCTAAATGACCATCAATATGTGGAAATCATCTGCCCGCCCGAGCAGCCGAAGCGGAAGCTGGAAGAGATTGTCCAAGCCATCGAAATATGAAAAACATGAGGGGCTTAACCAGGAAATGTGGTGGATTAATGGAACTTGGTAAAAATTAGAGTAGAATCGTGATTCAATACGGTGGTTGCAACCCCTCTGAAAAATATGAAAGTCGGTTGGGGTTATTATTCCCGATATATGGAAAAATAAAATTCATGTTCCAAACCACCAACCAGAAAAGGACCGTTTACAGGAATCCATTTCTTTTTTGACCCTTGAAATACACTTGTCCGGGAATATAGATACGTGGATCAAAAGCCGATGGGGTATGGTCATCCATTGCATTATGAGAATTCATATCGCAAATTGGTTGGTCCATGGGATCGTAAACCAGATCAATGGGAATTCAAGGATCCTAAAATGGAGGTACTGTACCATATAAGTTCTATAAGGCCATATTTTGCTGGGATATTCCCTTACATAGGCCTTGGAAAATGGTAGGTACCTCCAATTTAGGTTCCTGAAATGGCCATTGACCAGACCTTTCCCGAACTGGGCCAAGATACCAACATGGGAACATCAGTCCTGATCATGAGCAGACATGGAGAAATGCATTCACCAAGGGAACAACGCTTGGGATGAAACGGTAAGGGGATGCCATGGGCATTTCCACTGTGGTAAATCCAATATTAAAAAACATACCTACTCTGGTTTTTTTGACCAACAAACAATGGAATTGCCATATCAATGATAAAGTTGGTAATCCGGTCCGAGTGAATACTAAGTGAGCAACTACAGTATATAGGACTGGTTGGTGCTTGCAAGAGATTCAGCTGCCCGTCTTTGTTGGTGAATACCCCAATATTTTGCCCGTGACATTTGCATCTGTGGCTGGATTTTCCACATGTCAGGTCATCTTGATGTGTTGCTGCAAAAGTTTCTGGCATGTTTGTTGCTAATATACATTTGGAGGTTTCCATAAATGGGTGTACCCAAAAATGGATGGTTTATATTGGAAAATCTTATTAAAATGGATGATTTGGGTGTTACCCCCAGTTATGGTACTTTTTTGTGTTTAGACATAAGTTTAGACCACAAGACATCTTGAATGTTGAAGGCCCAGGTCAAGGCTTAAACCCCTCCCTTGGCTTAAAACTAGAGGTTTCAAGGGACTGACAGAATCCCTGTGGCTGTAGCAATAGATAGCAATAGTAAGTAGTATAAACTCATATAATCAATCCAGTTTTGGTCGGGAATTTCGACTAAAACTCACCACAAGCAATTTGTTTGTTGCTCATATGTTTGCCCAAAATCGACAACAAGAATCATTCCCCCGTTAAAAAAAAACATGAAATAACATGAACCTTTAGCTTCCTTTGTCCGGACAAAGCCGTTGGAATTGGGCAAACATTTTTGTTCATAACCAGCCGCTAGCGGCGCTTCCCGAAGCGCTCCTGGTCACGCTTCAACTCAGACGGGTCGGAGGAGACGCCAGACTGGACGCCAGAAGACTTAGACTGATCCTGCGCGCAGATTTTCTCGGGGATTTAACGCGACAGTGCTATATTTGGGGCCAATTTGAAGAATATATGTGATTTCACTATTTCGGTGGTAAGTATACTTCATACTCACGTTCCATTAATCCTGGGTGGTCATTTCAATAAGATTGTAAAGGATATTAACATTGCTCATAATTGCTAAACAGGACAAGTTGGCGCGTTTTTTTGTATTCAATGCTCAAATGTCGAAAAACATCTAGAGCAAAAACAACTTACCTGAATCAAACATGAATTTACTTGATCACTTACTCCCTGAATTGTTGTAGGCAAAATAAATCTATATTTAGATATAGTAAAAAACCGTCTCCTGAACATGTTCACATCAAGTTATTCCATCGGCTATCGGCTTAGATCAGTTTTCTAAGGCCAAAACTTCAAAACCACCAAGAAACAAAAACTCCAGCACCGGAAAATCACATTGCTTTGGGATGATCATGGCTTGCCCCAGCAACGGGTTAGACCCCATTTTTCCATGCATTTTTTCCAGGGAAAAATGATTCCAGCATTGCTGGTCATAGGTTCCACGATCATCCTTCTTGCCATTGATTTTTTTGCTTCGCTCCATCACATCCACTTGGCCGCTGTTCAGCCCCTTGCTGCAAATACTTGGATGCAAGACCGCCAAAGCGCCATGAAATGTGATGAATTTGGTTGTTTGCGATTGGCAACTATGATCCCATTGATTTGTTGATACTTTCAGAATTGTTTGTATGTTTCCTGAGATTGTGAAGAGCTGCACAAGAAAATGTGAATACTCATACTGGAAATTTATATGTATATATTATATATAAATATATATATATAATATATCTGGGCAAATTATAATAATTCACTAATCTGAATAAAGGCCCCACGAACTTTCATCAGCCCTCCCCCAAGCTGCGCGAAGGGAGGACTGTCTTCCTCTAAGGTGCTTGTCCTTGAAGCTGTGAAACATGTCCCAGAACCATCCACTAAATCTCCTGCC